>OBLF01003019.1_pt1 | contig 10551 bp, 12 predicted proteins | sample 1519231 | NCBI WGS metagenome assembly OBLF01 (sample SAMEA2602895, study PRJEB22501) | metagenome | reverse complement strand
TCGACGCGATCAACTCGCTGTCCACTCTGCGCAGCACCAAATACGAACTCAGAACTCACAGCAGCACTGACGACTCCCTTGACGCGCGGCTGTCCGGCATGTATTCGCTGGGCACAACCACCAACGAATCCTGCGCGTCCGTCACTATCAAGACAGACGAACATGCAACGACCCTCGCTTGGTACAAAGGCGTGTTTGCCGGGAAAAAACATCTGGTATGGTGAGGATCCCTACTACATCTACTACCCGGCTGACCAATATGAAGATGACTTAAGAAACGGCGTTGGTAGTGATGTGGCGGACTTGATACTGAACGTCAAGGATGTGTTGGTCAAGAACGGCGCGTGGAACCTCACCGGTGCGGAGCAAACGTTCTACGATCAGCTGGACAAGATGAACAACGATGGGTACTCGAACGACATCGACCGGGCCAAGGGGCACGAAAACGTCTGCCGAGGTGAAGGCCGAGGCCAGTAAATTCGTCCAACAACATTTAGAAAGATTTAAAAAGGATATAAAAGGGCGCAGAGCACCTTCCAGGAGCATCGAATCGGGACGGAAACGGGAACGGAGAGTGCCTTGGTGGATCGGTCTCATCAGCTTCGATGGGACGGGACTGGACGGAGGCGGGGACGCCCCTCCACATGCTTTGCCGCCGGTGGAACAGCAAGCATAGCATTGGGATGTTTCGCAGTCTGGTTGAACCACTTTGACTATCCCCTGAAGTGGTCCCGGGCCTTGACGCTTTAAAAGTAATGAGTATCATTTCGAGTATGTAGCCTGCTTTAGGAGGAGCTGACTCACTGCTGAATATTTCGAATAGAGGATTCCCGTCTTATCCGGAACATTCACCGTCTATTTGAACAAGAGGTCATCATGAAGAAGCGTGGTTTTATCAGCGGTATCGCCTCACTAGCGCTAGTGTGCGCTGCGTCGGCAGCGATCCCCACCGCGGCACAGGCATCAACTATTTCCGCAGGAGTTCACTCATCCGGTATTCAAATCATGAAACGATGCGATTTCTACGTTAACGGTCAATGCTATGACCACTGGGTTTCTTCGAGCGATTCATGCCGTAACATCTTCCAGACCAAGGCACCCGAATGGCAGAAGAGAGCATGCCTGGCATGGTCCGGCTACGGCAGCCGCGGATAGGGGAACATCATGTCATGGGGAACGATAATCACCATAATCCTGATAGCGGCGTTCTGTGTCACCCTGTCGATATTCTTCAGCGTCAGGCGTCGTTTGGATAAAAAATCCCAGGACGAGGCAAACCCTGAACTCCGTCAGGCATACCAGGATATCCGCAGACAGATAGACCGGGGTCACGGAGCAGCGGGAGGATTCTTCTTCTAACCAATTGTGGTTCACCCCAAGCAACATCGCGTGAACCACGATTTTCAATTACCGAAGCGCAATAGCCCGATGGCAAGTTGGTACGAGTCAAGCAGGGTTCTTGCGGGCAGTAGCCATCGCAACCAAAGTGACGAAGAATTCGTTTCTGAGGCATGTAGCGAGCTAAGAAAATGTTACGACATTTACGCTTGGCCGCACTTTCAGCGCACGACGAAAGCATCCCGACCGTCGATGCAGGTCGGGTCGCTGCGCTGAGCGTGAGGAAGAGAAAATCGGATAAGGGTTTGCTCCTCAAGAAGAAGTCTGAGAGGCAGGCAAGCATAGCAAATGTCAGACATCTGTCGATCCCATGGGCTGACGCCCAAACCTGGTAAGGAGCACGCGTGAACGGCGATGAGGACGCGTCTGGTCCCTTGACGACGAGAATCGGGCCGGATGAAGTCCTCCAGGGGCACTTTTTCGGACGTCAGATCAGGCCATCGGAAGGCACCTGGGGAGTCCCGCGTTCGGGGTTGACCGGCTCGTATGAGGGCGGCTGATATCCATCCGCCTCGTCGTTCGCCCATGGCTTCCGCCAGAGAGCCGAGCTGCACGAGACCGGCAGGCAGAAGGCCGACAAACGCAATCGCAGACAGTGGAAGCGCACGAGCGTGTCCCTGAACCCGCTCGACCAGAAGGCCAAGCTCAAGGCCCTGCGCGAATCCTGGGCGAACACCTGCAACACGCGGCTGCCCGAGACCGCGAGAATCGACCACAGGAGCCTCGCAGACCAGGGCGGCGACCTCGAACCCACCTCCGGGGACGTGCTCACGGCCTTCCGCAGCGTCATGAGGGACGCAAGGAGAGGCAACGGCACCTGGGTGGCCATCGGCCTCGACGGGCGCGGCAGGGACGTGGAGATGGTCTACAAGCAGGTGGGCGACAGCGTGCTGATCTACCACGCGATGACCCCGCCCACGAAGAAGACCCTCAAGGAGATCGGCCGACTGAACCACGAAAGGAGCGAACGATGAGCGACTTCAGCGAACGCGACAGGGAGCTGCTGGCCAGGTTCGGCATGACCGAGGAACAGGTCAGGAACGACGTGGAACGCATGGAGGACGAGGACGCCGACCACGGCATCACCGGCCCCGTCCACTACGGCCTGCACATGCTCCCCAGGCACAAGGAGCGCATGATCAGCGTCACCATCAAGATGCCCGAAAGTCAACTCGAACGCATCACTGCCGCTGCGAAGCGTTACCACATCAGCCGCAGCGAATACATGCGCCGCCAACTCACCAACGCATAGACAAGGGTGGTCTTCACGATCTCTAATAGATCGTGAAGACCACCCTTGCGTCCCCTACAAGAGGGTATGAATCCATCAGGCGGAAGCCTCCTAATCCTCCTTGGAATCGGCGTCATCTCCTGCTCTGCGGATCCAAAGCATGAGCAAGAAGAAAGCCAACGTTTGAAGAAGGACATAAGCAATCCCCTTAACCGTTGCCAAGGAGCCAAATCCATAAAACAGTATTTCGAATACTGCCAACAGAATTGCGAAGACAACAGTCGACACAATCAGGCGAATTTCACTCATGCGATGGGTGTGCATATTACTTGCCCCAGCAGTCGATTGGACCCCAAACAAGTCCACCTACAATGCCTCCAACAGCTCCGACGGATGCTCCAGGAATACCGCCGCCAGCGACAGCTCCACCGATGGCACCGGTTATACCGCCGCCCAAGGCATGATGAGCAATGCAATTGACATATCCATTGGCGTCGTAAGTCATAATCGGCATGGCGATCAGTTCGGAATCGCTAATCATTCGATAAGCGATTCCGTGTCCTTCGTATTCCGCAGGCAAGGAATCAAGCGGCTTTCCGGACATGGACGTGATGGAGACACTCCCATCATTGTTCGGAACGAACTTAGCGTTATTCAGTTGAACATGAACGCCGTCATCTGTCCTCTTGGCTGTAAAAGTCGGCTGAGCGCAACCAGATTCCATGGTCTGCGGCATTGTATTCTCAGTACTTCCGGAAGGCTCGTCGGCCATCGCAATTGAAGGAGCCAAAGACAAAGCTCCGGCGCAGAGCAAAAATGCACTGCCAGTTGCTATTAACTTCCTGAATCCATGAGATCCAAAGTTGATGGAATCAACATTCTTCTGTTGCATCATGACACCTCTTTTGAAGAGCATCCAATGAACTCATTCTTTATGATAGGCATACAACGATATTAAATATGCCTATTTTTCCATGAGTAAAACCAACGCCAGCATCCAAGGAAAGCACTAGAACAGTGTCCCCGCGTTCTTGGCGTGCCGCTCACGATTGCGCGCGTCATACAGGCAGAAACGACATTCCCCGGTGTCCACGGTGCCGTCGAAGTGATCACGTGCGGCCGTCACGTCGAACAGCTCCGTGGTCGTGAACACCTCGCCGTAACCGGCGACGCTCGTCCAATGGCCCGCGTTCTCCGCCTTCTTCGCATCCACGGGTTTAGCGTCGATCACCGGAGGGGTCTCGCGGGCGAACGTGAACACGAAGCCCGACAGAAGCCGACGCTCATACTGGTGCTCGATCCTCAGATGCAGCAGAGGGCCACTTAACCCCTTTTTGGCCTATAGCCCGAAAATACGCAGAAAATGCAAGAACAAAAACCCTCGGAATCGGCATGATTCCAAGGGTTTTGTTGTATCTGTGGAGCTAGCCGGGTTCGAACCGGCGACCCTCTGCTTGCAAAGCAGATGCGCTACCAGCTGCGCTATAGCCCCATAGGTGAAAAAAGCGGCTGTGCCGCTTCCTTACCATCTACGTGGGCCCGGGAGGACTTGAACCTCCGACCTCATCCTTATCAGGGATGCGCTCTAACCAGCTGAGCTACGGGCCCGATCCATACGCTTCAAAAGCGCACAGCTGATTACAATACCATTGAACGGCGGTATGTCAATAACGGCGTGTCGTGATTGTCGCTTGCGCCATGATTGCCGGCGCGGCGGTCAACGTCCAGCAACACAGCGGTCATGTTCAGCAACGCCACAGCCAATGCCCAGCTACGTAATCTTGCGTTCTCACACCGTAATGCTGCGGTTACACCTCCCGCCCTGCACAGAAATGTCCAATACATATGAGGCTTCCGCTGTTTTCGTGGGTTAGGTTCTCCGCTGCGGCGGACTCGGCATACGCCTACCGCAACCAAGAACCTAACCCACGAAAACAGCGGAAGCCTCTTTTTTATTCAATTGCATTCCGTGTGATGGGATTGATGCTTTAACGAATCACATCTAGTGAAAACGCAATCATTCGGTATGTTGTTTAAAAAATGTTGACATAAATTGAATTTTGTGTTTACATAGTCAATGTAAACGCATTCACATAATAATGAAAGGCTCAATGATGAGTGTCAGATATGGCGCAAAGCGTGTAATTGCTTCTAGCATGGTGTTTTCAGTTCTATGTGCATTGGCGGCGTGTGGCGGCGGCAGTGCCAACAGTCAGGCTGGAAGCGTTTCCGTTGCCTGCTCGCAACAGGAGGATTTTTGCCAGGCGATGACCGCCGCATTCCAGAAAGAGACAGGTATCAAAACCACGTATGTTCGTCTCGGCGCTGGTGAGGTGCTGGCTCGATTGGAGACCGCTACGGGAGAGTTTGATGTATGGGCTGGCGGACAGGCTGAAAACCACTTACTGGCCGATGACAAGGGCTGGGTAGAGAAGTATGTGTCGCCGAATGCGTCCGATCTGCCTGACGAATATAACGATGATAATGGTATCTGGTCAGGCTTCTACACTGACTCCATTGCATTCTGTTCGGCGGCCAGCGAATTGGAGAAGAAGGGACTTGAGGCGCCGACTTCATGGGAGGATTTGCTGGATCCTGCACTCAAGGGTAGTGTTGCGATGCCGCATCCAGCCACTGCTGGTGTTGGCTACATGGCTATGTACGCGTTGGCTGCGCTTAACAATGGCGATGAAGATGCCGCCATAAGCTATTTTAAGCAGTTGAACGCCAATGTCATGCAGTATTCGAAGTCCGCGGCCACCGGTACTGAGCAGGCCGGTCGAGGTGAGGTAGCCGTTGCCATTGCTTTGGATTCAGACTGCCAGAAAGCTATCGCTGCCGGATATTCCGATCTTAAGACCACGTATCCTAAGGAAGGAACTGGTTACGAGGTAGGCGCAATCTCGGTGCTTAAGGATGCCAAGAACGCTGACAATGCGAAGAAGTTCATGGACTGGATTCTCACTGCAGATGCGCAAAACCTGTACGCTGATGTGCCGTCTTATGCGGCGCCGACGAATCCGAAGGCCACGGTTGGTGCCGACGTGCCTCGACAAGACATCGTCAAGAAGGTGGCGTGGGATACCCGCAAGGCTGCAGACGGGCGTGAGGCGTTCATTGCGGCGTTCGAATCTGATGTCGCTTCCGCCGATAGTGCTCAGTGATTGCAAAAGATCAGTGTAAGGAAAACAATCATGACCGTGATTTCCTCTCGCAGTAAAATCATGGGCGGCAATGGACGGCGTGGCCCGCGCAAGTCCCCATCGGTATGGGTAACTCTTGTCGGTGTCATCGCTGTCCTGATGCTGGTCCTAGGCCTTCCTGTTTATAAATTATTCGTCGCTGCGCTTAGTGAAGAAGGCCGTTCTGCCATGGTCGGTGCTTTCTCCAATGGCGGTGAAACCTTGATTAATAGCATCGTGTTGGGGCTATTGGTCGGGGTTCTCGGTACTTTCATCGGGTTTGTCTGTGCGTACGCGGAGACATTCATCCAGTTCCCTGGGCGTAAAGCGCTTCACTGGTTGACCTTGTTGCCAACAATCTCTCCGCCGTTCGCGGCGTCAACCGCTATCATCACCTTGTTTGGCAAGCGAGGCATGATTACTAACGGCCTGTTCGGGCTGGAGGTCAATATCTACGGACTGTCTGGTCTGGTCATAGTCTTGACCATGACATTTGCTCCGGTTGCTTACCTCAACATCAAAGGTATGTTCGAAAATATTGACCCGTCTTTGTTCGAGGCGGCTTCAAGTCTTGGAGCTTCGCAGCTGCGCACACTGATTCGAGTCACCATTCCAATGGTGATGCCGGCCATGCTCTCGTCGTTCCTGGTGCTGTTCGTCGAAGGTATCGCCGATTTGGCCAACCCTTTGGTGATAGGTGGCGACTATCGTGTGCTTGCTAGCCAGATATACTTCGCGGTGGCGGGGTCAGGTAACATCGCCGGAGCAGCCGGTGTGGCAATCGTGTTGCTGGTGCCCGCTCTGAGCGTCTTTCTTGTGCAAAAATATTGGGCCTCTAAGAAATCCGTGGTAACGGTCACCGGTAAGCCTACGGGATCTCTCAAGCCTGTCACGTCCAAAGCAGTCGTTGTTCCGATTATGACAGTAGTTACACTGTGGACTCTGTTTGTTGTGTCCATCTATGTAACGCTGTTTATTGGCGGATTCGTCAAGATTCTTGGCGTGGATAACACCTTTACGTGGGAGCATTTCCGATTCGTAAGGCGTCTCGGCTCGGACGCGATTATTACCACATTGACGATGACGTTGATTGCTGCACCCCTCGCCGCACTGTTGGCGTTGGCCATTGGCTGGCTTGTTGTCAGGCATCTCCCGCGCTTCGGCAAGATTCTTGATCTCTGGGGCATGCTTGGTGTGGCGATTCCTGGCACTGTGCTGGGCTTGGGATTCGCACTTGCATACTCGCAGCCGACGGTACTGTTTGGTGTCAACATACTTCCTGCGCTCGCCGGTGGTCTGGCTGTGGGCAATGGTGCAATAGCAATTATTATGGTCTTTGTCGCCCGTGGCAATCCCACTGGCCAGCAGGCATTCATCTCTGCGTTCAAGCAGATAAATCCGCAGGTTGAAGAGGCCGCGACATCATTGGGTGCAAATCCATTGACTGTTGTGCGTAAAGTTACGCTTCCACTAATGAGTTCTGCCGTAGTGACGGCGATTACTTATGGTATTACCAAGTCGATGACGACGATTACCGCCATCATTTTTATCACTACGCCACAGACTAAAGTGATGACCTCCCAAATTCTCGACGAGGTCGATGCCGGACGATTCGGCAATGCTTTTGCTTACTCCAGTCTGCTTATTGTGCTCGTGCTCATCGTGTTGGGCATCGCCAACATCTTCCTTACCCGACTTAATCAATCCAAGAGGTAGATATCATGACAATTATCGAATCCCAGTCCATGCCCGAAACCGTTGAAAAAGACAGAAGGCTTGCGAAATCCGGTTCGTTGGAGCTTTGCGCGATTTCCAAGACATATCACGGTAAAAACGGTGATTTTTGTGCAGTGCAACACACCGACCTAAACATAGCGCCAGGGACGTTCGTGACGCTGCTGGGGCCTTCTGGCTGTGGTAAAACCACCACATTACGTATGATTGCAGGCTTTGAACAACCGACGGGTGGAGACATCTTGCTCGATGGTGAGAGCATCCTTGACATGCCGGCAGATAAGCGGCCGATGTCGATGGTGTTCCAGTCGTATGCGCTGTTTCCGCATCTCAGTGTTCGGGGCAACGTGGAGTTTGGCCTAAAACTCAAGAAAATGGACAAGGCGTTGCGTTGTAAAAAGGTCGATGAAGCGCTTGAAATGATGGGTATCGAACAATATGCAGACCGATATCCGCACCAGCTATCCGGTGGGCAGCAGCAGCGTGTCGCGTTGGCTCGTGCTCTCGTTATGGAGCCAAAGATTATCTTATTTGATGAGCCGCTCTCGAACCTTGATGCTCGTTTACGTGTCAAGATGCGAGGTGAGATACGTGCGTTGCAACGTCGTCTCGGTATTACCGCCATTTTTGTGACGCACGATCAATCTGAGGCTTTGACTATGGCTGATGTCATCGTGGTCATGAGCGCCGGTCGGGTCGAACAGATCGGGTCGCCATGGGATATCTATCATCACCCCGTCAACCGTTTCGTTGCATCTTTCTTAGGTACCAGCAACTTCTTGGAAGGACAGATTCAATCCGTCGAGAATAGTGGCGCTTCGGATAATGCCATGGCAATGTACAGCGTCTCCACCGCATTTGGAGACATGGCAGTTGCCGGCGTTACCGGCATGCAGACCGGGGACAAAGTGAACGTAGTGGTTCGCGCCGAGGACCTGCTCGTCGGCGGTGAAGCGGGCGCTGGTCGCATGGCCATTAATTGCTCCGTGGTGTCATCGGCATTCGACGGCCAAGTCGTGAACTATACCCTTGATACGGCCACTGGCCAGATGATTGGTAGTGCCCCTGGCAGCATGGCTCCAGCTGGGTCGGGTGCCGAGGTAACGGCCGTATTCGATTGCCGGGCATTGTGGTGTGTGCCGGTTGAAAAGCATGGAGCGTAGTCATGAAACGTTTTTTTGATCGACCGGATACCCATTGGCGAAATCTAAGTGGCGCGCTGCATGTCTATGCATTACCTGACGCAAATTCATATCTCGTGAAGGAGGCGCGTGAAACTGCATCATGGCTGAATGGCGCCGTTGAACTGGCAGTTCAGCCGGTAGATTATCTACACATGACCATACAGCGCCTGGATCTATATCGAGAGGAGATTCCAGCTGAGATATGGGACGAGTTGACGAATCATCTGGCAATGTCGGTCGCCGATATTGAATCGTTTGACGTGGAATATGCGCCAGCTACAGTCCGTGCCGGTGCCATTGAAGCCGTCAGTGACGAAAATCCGTCATGGAAGGGACTGGTCGATGCTGTTCGTGAATCGTTCTGTAATGTTGGATTAAAGCACGCTCTAGTCGATCCGCCGTTTGGTCCGCATTACACGGTTGCCTATTGTGTGCAAGATACAGATGCGCAGCGTGATGACGAGCTATGCCAATTGCTGGTGGATGCTCCCGCGACATCGATGAGAGTATCTAGCGTTGATCTTGTCGCAGTGGATCAGAGTCCAGAGGAAGGGGTGTTCCGGTTCTCTTCCTTGATGCACTGGCCATTACGCGGGGCATAGTGGAATAATAGGCAATATGTTTATATGCCGATATGGTAGGGGTGGAAATGCAGCGCAAACATCGCGTTAGTATGGCCGACATAGCCAAGGAGACTGGAGTGTCGGCGGCGACGGTGTCTCGTGCGTTGAATAATCATCCCAAAGTGAGCGCCGAGGTGAGAGCTGCAGTATTGCAGACCGCGGATCGTCTGGGTTATATCCGCAACCTCGGCGCAGCATCGCTGGCCGCATCTCGGTCTATGACTGTCGGCCTGTTGCTGCGCGATATGAGTAGTCAGTTCTATGGCGGTGTTGCCGCACAGGTACAGATGGAAACTGATGCTGCCGGCTATGACTTGCTCATCACCATCGGCGGAGATGATGCCGAGAGCCAGATGAATGCAATCCGTAACCTATTGGGACATGATGTGGGCGGCATCATCGTGGCTTCCGGGCGTATTGCTGAAGAGGTCATGGAATACAGTGCACGATTCGTGCCAACGGTGGCGCTTTCATCGGGGCTTGACATGCCTTCTGTCGGTAGCGTTCGTATTGATCCCAAATGTGAGGCTGATTTAGCTCGTCGTGTTGTTGTTGCAGGTCATCGAAATGTGGCGGTGACGGCATCGAGCAATCCCTTAGCTTCCACCCTTCACGCCAGAACCGCCACGTTCCTGACTGAACTCATTGTAGCTGGGGCGCAGACCCTCATCATGTCCATGCCTGTGGAGCAAGGACGGTATTTGCGCGAGCAGGTGGATCGCGCATTAGAAGCGAAAGTAACTGCCATCATGGCAGGCAGTGATGCCATTGCCGTGTCCATTATGGAATACCTACAGGAATTAGGATTGTCCTGTCCCGATGACATTTCGGTGACGGGATTTGATGGTGTTGGTGCATTGCGCTCGCCTCTGCTTGGATTGACCACAGTGGAGCAGCCAATGGAACGGCTTGCGAGTGCGGCTGTTGGGATGATTACTCAGTATCTAACTTCAGGGGGGTCTGAAGAGCCAATTTCCGGTACGGTGATTAACCAGCTGGTGATGGGTCGTTTTGTGCCTGGGCGAACTCTGGGATCGCCGAAAGCTGTCTGAATATCATGTATCATTTCTTGATAACAATGAATCCATAAACACGGTGGTGGTCGAGGACGCGCACATCGCCGACTCCCCGTTGCGTCCCGAATCCGTGATCCGCGCATCCTCTGCAACCGTGCCTTTGACGTTCGGCAATCTGGTGAA
>OBLF01003017.1_pt1 | contig 10560 bp, 8 predicted proteins | sample 1519231 | NCBI WGS metagenome assembly OBLF01 (sample SAMEA2602895, study PRJEB22501) | metagenome | reverse complement strand
ATGCTGTTGCTGTTAATGCTGCTGCCGTATCATCCTTTGTCACGTCCACTTTTACAATATAAGCTGCATTGTCGTAAACAATATTGGCTTCCGGATTCTCCGGAGCTGCTTCACTGATCTTGTAGTAATGCGTTCCGGCATCTTTGTATGTCAATTCATCAAAGGTAATGAGTCCACTCTTATCATTACTTGCTGTAACTACTTTTGTTCCAGCTGTTACATTTCCATTTTCGTCACACTCTTCCATCTTGAAATCAAATTCTTTTTCAGATGGACTTCCTGCCAGATTCTTGGTTGCTGTCAGCTGAATCTTTGCGTCGGAATATGTGATTGTCTGGTTATTAAATGTAATGTCTTTTGTATCTGATACCGTGTTGTTGGCATCTGTCTTCTTAGTATCTGTTACTGTAGCCTTAAGAGAAACTTTTCCGTCTTCTACAGTCTTAGCAACGGTTACAGTTACAAGATAGCTTGATGTATCATACTTGATTCCTGATTTCGGATTGTTCTGGTTCTCTGTAATCTTGTAATAATGCGTTCCCTCGTCTGTGTATGTGTAAGCCGGGAATGTAAACTTACCAGTGTTATCATTGGATACTGACTGTGGTGCTTCACCTTCAAGTGCATCACCTGATGCATTTGTCTCAACGATGTCAAAACTATACTCACCAGCTTTGGACACTTTCTTTCCATCCAGTGTCTTCATACCTTCTAAGCTTACAGAAGCACTCATGTTATTTGCAAATGTAATACTGTTATTCTCAACCTTTGTTCCAGTTTTTGTTTTGTAGTCGAAATCTTTGTAATATACAGCGTTTGTAGTAAGACCTGTACCACTTTCACTGTTATCATCTTCAACCACTACAACCACCGTATATACAGTGTTGTCGTAAGCAATTCCAGTGGTATCTGCGCTGTCATTTATTTCTCTTACATCATAGTAATGGATTCCGGCTTTCGTATAAGAAATGGCTGGGAACTGGATTGCTCCGTTCGCATCGTTTTTAATAACCCCGCTCTTGTAACCATCCTCTACGATTCCGCCATCTGCTGATTTTTCAACAACTGTATAACGGAAAGCTTCTGCTGAAGGTTTATCATTCAAAGTCTTATTACCTGTAAATGTAATGGAACCATAACGTACACGGTTTGTAAATGCTGCAACATTATTATTGGCAATCTCTGTTCCGTTGACGGTTGTACCATTCTTATCTTTCAGAGCTGTCTGATCTGCATATTTTACAACGTCCTGAATCTGTGCTGTAAATGCATCTCCTGCCTCATTATTGGCAACTTTTACATGTACAAGATAAATGCTCTCATCGTAATCCATTCCCGCTATTGCCGGATTAGATGACTGCTTTTCAGAAATTCTGTAGTAGTAATCTCCTGTGGCATTATACTCGTAATCCGGAAATGTAATGCTTCCGTCTGCCTTATTCTTCACTGTCTTAATTGAAGCATCTTTTTTAACTGTTCCATTTGCATCAGCTTCTGCAATGTCAAATGAAAATTCACCATCCTGAAGTGTTAATGCTGCTCCAGTTGACTGATTTTTTCCAAGAAGTGTCTTCTGTCCATTGAGCTGAATACTTGTCTTTTTCGTCTTATTCTGGAATGTCATATCTGCTGATGTCTGGTCTGTAATCTGACCTCCATTGGCATTCTTGTAATACTGAACACTTGCAGAAAGATTTAATCCATTCTTTTCTACCGTTACAACTGCTGTGTAGTAAGATTTATCATATGCGATATTCTCCTTGTTTCCAGCTTTCTCTGTAACCTTGTAGTAATAAGTTCCCGGTGCTGTAAATGGAATATCTTTGGATTCGATTGCTCCATTTGCACCATTCTTTACTTCTTCTGTGTATCCATTTGCAACTGCTGTTCCATTTTCATCGACCTGGATAATGTCAAATGTAAATGCATCTTTTTTTGCCTTATCGTTGTCAAGCATCTTCGTTCCGTGAAGTCGGATGCTTGTCTGCATCTTATTGGCAAAGTCTAAAGTACCTTTGCTTTCTTTATTCTTGGATGTATCAGAATAATTGTAATCTTTATAATACTTTGTGCTTGCAACAAGTCCGTCTGCAGTCTTTGTGACTTTTACAACAGCTGTGTATGTTGTCTTGTCGTAATGAACACTGTTGCCTATCTGTGAATTCTCACTGATCTCATAGTAATGAGTTCCGGATTTGGTGTAATCGATAGTCGGGAACTGGATTGCTCCGTTTTCTCCCTCACCAGTCTTGTTCGTAATGTTATCGGAAATTGTATTAACTACATTTCCGTCTTTATCTTTTTCTACAACTTTGAAAGAGAATTTATCTTTTGCCTCAGAACCATTGACTGTCTTATTACCAGTAAATGTTACCTGTGCTTTTAATGTCTTATTTGCAAATGTAATCTTATCTGCATTTGCTGCTGATTCCGGATTCATCTGATCAGCACTTGCATATTTTCTGTATGTAACAGAAGCTGTCAGGGAACCATCATTCTGTGCTGCTACTGACACATGTGCAATATATACACTCGGGTCATATTCCATGCCATCAGCATTTGCATTTACCTCTGTAACTTTATAGTAATAATCGCCTGCGGCATTGTAAGTAAATTCTGGAAATTCAATTGCTGCGGTTTCTGTTGTATTATTTGTTACTTCCCAGCTCTGGGCGTTATCTTTCACTGTTCCTTTTTCATCAGCTACTTCAACGACCTGATACTTATATGCTGCTGTTGACGGCTGGCCATTCAAAGTCTTATTTCCTTGAAGGGAAGCCTTTACTTCTCTTACAATTGATGTATTTGAAAATGCTGCTCCTGTATCACTATTAACCAGATTTCCGTCCTTATAGTAGGCAACTGTTGCAGTCATGTTCTCATCTACAGTCACCACAACTTTGTAAACAGATGCATCATATCTGATATTCACATCACTGCCTGATACTTCTGAAATCTTGTAATAATATGTTCCAGGTGTCGTGTAAGTAATCTCATCAAAACTGATCTGACCATTCTCACCATTCTTTACATTCTGCTGATGGCCATTCTCAAGTACTGTTCCATTTTCATCAGTCTGCTGAAGAAGGAATGAGAATGCATCTTTCTGGGCGGAAGTTCCGTTTAAAGTCTTCGTACCTTTCAAAGTAACCTTCACAGATGTTGGTTTCTGTTCATTTCCTGGTTTCCATGGATTCTTATGAATCTCTCCGCCAATATTTTCTACTGTATCTGCAAACACAGAACCATTATGTGTTGTTGAAATATATACAGTTGCGTTCGGAGCAAGAATTGTTCCAGAATATAATTCTCCAAAACTTAAAGCTCCTTGTTGTGTACCAAAGTTCAGAAGGATTCTTCCTCCTGTTACGTCATAACCACCTGTTCCAGTTCCATTAATTGTAAAATGTGGTTTTGTAAATTCTTGTGCCACATCATACTTGATATTAAATGTTACAGAGCCAGTATCACCAAGACCAGTAATCTGAACATTATCTGCCCATTTTTTTAAATCACTTGCTTTGATATTAATAATATTATTTACATTCTCTACACACTCAATAACCTTAACAGATCCTGTTTTGCCAATCACATATTTCTCTGGATTTTCTGAATCAACCTGATCTGAACTTTTAAATCTAACACTATCTGTATCCTTTTTCTGATACATTGTACTTGCATATTGTCTTAACCCAGCCATTGCCTCATCAAAATTAATCTTATATGAGGAATTCTTAATGTTCACAACATCTTTCATTTTGTTGGATGGACCAAGATTGATTACTGAACCATTTGCAAGTTTCAGATTAAAGTTTGAATCCTGTGTATTTATCTCATATAAATCTCCTATAATCAGTGGATCTGCCTTACGGAAGAACTCACTTTTCATAGAATTTAATTCAAAGTTCTCTACATAGTTCAAATTAAAATCTCTTGCCTGTACTTCATCAGAGTTACCACTATTTGTATTGGCAAGCTTAAGATTTTTTACTGCAATATTACCTTCCATGTCTACGTGGTTCTTGTAATTATTTGCAAATACTGCAAAATCATTAACACTTCCAAGTGATGTTGCTGTTGGATTTGTAAATGTTTTGTCGTTATAAGAGGACTCGTAGTAATCGGAAATATTCAGTGTAACTGTTCCGCTTGCCACATCCACTGTTGCCTCTGTCTTTATAGAGTTCTTGCAGTCAGCGCCCTTTGTAACCGTAATCGTAAATGCATTTTTATTAAAACCATTTACATCATATGTTCCACCTCTGTTCTTCATCAGATTGCTTGCTAAGCCTTCTGATGGATTCAGGTTAGAGGCTGAAATCTTTTTATTATTTTCTGTATTTCCTGTATCAAATTTGATATTGAATTTTGTATTATTCTGATTTGTAATTCCATCTGTATTAACTACTAGCGTAATACTATCATACCCGCTTCCGCTGACGCTTCCGTCTGTATTAGCAGCCAGTGTTGGAGCAACATCTGAAGCAGTTACAGTTGCAGCTGCAACTGCATTTTCATTTGCCTGTGCGGTATCTGCCTGATTCTGCTCCGCATTGTTATCTGCGGAACTGGAGGCTTTTGCATCTGCCTGAGTATTTTTACTTTCTTCTGCCTGTGTGGCATCATCAGAAGTATTCTGATCTTCTTGAACTTCTTCGACCTGAGCACTTCCGGTACTTTTCGGTTCTTCTGTATTAACAGCTTCCTGTTTCTGGTTTTCTTCACTCTGAGTTTCTACTGCCGCCTGATCTTCCTTTGCATATAGGGATGTTCCTAACTGATAAGATGCATTTGCTGCGACAAGTGCAATTGCAAGTATCAAGGCGAGCCAACGTCTTGTATGTTTCATATTGTCCTACCTCCCCTTCTCATTGCGTTTCTTAGTTGCCATAAAGATTCCAAAGATGACCAGCAGCAATACAATTGCAACTGCGATGACCATTCCGACTTTGTTTTCAAGTAATGTTTGAGCTAATGGTGTTCCTTCGTCTTTGGATGTCTTTTTGTTATCGAGTTTCTGATCTGCCAACGGCACCTGATCATCTGCACTCTGTACAACCTGAGATGTAGTGCCTTCTGTGTTGCCATCACCAAGTACGGTTGTGGATGCTCCTACTGTTTCACCAGTTGCTGCATTCGTTGTTCCTGGATTTTGTGCAACTGCCACGGTTGTTCCCGGTACCACTCTGTAGATTACATCATCTACAGTAATCTCTCCACCATCTACTACCACATAAGTAATTTCTGTATCTGCATTGATAGTATCCTGGCTATCACGATAGTAGATCGTATACTGACGGATATTTGAGTAGTAGCTATGACGGATTGTATCACTCTGTCCTTTCAGACGAATATATGTATGACCGTTGTTCTGATATTCAGCCGGACAATCAATTACTGCATCTTCTTCATTTGTCACAGTAATTGTCTGTGTCGTAATCTGCGAGCGATCTGCGATGTTCACATATTTGACTGTGATATCGTATCCATTTTCAGGAATCCATTTTTCTTTGTTATAATAATAGATGTTCGTCGTTCTGGATTTATCGCCGTATGTATGTTTGTAAGATGACTGCATGGAAGAATCCAACGTGTAAGTTACACCATCGTTTTCAATGGTGGATGCTACATCATAAGTTTGTGATTCATCAACTCCAATCTGTTGCGTAACAGTCTTAAGTGTCTTACCAGTCATCAAATCAATCAGATTGATGTTCCAGTCATAAGCTGTCTGACTATCTACTTTTTGATATGCAATCTTTATACTCTTACCATTGTCTTCTTTTTTTAGAACTGCCTGGGCTTTTTCGTCAACTGCTTTATAATAATTCACAATACTCTTACCATTTTCATCGGTAGATGTCTGGCTGAAGGTTTTAGGTGCCTGATAAGTATATGTTCCGTAATATGTAATATTTTCAGAACTAAGTACATTTCCAGAATCATCGGTAAGCTGAACTCCGGCCTTATAAATATTGCTGTTTTTTGTGGAATCATGTTTCACATAGTCAACACTGTAACCGGAACTGGATTTATTATCGTCGTAACCGACAGAAACATTTCCATTTCCATTTCCATTTCCATTCAAATCATAATCAACATCGTTCACTACGCAAGATTCACTTGCCTCATATGTTCTGCTTTTTTCAGCTTCGCTTACAACTCCATTTGCCATCGGCACGTTTGTACTTGTATCACCTGTTAGATTTGCCTGCACTTGATAAAGTTTTGCAGAAGCTTTAATATTCTTGTCGACCCCATATACCTCTACTGTATATACAGAATTTCCGTCATAATTCTCCAGGTCAAGTACAAGAGTATCTCCTTTGAATGCCTGCTTCTTAGTGATTTCTTTATTATCTTCTTTTAAATCATAAAACAGAATATCTTTTCCTGTCTCATTATCAATCTGCATACTCCAGTGATTCTGCTGGTTTTTAGCATCCGAAGACCCTTTCAATATCTCCGTTGTATTTCCTGTAATGGTTATTGATTTCGCTGCATCCTGTGCATAAACCATGTAAGGATTTACGGTTGCTACGCCTGTAAATGTCAAAATTGCGGCTGTGATTGCAGCTATTCGTTTTCCACGTCCTGCATTTCCTTTCATCTTATTCATTCCCTTCTCTTTTATTTTGTACACGTAAAGTTTGAATATAGTTCCATTTTACGAAACATAAATACTATTATTTTCTTCTTCACTTATATTAAGACTTTTTCATAATTTTCTTTTTCCCTGGCCAAAGCCCAGTTATAAGCAAATCTTGAAGCACCTGCGTACTGAAACATCTTAGTTTTCTGTACATTGTTTGGTATCAGCATTACTTTTATGGCTTTTACCATCTGTTTCCTCCTGTATCAATTCCCGGACTTGCGATAGAACCCGCATTCTGTATCCGGATCGTCCGGTCTTCCAGCTGCTTTTGCAGGTCTTCGATCGTCTTCTTCTGTTCTTCTATCTCTTTTTTCAGATGGTAGATGATATCGATCAGCTGACTTCTCTTCAGTCTTCGGAATTCTTTGTCTGTCATCCGGCTCTCTCCTGGTTCTCTTCTTCTGCGTCTTCCTTTATGTCCATGCCACCCAGTGCGCCATCGATCATCTTGAGCAGTTCCAGTGCCGAGCGGAAGTTCTCTGTCTTTCCTTCTTCCACCCATGTAACTCTTCCCTGCCAGCTGCTGTGTTGTCTTTGTTCTACTCTGATTATGAATGTTCCTTTTTCACCATTATTCTTCAACATCTCTTCATCACTCAACTTTCTTGCCATTTTTATCCGCTGTTTCTTCTCATGCTTTATAAAATAGTGGCTCTCTGTTCCGGGAAATGGATATCCCAACCGGTCAAAAAAAGCATCGATTTCAAAAACTGCTTCCGTCATTCCTCCAACGCGGATCGGTTCGGTCTGATATCTGTGATAAATACGTCCATTTATTTTTTCATCCCGATAATAGTCCACACATAGAATAATTCCCCATGGTGTCCCAATATAATTTCCTGTATTACTCACGCTCCCATTGTCCTTTCCCATCTTATTTTCAAACATTCCTACTTTATATAATATTTTACCAAACGGCATGACAAAGAAACCGTCTAAACTTTAAAAAAAGCAGGTATTTTCTTCTGTTTTTCTTAGACTTTTTCAGACTGTCCTATATATTGGAATATGTTGTTATATTATAGCAAAAGAACCATCCTGGCTGCGTCCCGCATGCTGAATAGCTCTTTTCGACGGCTGAATAGTTTTTGGTAAAAAGAGAAGGATCTTCAAGTGTTATCTTAAAGATCCTTTTCATATACTACACTGTTCACATAATATCTCACGCCGGTCCTCTGCCGGTCTGTGAGGAATTTGTAATTGATTCTCTTCTGAATTACCGCACAGTCTTCTCTCGTTGTATTGATCAGCAGTACCAGGTATTGTCCCTTGCTGTAATGGTTCACGACATCACTGTTGCGGATCGATGTGCAGATGGATTCTTCCAGTCTCTTTGCCAGTCTCTTCTTTGCGTTGTAAATGACGCTCTGAAGGGCATGATGTACATTTTCCACTTCCCGTTCCCCGAACAGTTCCTGTTCCAGGCGGTCCCTGCTGACACCTTTTTTCCTTTCATGTATCAGCATCTGCATCATGGAAGCGAACTGTGTCTCTCCTACTTTTCTTCCGAACAGGGATTTTCCGTCATATATCATGGAAAAACTGCCGAATGTCTTAACCTGTAATATTTTTTCTCTCATTTCCCTGTAATCCTTTTATACATTTTCATTGATCGTATGCTGGATTCTCTCTCTTACAATTGCTGCAATCTCTGTTGTCTTCATGTCTTTGTATTCTTCGTAAAGCAGCGGCTCTAAGAAATGTACCTGTACATTGACATGTTCTGTTGTCTTAGAGTCGAACGGCACGAAACAGTTGATCAGTGCTACTGGAATGATCGGACATCTTGCCCTGGTCGCTGCTTTGAAGCTGCCGCCTTTGAAGTCCTGTACCTGATTGCCCTGTCTGGATCTTGTTCCTTCCGGGAAGATCAGAAAGTTTCTTCCGTTCTTCACGTCATTGCTGACATTTACGATCACCTGCAGTGACTGACGCACGTCTTCGCGGTCGATCATGTATGCCTTCATGCAGGTGAATACCTGCTTTAGAAATGGTACGTCGGCCACTTCTTTTTTTGCGACTACCGCGAACGGGCGCGGGCATGCTTCCATTATGGCGAGCACGTCGTAGAGCCCTTGGTGATTCGGGTAGAACATGAATCCGTCCTGTTCGGGGATGTTCTCCTGCCCGTGTACCTCGATATGGATATTCCCGGATGTATTTGCCCGGTGATCGATGTATTTTAATAATTTATAGTGTTCTTCTTCCGTATATTTGTCTACGTGTCTGGCATGGTAGCATAACTTGTACCAGTAGACCGGCACGAAGAAAATATTCCGGAGTACCATCAGAAGGATTCTTCTCATATCTTTGCATACTCCTTGATCGCAGTTTCGTACAGGTTATTGCCTTCGCTGTCGATGACTACGATGAGCGGAAGGTTCTCGACCTGTAATTTACGGATGGCTTCGGTTCCGAGGTCTTCGTACGCAATGACTTCTGAGGATTTGATGCATTTGGATAACAGTGCACCGGCTCCTCCGATGGCTGCAAGGTATACGCATCCGTTACGTACCACCGCATCGATCACTGCCTGGCTTCTCTTGCCTTTTCCGATCATGGCCGTCTGACCAAGATCCAGCAGACGTGGTGCATACTTGTCCATACGGCTGGCGGTTGTCGGACCGGCTGATCCGATCGGGCGTCCTTCTCTTGCCGGAGATGGTCCCATGTAGTAGATTGCCTGGTCTTTGATATCGATCGGAAGTGATTCCCCGCGGTCCAGTGCTTCATCCATGCGCTTGTGTGCCGCATCTCTTGCTGTGTAGATGGTTCCTGTGACATATACATAATCTCCTGCGTGAAGAGATCTGGCTGTTTCTTTTGTAATTGGTGCTGTGATATGCTTGTCCATACTTACACCTCCCTGATGATATGACGGTTCACATGGCAGCAGATGTTGACTGCAACCGGCAGTCCTGCGATGTGTGTCGGGTATGTATTGACATTCACTGCAAGAGCTGTGGTCGTTCCTCCGAGTCCGCCCGGTCCGATTCCAAGCTTGTTGATCGTCTCAAGCATCTCTTCTTCCAGGTCTTTTACCCAGGCAGTTTCGGAATGGGATCCGGCTTCTCTTGTAAGGGCTTCTTTTGCCATCAATGCACATTTTTCAAATGTTCCGCCGATTCCTACTCCGACTACCATCGGCGGACAGGCATTCGGTCCTGCGTCTCTGACTGCTGTAAGGATCGCTTCTTTTACTCCTTCGATCCCGTCGGCTGGTTTTAACATGAATACGCGGCTCATATTCTCGCTGCCGAATCCTTTTGGCGCAACCTTTATCTCTACTTTGTCTCCCGGCACGATACTGTAGTGGATCACTGCCGGTGTGTTGTCTTTGGTATTCTCGCGGATGATCGGATCTCCTACGACGGATTTTCTTAAGAATCCTTCTACGTATCCCTGACGGACACCTTCGTTGATGGCATCTTCCAGACTGCCTCCTTCGAAGTGTACGTCCTGACCGATCTTCATGAAGATGACGGCCATACCTGTATCCTGGCAGATCGGGATCATGTCTTCTGCAGCGATCTTCAGATTATCCTGCAGCTGATCCAGAATCTGACGGCCCAGTGGTGCTTCTTCTGTCTCCAGTGCGTGTTTCATTGCTTTGTCCATGTCATCGGCAAGGAAATGATTCGCCTGGATGCACATGTCTTTTATATTTTCTGTGATTGTATTTACATTGATCGTTCTCATCTATATCCTCCTGGGAACATGGAATTTTTTGGAACCTTCTGTTCCTGCTTAAAAAAACCTGTCCTTTTTTATTTTACCCTGTTCCAAGATGATATACAAGTTTTTTTCGCCGTGGTATAATGGATTTAACACATTTTTCAGGAGGGATTATAATGACAACAAATGTAGATTTAGAGAAACTTCAAAAGGATGCCGTAGACATCTTT
>OBLF01003012.1_pt1 | contig 10581 bp, 11 predicted proteins | sample 1519231 | NCBI WGS metagenome assembly OBLF01 (sample SAMEA2602895, study PRJEB22501) | metagenome | reverse complement strand
GGCTGATACGTACTATCATAAGCTGCGATGCTGGGACTAAACTCCCCCTTCGTGTCTGTACGCCCCGAGTGACCCGGATTGCCACCCTCCGCCACATCTACATTCTGGGCGCCCGGTCCTCCACTCATCTGGCAGGCTATCTCCATTTCTATATGCAGATGATGTTTGAAAACGTGACGCTGGTGCAGTCCACGGCGGCCGGCGAGATCTTCGAGCAGTTGTTCCGCTGCGGGGAGGGGGACGTGATGATCACCCTCAGTTTCCCCCGCTATTCACGGGATACCATCAACGCGGCCAGGTTCGCCAAGTCCCGGGGGGTGGAGATCGTGGCCATCACGGATCAGGAGCAGTCCCCGGTGGCCCAGATGTCGGAGGCAGCCCTGCTGGCCCCCAGCGAGATGCTGTCCTTCATCGATTCCATGACGGCACCCTTGTCCCTCATCAACGCCCTGCTGGTGGGGATCGCCACCAAGCTGGGAACGGATGTGCGGGCCACCTTCTCTACACTGGAGAGCCTGTGGGATCAATATGGAGTATTCGGCGGTGCAGATGATGAGTAAACAGATTGTGGTGATCGGCGGCGGCGCCGCCGGGATGATGGCGGCTATTTCAGCCGCAGAAAAGGGCGGAAAGGTCACGCTGCTGGAACCCAACGAGCGGTTGGGGAAAAAGTTGAATATCACCGGCAAGGGCCGGTGTAACGTCACCAACAACACGGATATCGAGGGCCTGCTGGCCAATATTCCGCGTAATGGAAAATTCCTTTACAGTGCCTTTAACCGCTTCTCCAGTGCTGATGCCATGGCCTTTTTTGAGGGCTTGGGTGTGCCGCTGAAAACGGAGCGGGGAAACCGGGTGTTTCCGGTCAGCGACAGCGCCTTTGACATCAGTGCCGCATTGGAACGGCGGCTGAAAGCCTTGCGGGTGCAGATCCTGCGGGACCGGGCGGTGTCCCTGGACATCCGGGACGGCGCGGTGCAGGGCGTTGCGGGAGAGCGGGGAAGCTACCCTGCGGAGGCGGTGGTCCTGGCCACCGGCGGCGTCAGCTATCCCGGCACCGGCTCCACCGGAGACGGCCACCGCCTGGCAGCCGAGGCCGGACATACCGTTACGCCTTTACAGGGGTCCCTGGTACCTTTGCAGGGCATTATTGCGGCGGGGATCCCCTGTGTCCGCTTACAGGGCCTGAGCCTGCGGAACGTAGCCCTGACGGTGTTTGAAAACAATAAGAAGATCTATACGGACTTCGGTGAACTGCTGTTCACCCATTTCGGCGTCAGCGGGCCGCTGGTGCTGTCCTCTTCAGCCCACATGCGCCATTTCGACAAGAAGCGCTACCGGCTGGAGATCGACCTGAAGCCGGCCCTGGATGACCAGCAGTTGGACAAACGGCTGCTGTCGGACTTCGCCAAGTATGCCAACCACGATTTCCAGAACGCCCTGGACGACCTGCTGCCCCAGAAGCTGATCCCGGTGGTGGTGGAGCTGTCCGGCATCCCGGGGCGGCAGAAGGTCCATGACCTGACCCGGGAGCAGCGGCAGAGTCTGCTGCACGTTTTGAAGCATTTCCCGGTGGAGCTTTCCGGCCCCTGCCCGGTGACGGATGCCATCGTCACCTCCGGCGGCGTCAAGGTTGGGGAGATCGACCCAAAGACTATGGAATCAAAGCTTGTAAAGGAATTATACTTTGCGGGAGAACTGATCGATACAGATGCCTACACCGGCGGATTCAATCTGCAGATCGCCTGGGCCACCGGCCACCTGGCAGGTCAGAGCGCCGCAGAGCTTTCTGACTGACAGGATAAGAACAGATAAAGGAGCGAACCTCATTGAAAACCATCAGTATTGCCATTGACGGCCCCTCCGGCGCCGGAAAGAGCACCCTGGCAAAGAGCGTGTCCAAGGATTTGGGCTACCTCTATGTGGATACCGGCGCCATTTACCGCACCATTGGTTACGGCGTTTACCGCAGGGGCGCGGACCCCAAGGACGGGGAAGCTGTGGCAGCCCTGCTGCCGGAGTTTGAAGTCGGCCTGACCTATGGGGCTGACGGCCTGCAGCACATGACCCTGAACGGAGAGGATGTGACGGAGCAGATCCGCCTGCCGGAGGTCTCTCTCTACGCTTCCGCTGTGTCTGCCCATCCGGCGGTCCGGGCCCATCTGCTGGAGATGCAGCGGAAGCTGGCCCGGGAACATAACGTAGTGATGGATGGCCGGGACATCGGCACAGTGGTGCTGCCGGACGCTACGGTGAAGATCTTCCTCACCGCCTCTCTGGAGGAGCGGGCCAATCGCCGCTGCCGGGAACTGGAGCAGCGGGGGTCGCCGGAAGTTTATGAAAGAGTGCTGGAAGAGATGAGCCAGCGGGATTACAACGATTCCCACCGGGCGGCGGCTCCCTTGAAACAGGCGGCGGACGCCGTTCTGCTGGACACCACCCATCTGGATTTTGACGGCAGCCGCCAGGCCCTGCTGGCTATCATCCGGGAAAGGACGGGCTGATGAACGAGCAGAAGGAAAAACAGGTGACCCAGCCCTTCGGGCCGTTTTTTAACCTGATTTTCACCATTGCCATGCTGATTTCCCGGCTGCTGCACCCAGTGACGGTGCAGGGCCTGGAACATCTGCCCCGCCATGGGGCCCTGCTGATCGCCAACCACGCCAGCAACTGGGACCCCATCCTGCTGGCCACGGCCCTGCCCAGGGATTACCGGCTCCGGGTCATGGGAAAGGAAGAACTGTTCCGGAACCCCATCATCGCCTGGGTGATCCGGGTGGGCGGCGCTTTCCCGGTGAACCGGGGCGGTGCGGATATCCAGGCGGTGAAAACCGCCATGCAGTCCATTAGGGATGGTCAGAATCTGCTGATCTTTCCGGAGGGCACGGTGATCCGGAACGGCATCGGCAAGGCGGACGGCCTGCCCGCCCACGCCCACAGCGGTGCGGCGGTGATCGGCGTCCGCACAGGAGCCGTCCTGGTGCCGGTGTTTCTGGACGGGGAGAAAAAGCTGTTCCACCGGACCCGCATCATCATCGGCCAGCCCTACACGCCGGTATACACCGGCCGCCGGGGCACGGCGGAGGAGATGCAGACCATTGCGGACGACCTCCTGCGGGAGGCCTATGCCCTGGGCGGGCAGCAGGTGGGAGGTGCGCCCCTGTGAAGGTGATCCTGGCAGAGAGCGCCGGCTTTTGCTATGGCGTGAAGCGGGCGGTGGAACTGGCCCAGAAAACAGCGGCGGAGACCCAGGGCTGCTGGATGCTGGGGGACCTGATCCACAATGCCCATGTGGTCAACGATCTGGCGGCCCGGGGCATCCGGAAAACGGAGGACCCATCATCCCTGGGGGCGGGGGACACGGTGGTGATCCGGTCCCACGGAGAATTGAAAAGTGTGTTGGATACCCTGGAAGCCCAGGGAGTCCGCTGCGTCAACGCCACCTGTCCCAACGTGCTCCATATTCAAGAGTTGGTGTCCCAGGCAGAGCAGGAGGGACGGCAGGCCATTATCATCGGCGAGCAGCATCATCCGGAGGTCATGGGCCTTGCCAGCTGGTGTACCCATCCCCTGGTGTTTCAGACGCCGGAAGAGGTGGAAGCCTGGCTCTGGGAGGGGAATTTTGACCCGGAAACACCGGTGACGGTGGTGGCTCAGACCACCTGTATCCGGGAACTTTTTGAAAGTTCCTGCAAAATCCTAAAAAAACAGTGTACAAATGTGAAAATATTTGATACAATATGTTATGCTACGCGTAAACGCCAGAATGAAGCGGCTGAGATCGCCGCGGAAGTCGACGTGATGGTGGTGGTGGGCGACCGCAAAAGCGCCAACACACAGCATTTGGCAGAGATCTGCCGGCAGAACTGCTCCCGGGTCCTTCAGATCGAGGGGGCGGACGAGCTTTCCGCCGCAGATTTTGCAGACTGCCGTGCAGCTGGGCTTACGGCCGGTGCATCCACGCCCGCGGGCATCATTAAGGAGGTAAAAACAACGATGAGCGAAGAAATCAAGAGCACCGAAGGTATGGAAGAGTCCTTTGAGGAACTGCTGAATCAGTCTTTCAAAACTTTAAATACAGGAGAGAAGGTAACCGGCATTGTCACCGCCATCACCCCCACCGAGGTCCAGGTGGATGTTGGCGCTAAGCAGTATGCGTACATCAAGCTCAGCGAGCTGAGCGACGATCCCACCGCCAAGCCCGAGGATATCGTGAAGGTTGGCGATGAGGTGGAGACCTATGTCGTCCGCGTCAACGACGTGGAGGGCTATGCTGAGCTTTCCAAGAAGCGTCTGGACGCCCAGAAGATCTGGGAGAACATCGAGACCGCCGTTGAGGACAAGACCGTGCTGGAAGGCACTGTCACCGAGGAGAACAAGGGCGGCATCGTGGTGTCCGTGAAGGGCATCCGCGTGTTTGTGCCTGCTTCTCAGAGTGGCCAGCCCCGCGGCGCCGACCTGTCTGCCATGAAGGGCCAGAAGGTCCAGCTGCGCATTACCGAGGTCAACCGTGCCCGCCGCCGCGTGGTGGGCTCCATCCGTTCCGTCACCGACGAGGCCCGTAAGGCCGCTCAGGAGGCCGTGTGGAGCAGCATCGAGGTTGGCAAGCACTACACCGGCACCGTGAAGTCCATGACCAGCTACGGCGTGTTCGTGGACATCGGCGGCGTGGACGGCATGGTCCACATCTCCGAGCTGTCCTGGAGCCGCATCAAGAACCCCGCTGAGATCTGCAAGGTTGGCGACACCATGGATGTGTACGTCATCTCCTTCGACCCCGAGAAGCACAAGATCTCCTTGGGCGCCAAGGACCACAGCGTGGATCCCTGGGAAGTGTTCATGAACAAGTACGGCGTGGGCGACACCGCCGAGGTCCGGATCGTCAAGCTGATGCCCTTCGGCGCTTTCGCTGAGGTGGTTCCCGGCGTGGACGGCCTGATCCACATCTCCCAGATCGCTGACCGCCGCATTGAGAAGCCCGAGGATGTTCTCTCTGAGGGCCAGATCGTCAATGCCAAGATCACTGCCATCGATGAGGAGAAGAAAAAGATCTCCCTGTCCATCCGCGCTCTGCTGACTGCCGCTGAGGACGAGGCTCCTGTGGAGGAGTAATTCCATCTGCGTCTGCATTTCCCCGCTCAGCCGAGCGGGGAAATTTTTATAGGCCGGACGGTTATAGGCGCAGCGGCAGGGAGGGACGGTTCTATAAAATATTGTGATTTTTTTCACGTTTCACTTGCATCTGGAAATCACTTGTGATAAAATTTTAACGATAGAGAATACCGGCGGATCGAGCCAACGATAAGCATATATGTATGGAGGAAAGTACGCTATGAATTATCAGGAACTGTATCAGCAGAAGCTGACCACCGCTGAGGAAGCTGTAAAGGTGGTCAAGTCCGGCGACTGGGTGGATTACAGCTGGTGCTGCAATTATCCCGTGGCGTTGGATAAGGCCCTGGCCGCCCGGAAGGACGAGTTGTTTGACGTGAAGATCCGGGGCGGCGTGACCATGTGGATGCCGGAGGTCTGCAAGGCGGACGATGCAGGCGACCACTTTACCTGGAACTCCTGGCATTGCAGCGGCGTTGACCGCAAGATCATCGGCAAGGGCATGGGCTATTTCGGCCCCATCCGCTATTCCGAACTGCCCCGCTTCTACCGGGATGGCAACGCCCAGGTGGACGTGGCCATGCTGCAGGTGACCCCCATGGACGCCCACGGCAACTTCAGCTTTGCACTGTCTGCCTCCCATCTGGCGGATATGCTGGACCGGGCCAAGACCGTCATTGTGGAAGTGAACCAGAACATGCCTTGGGTCTACGGCCTGACCGGCTCTGAAATCAACATCCGGGACGTGGACATGGTGGTGGAAGGGGAGAACCCCGCCATTGCCGCCATGGGCGCCGGTGCACCTCCCACAGACGTGGACCGCAAGGTGGCCGAGATGATCGTCAAGGAGATCCCCAACGGGGCTTGCCTCCAGCTGGGTATCGGCGGCATGCCCAATACTGTGGGCTCCCTGATCGCCGAGTCCGACCTGAAGGACCTGGGCGTTCATACCGAGATGTATGTGGATGCCTTTGTGGACATCGCCAAGGCGGGCAAGATCAACGGCCGCTGCAAGAATCTGGATAAGGGCCGCCAGGTGTACGCCTTCGCTGCCGGCACCCAGAAGCTGTATGACTACATCAAGGAAAATCCCGACGTCATGGCTGCCCCTGTGGATTACACCAATGACGTGCAGGTGATCGCACAGCTGGACAACTTCATCTCCATCAACAACGCGGTGGATATGGACCTCTTTGGCCAGGTCAATGCCGAATCTGCCGGTCTCAAGCATATTTCCGGCACCGGCGGCCAGCTGGACTTCGTTATGGGCGCTTACCTCTCCAAGGGCGGCAAGAGCTTCATCTGCATGTCCTCCACCATGACCGCCAAGGACGGTACCCTGAAGAGCCGCATCGTTCCCACCCTGACCAACGGCTCCATCGTCACCGATCCCCGGTCCAGCATCCATTATATCGTTACCGAGTACGGCATGGTGAATCTGAAGGGCCTGTCCACCTGGGAGCGGGCCGAGGCTCTTATCGGCATCGCCCATCCCAACTTCCGGGAGGAACTGATCCAGTCCGCCGAGCAGATGCACATCTGGCGGAAGTCCAACAAGCGCTGATTGAATACTTTCCATATACCGCAGACGCGGGGGCCTAAGCCCCCGCGTTTTTACTATGCCTGAAAAGGAAAGGGGAGACTCACAAGAGCCTCCCCTTTGACGCTGCATTCAGTCGCCGACGCCGGTGTGGATCACTTTGCCAATGTTCCACAGGTGGGCGGCCTGCTGGGCCGCCGCCAGGCGCTCCTCCGGCGTGTTGTAGCTGACATGGGCCGTCTGGGCGCCGCAGTCCAGGCAGGACACGTAAACACACCAGCCTGCCTCGTCCTCCATGGTGCCGATGCCCCGGCAGATGGGGCAATCTTCCAATTCAATCTCGTGTATCTGATCCACGTTCATATCTCCTTTGCTTTTGTGCTTGAATTAGCCTCAGTATATCACAGCTTACGGCAAAGGGCAATGCAAAGCATCATCATTTGCTGTCAAAGCCGGGGTTGAGATAGTAGACGTTCTTCTGGTCCAGTCGTTCCTTGGCCAGCCGCAGGCCCTCGCCAGTACCGGCAGGGTAGAATGGAGAAACGGAGCTGCTAACAAACTGAATTGCTGAGAAGGCGATACCCCGTATAAAGGGGTATTGCCTTCGTTGCAAATATAAATATAGGCAGATGGTAAAAAACAGACTTGACAATATCGCGGTGCGATATTATAATGGCAATGCAGAAATATCGCGGCACGATATTTGAGGTCTAATGAAGGGAGGGCTGATATGAAAGACCGCGGCGTACTGACTGAGTCAATGTTCTATGTGCTGATGTCTTTTCTGCACAACGAAATGTGCGGGATCGAAATCACGGAATTTGTAGAGCGCAAAACGCACGGCCGGGTACGACTTGGGCCCGGAACGCTCTACACCCTTCTGGGAAAATTTCAAGACGAGCATCTAATCGAAGAAACACAAACCGATGGACGCAAGCGCAGCTATCGTATCACCGAAAAGGGACGGGAAGTCTTTCGGGACGAACTGACACGGCTGAAAGCTTGTGTCCTTGACGGAGAGGAGGAGAGCGTATGAACAAGACTGTGATTCGAGTAACACCAGTTGGTGGTTTTGACATTCCTGAATTAGAAAACTGGCTGGCTGCTATGTCAAAGAAAGGGCTGCGCTTTTCTATGACCGCTGGAATACTTACGATTTTCGAGCGTACTGAGCAACGGATAGTTCAAATCCATTTAGAGCCTATTCGAGGAACGGCAGAAGACGATCCAGAATTGAATGCGCTTTATGAGGATGCAGGGTGGCAATATTGGGGGATATTCCGGGGAAGCTTCTATGTCTTTGCCTCTGATGATCTGACTGCACAGGCGTATACAGATATAGAAACGCACGAGTATGCGTTAAAGCGTTTTTTTAAGGAGAAAGCAATTGGCGGTGTACTGCTTGTGGTCGCAAATGTGCTTTTACTTGGCCTTTATCAAAACGGCGCTCCATGGAAAATCGGTTGGACATGGCTCAAATACTTCCCTATAGAGACCTTTTCAATTAATCCCGTGTTCCCATTTCTGCTGTCGGCATTGGGGCTACTGCTGATTGACCTATCGTATTTGCTTGGACTTTGTTACCTACTACGATATCGAAAGGCCGTTAGAAATGGGAAAGTACCCAATAGACATAGAAAGGTCGGTTGGTTGTCAGCGGTAGGATTAGTAATTTTGATTCCGGTCTTTATCAATACCATACAGTTGTTTTCGGGGACAGATTACCGCCCCTATGATTTAGAAGGTTCCGGTTTTATCACGCTGACGGATATTGAGGGATCAGATTTGCAGCTCTCGCAGAACAGACTTTACAACATGGATTATATCGCTCATGAAGGAACCCTGCTCGATCCGGAATCTTGGTATTTTCGACAGTGCGCTACATTTGGCGAGGATGACAGTCCCAGTGATGTACCTAATCTGGAAATCACCATCAAGCGTTACCCATTGAATATGCTTGCCGAAATGCGAGTAGCGGAATTGAGTAGGCAAAAATTCGACAACTCTGGTGATTATCAGAAGTTTAATGTTCTTGATGAATGTCTATATGCTAAACGGGAAGGATGGACTCACACCAGCGAGATAACCGGAGAAACCCGCACCTTTTTACCCGGCGGTATCCTTGTACTGCGTAGAGGCAATACCGTTTTGTTTGCGAATTACTATGGGAGCCAAGACCTTTCTGAGCATATTGAACATTTTGCGCAAATGTTAGTCAATCTGTAAAGTACTTCTGTGTTGATAAACAAAGCAACTTAGTTTTTATCAGGGGCGTCAGCACTTTGTGGCTGACGCTACTTGATAACTGAAAAGCACGCCCTTCGGCTCCTGTCAATGGCGGCTTGCCGTTCATCTCGACCATTGACAGGGGACAGAGGGCGTGCAAACAAAAAATTTCGGGCATGAGATAACACGGAATAACACGATATAACTACATATAAGGCCATATAGCACAATATGACCCATTCGTTCATGAATTGTTTACTTTTCGGCACATTGACAAACTTTTTTGCATAAATTATACTGTAATTGCCGCAGAGCTTATTTTATAATATGAATGAAAACAACTAACAACTCAAGAGGAACGCTGCTTTCAAGTAGCAAAGTAAAGGACATGGGCGGTGCTATGAGCCGCCCAAATTGGCAGGGCATGGGAAAGCGGTTGCTGTACGCAATCCCGTTAAATGCCCGAAAGACGGAGATGGAATACGGCTCCAATTCTGTATTCCGATATAACATTGAATTATCGTGAACGGGCTTTGCGCGTCGGAGGTGGATAGCAACAACTATTCACCCAAGGCGTATTTCACGATAAGGAGGTGGTCGCTATGGTATATGTTCTTTTTTCGCATACCCTTTCGCACCGATACCATAGTCCCCAGCGACGCAATTTCCAACGCGCCACCTCCGGCGTCAAACCCAACTAAATTGTAATCTGTAATCCGAGGACCGAGCTTTGGCTATTTATGTGCCAAAGCAAAACCCGGATTATAGAGTCGAATTAGCAAAGCTGATAAACGGATACTTAGCCGAACGGGAATGGAGTCCCGCACGGCTGGCAAGAGAATCCGGTCAGTCCAAAGCGACTATCAGCAGAATTACAAATTACAAGAACGGAAACCCCAAATACCAGCCATCGTTGAGGACGATACAGGCTATCGCCCTGGCGCTGAAGCTCTCCCGCGAACAAAGGAAAGAACTGTTTGACACAGCTTTCCCGGAGTTCCGCGTATGGGAGGAGGCGGCAGAGCAAGGCTATACTGTGGACGAAACCAACGATATTCTGTATGAGAAAGGTCTCCCATTACTGACAACTGAACGATAAACCGAAAGCCGACGCCCTATACAGCACATGGGCATCGGCTTTTTTGCGCTCTTTTTAAGTGTTTCACGCATGAAACAACATATGAAAGTTTCTTTGCTATGATAGGCACAACACAAGGCCGCGTGTTATGTACCTGTCAACCGATGGATGGCGCATTGCGCCGTAAGAAAGGATTTAGCAATGAAACTGACTGATTTGATCGTTTCCCCCAAGAGCCTTGGGGACAAGCTGTGGCTGGTGGATGTGTCCCCAGCCTACGAGTACAAGGATGGTAAGCGCACCGATACCGTCCTCGGCTATCGCTACTCTGTTGCCCTGCCCGAAAAGGGCTTGGATAAGGTCGATGTACGCATTGACGGACAGCAGCAGACAGAGGCCCTGAATGGCTATGTGGAAGTGCGCTTTGATGGGCTGGAAGTGTTTATTTACTGGTCCAAGGGTGACTACCATGTGGGGGCAAAGGCAACCGGAATCCATATCGTGAATCCGAAGCCCTGACCCATTGGGCGGCGCTGGGGCGCAGACGGGGAACAGATATTTTTCCTCAAGAAAAATATCCCCCGGCGGCAGCGCCAGCGCCGCCCGCTTGCCATAAGGGTTAGTA
>OBLF01003006.1_pt1 | contig 10602 bp, 11 predicted proteins | sample 1519231 | NCBI WGS metagenome assembly OBLF01 (sample SAMEA2602895, study PRJEB22501) | metagenome | reverse complement strand
TACACCCCCGGCAAGACCGCCACCATTTCCACCACCGTCTATCAGCTGTGGCAGACCAACAACGACGCCCTGGCCATGAAGTGGGTCATGGTGAACCTGGCCATTTCCGCCGTGGTGCTGCTGACGGTGAACATGCTGGAACGCCGGGACTTCCTGGTATCCGGCGGGAAAAGGAGGGCCAGGGCATGAGCCTGTATGTGGATATAGAAAAGCAGCTGGGCAGCTTTCACCTGCGGGTTCAGATGGAAACGGAAAACGAGATCACGGCCCTGCTGGGGGCCTCCGGCTGCGGCAAGAGCATGACCCTCAAGTGTATCGCGGGCATCGTGCCCCCGGACCGGGGCCGGATCGTGCTGAATGACCGGGTGCTGTTTGACAGTGAGAAAAAGGTGAACCTGACGCCACAGCAGCGGAAGCTGGGCTATTTGTTCCAGAACTATGCCCTGTTTCCCAACATGACGGTGGAGAAAAACATCCTCTGCGGCGTTCGCAGCAAGGACAAGCGGGAAAAGGCCGCCGCTCTGGCGGACGCCCTCCGCCGCTTCCGGCTGGAAGGGCTGGAAAAGCGGTATCCTGCCCAGCTTTCCGGCGGCCAGCAGCAGCGGGTGGCCCTGGCCCGCATCCTCTGCTCCAAGCCGGAGGCTATTTTGCTGGACGAGCCTTTTTCCGCCCTGGACAGCTTCCTGAAATGGAATCTGGAACTGGAACTCTCCGACCTGCTGGCGGACTTCCAGGGGCCTATCCTGTGGGTGTCCCACGACCGGGGGGAGGTGTTCCGGAACTGCAAAAAGGTCTGCGTCATGGAGCAGGGCACGTCCCAAGGAATCGTCACCTTGCGGCAGCTGTTCCACGAGCCGGAAACGGAGGCCGCCGCCCGGCTGTCCGGCTGCAAGAACATTGTGAAGGCCCTTCCGGAGGGCAGTGCCGTGACCCTGCCCCAGTGGGGCCTGGCACTGGACTGCACAGGCCCGGTCCCAGCGAATATCCGGCGGGTAGGCATCCGTGCCCACCATGTGGCGGCCGTGCCGGAGGGGACTCCTGGAGCCTTCCGGTGCACCGTGGAGCGGGTGATCCAGGATGTGTTCACCACCATCGTGCTGCTGCGGCCGGAGCAGGCGGCAGACGATGCCCCGCCGCTGCGGATGGAGTTGGAACGGGAGGCCTGGCAGCGGCTGGACCGTCCCGAAAGCCTGTGGGTCCATGTCCAGCCCCAGGACCTGCTGCTGCTGAAATGAGCAGGCGGCGTCCCGGCCCAATGGTCCAATATTGAAAAAGCGTCCGACACATGTCGGACGCTTTTTTGATGGCGTTTTACAGCCCTGCCAGGCGGCGCAGGTCCTCAATGGCTGCGCTGCTGTTGAGCATCTTGCCGGGGACCAGATTGCCGCTGCAGCTCTTTTTCAGCCCCTCCAGGGTCTTGCCCATGCCGCTGCCGCCGGAGGTGGCGAAGGGGATCACGGTCTTGCCGGAGAAGTCGTAGGCTTCCAGGAAGGTGTTGATGATGGTGGGGGCCACATACCACCAGATGGGGAAGCCCACGAACACCGTGTCGTACTGGTCCATGTTGTCCACATGGCTGCTGACCTCCGGACGGGAGTTGGGGTCCTTCATTTCCAGGGTGCTGCGGCTGTGTTTGTCCGTCCAGTCCAGGTCGGAGGCGGTGTAGGGGACGGCGGGTTTGATCTCAAAGAGGTCGCCCTTTACGGCGTCCGCCAGGTGCTTGGCGGCATCGGCGGTGGTGCCGGTGGCGGAGAAATAGGCTACTAAAACCTTGCTCATGTCGATTTACTCCTTATTTTGATCAAATTCAATTTTCCAGAGCGGCGTAATCCGCGTCACTCACCGGCTCGCACCACTCGTTAGAGGTGTTCTCACCGGGGACCTCCACCGACAGGTGGCTGAACCAGCTGTGGGCCTTGGCGCCGTGCCAGTGCTTTACTTCCGCAGGGATGGTGACCACGTCGCCGGGCTTCAGGCTTCGGGCGGGCTTGCCCTCCTCCTGATACCAGCCCTCGCCCTCCACGCACAGCAGCAACTGACCGCCGCCCTGGGCGGCGTGGTGGATGTGCCAGTTGTTGCGGCAGCCGGGCTCGAAGGTGACGTTGGCTACAAATACCGTCTCCTTGGGGTCCGTGAGGGGCTTGAGATAGCTCTGACCCACAAAATACTTAGCATAGGCGGTGTTGGGGTCGCCCTGGCCGAAGAAGCCGCCGTGATTTTCTGGCTCGTTCTCATCGTAGATCTCCTTGGCCATATTGAAGGCGGCCCAAGCGTTGGGCCAGCCGGCGTAGAAGGCCAGGTGAGTCAGGAGCTCCGCCATCTCTGTCTTGGTGACGCCGTTGGCCTTTGCGGTGGAGAGGTGGTATTTCAGGGAAGAGTCGGTGATGCCCTTGCTGATGAGGGCGGTGATGGTGACGATGGAGCGGGTCTTTAGGGGGAGCAGTTCCTCCCGGGACCAGACCTCACCGAAGAGCACATCGTCGTTCAGCTCCGCGAATTTGGGGGCGAAGTTCCCCAGGGCATCCCGCCCGGCTGTTTGTTTCACTGCCATATGAATAAAACCTCCTGTGGATTTTGATACGTGTTTGGTCCATCTTACGGGCCGGCATATGCGCTTCCGGCCCGGTCAGCCCGGTAAGTTGATGGTTGACAGTGCATACCGTTTCATGCTATACTGATATCATAATACTTAAAGCTGACTTTAAGTCAAGAGCGGTTTCATCGGAAAGGATGAATTTTTTATGAATTATTCCATTGGGGAGGTGTCCCGGATGTTCGACCTGCCGGCCTCCACCCTGCGGTACTACGATAAGGAGGGACTTCTGCCCCACATTCAGCGGCAGGGCACCGGCATCCGCCGCTTCGACCAGCAGACCATTGAGGCGCTGCGGGTCATTGAATGCCTGAAAAAGTCCGGTATGGAGATCAAGGACATCAAGCAGTTCATGGCCTGGTGCGCCGAGGGACCGGCCACCTACGGCCAGCGGCTGGAGCTGTTCCGGCAGCAGCGGGCCAAGGTAGAGCAGGAGATGGCCCGGCTGGAAAAGACCCTGGCCATGATCGACTTCAAGTGCTGGTACTATTCTCGGGCGGTGGCCACCGGCAGCGAGGACTTCACCGCAGCCATTCCGGAGGGCCTGCCGGAGGAGGTGCGAAAGCTGTACGACGCTTCCCACACCTGAATTCCGGCGGCCCGGATGGGGCAGACTAACGGCATGGAGGATGACATGGATACAACAATACTTTTGAAAGAAGCGGAGCAGCTGAAGGCGGCCATCACGGCGGATCGCCGGACCCTGCACCAGACCCCGGAGGCGGGGCCTGACCTGCCGGAGACGGCGGCCTATGTGAAGCGGCGGCTGGAGGAGATGGGCTATGCGCCCCGGGACCTGGCCGGGGGCGTCACGGCGGACATCACCGGAGCGGACACCGGCCGGTGCATCCTGCTGCGGGCGGATATGGACGCCCTGCGGATTCGGGAGGAGACGGGCCTGGAATTCCGGTCCGAAAACGGAAATATGCACGCCTGCGGCCATGACTGCCACACCGCCATGCTGCTGGGAGCCGCCCAGCTGCTGCGGCAGCATCAGGAGGAGCTGCAAGGCACGGTGCGGCTGGTGTTTCAGCCGGACGAGGAGGGGTTCACCGGGGCCAAGGCCATGCTGGCGGCGGGGATCTTGGAGGGAGCGCCTCGGCCCCAGGCGGCCATGGCCCTCCACGTCAATTCCGGCACACCGTCGGGCCTGGTGCTGTGCGGCCGTGGGACCTTCATGGCGGGCTGCACCCTGTTCCGCATCACGGTGAAGGGCGTGGGCTGCCACGGTGCCATGCCGGAAACCGGGGTGGACCCCATCAACATTGCCGCCCACATTTACCTGTCCCTTCAAGAACTGATCGCCCGGGAGCTGGCGGCCAAAACCCCGGCGGTGGTGACAGTGGGCCGTTTCTGCGGCGGCGAGGCGCCCAACATCATTCCCGGAGACTGCGTGATGGAGGGGACCATCCGCACCTTTGACCGGGATGTGACCGCCCGGCTGATGACCCGGATCGGAGAACTGGCGGAAAATACGGCCAGAGCCTTCCGGGGCAGCGCCGTGGTGGAGGAGCTGGCCTCGGCGCCGCCCCTGAAAAACGATCCGGACCTGGTGAACCGCATGGCGGACTGGGCCGGGGAGCTGCTGGGGAAACAGAGCGTGTACCGGCTGGACCAGGGGGGCATGGGCTCCGAGGACTTCGCCTCCTATACCTATGAGGTGCCCAGTGCCTACCTGCTGCTGGGGGCCGGAACGGCGGCGGAGGACCCCCGGTTCGGCAAGCCCATGCACAACGCCTGCGTGGTGTTCAACGAGGAGGTTCTGCCAAAGGGGGCGGCCCTGTATGCCATGGGTGCCCTGCGGTGGCTGGCGGAAAGAAAATAAAAGGCGGCGAGAGGCCGGAAGCATAGCTTCCGGCCTCTCGCCATATAGAGAAGATTGAGAAGGAGTAAACAGTTGTAAATGGGGGCTTATTCCACGTCCTGGAGCGCGTCGTAGCCCTCCTCGCCGGTGCGGACCTTCACCACGTTTTCCACGTCGTAGACGAAGATCTTGCCGTCGCCGATGTGGCCGGTGTAAAGCACCTTCTTGGCGGTTTCAATGACGCTGCGGACGGGGACCTTGCTGACCACGATGTCCAGCTGGATCTTGGGCAGCAGGGTGGCTTCCACCTCGACGCCGCGGTAATATTCCGGCTTGCCCTTCTGGATGCCGCAGCCCAGCACGTGGCTCATGGTCATGCCGGTGATGCCCAGGTCCAGCATAGCCTTCTTCAGGACCTCAAACTTGGACTCTTTGCAGATGATCTCAATTTTGGTGAACTTGGGAGCAGTGCCGTCAGATTCCTCGAAGGAGGGGACCCGCTTGACGGGAATGGCCTCGGCGGCAGGCACGTCGCCGGTGACGGCCACGGGGGCGTCCGTCTCCTCGGCAACGGTGTCCGGCAGCATGGCGAACCCGGCGTAAGCGGTGAGCAGGCCGTGCTCGGAGACATCCAGGCCAGCGATCTCGTCCTCAGCATCCACACGGAGGCCGATGGTGTGCTTCAGAATGGTAAAGACAAGGGTGATGACCACCGCCACATAGGCGATGACGGAAACGACGCCCAGCAGCTGAATACCGAAGAAGTGGAAGCCGCCGCCGTAAAACACGCCCTTTTCCGTGGATACACCGGTGGCGAAGAGACCGGTGAGGATGGTGCCCAGGGCGCCGCAGACGCCGTGAACGGAGATGGCGCCCACAGGATCGTCGATCTTGGCCACCTTATCGAAGAACTCCACAGCCAGCACGATGACCAGGCCGAAAACAATGCCCATAATGGCGGCACCCAGGGGAGCAACGGCGTCGCACCCGGCGGTGATGCCCACCAGGCCTGCCAGAGCGGCGTTGTAGGTCATGGAGACATCAGGCTTGCCATAGCGCAGCCAGGTGAAGATCAGAGTGGTGCAGCAGGCCACGGCGGTGCAGAGGTTGGTGTTGAAGAACACCAGGCCGGCGCTGACGATCAGCTCGTCGGTGTCCATGCCCACGGTGGAAGCGCCGTTGAAGCCGAACCAGCAGAACCAGAGAATGAACACGCCCAGAGCGGCAAAGGTCAGGTTGTGGCCCAGAATGGCCCGGGGCTTGCCGTCCCGGCCGTATTTGCCGATGCGGGGGCCCAGCATCTTGGCGCCGATCAGGGCGCACACGCCGCCCACCATGTGCACGCAGGTGGAACCGGCAAAATCGTGGAAACCCAGCTCACTGAGCCAGCCGCCGCCCCAGATCCAGTGGCCGGAAATGGGGTAGATCAGCAGGGAGATGGCGGCGGAGTAGATGCAGTAGGCGCTGAACTTGGTGCGCTCCGCCATGGCGCCGGAGACGATGGTGGCGGAGGTGGCGCAGAACACGGTCTGGAAGATAGCGTAGGCCCACAGGGGAACGCCGGCGGGAAGGACATGGCTGTAATCCTTCATAATCATGGGGTCAAACCAGCCGAACAGGCCGGTGCCCGCGCCGAACATAATGCCGAAGCCGATGAGCCAGAAGCAGGGGGTGCCGATGCAGAAGTCCATCAGGTTCTTCATCAGGATGTTGCCGGTGTTTTTGGCCCGGGTGAAGCCTGCTTCGCACATGGAGAAGCCTGCCTGCATGAAAAAGACCAGCGCCGCGCCCAACAGGACCCAGATGGTGTTGACTGAACTGAATTCCATAGTTGTTTCCTCCCATTTTTGCATTTTTTCCCGGCGTGTGTTCCACATAAAAGAAGGCAATGGGGCCTTCCGGGTGTGGTAAGACTCCATTGCCTTGCGCAGTTATGCAGAAAACATCAGGGAAAAGAGAAAGGCGCCTTAGAGATCAGACTCTAAGACGCCATTGCCTTGATGTGGGGTATTATACACGCTTCGACGGCCTTGTCAACAGCCAAATGCAGATTTCGGCTGTTGTGCTGAAAACTGGGGAAAACAGTCTCCCTGCTCTGGACAAAATATCAAAAAATGGAAGGGGCGGAAAACTGCATAGGTTTTCGTGCCGGGGACAAACTATGTCACGGCGGAAGCCAAAATCTTTCTCATGCAGGAGGAACCAACCATGAAGGACTGCACCAACAACGGCTGCCAATGCACCCCCAACCAGAGCATCAACTGCACCGTCAACAACTGTGCGCACCACTGCCAGGACTCTAACTACTGCGGCCTGACTTCCATCCGGGTGGGCACGCACGAAACCAACCCCACCGAGATCAAGTGCACCGACTGCCAGAGCTTTGAGCTGAAGTGAGAACCGGGGAAGCACAGCTTCCCAAGGCCGGTGGGGGAACGTCTCCCACTGGCCTTACATAGCAAAGCGGAGGGAGGCGGCGGTATGGCGTCAAAATGGCCCGCACGGATCGCCGGGGGCGCGGCGGGACTGGCCAACGGTTTATTCGGCGGAGGCGGCGGGATGGTGTTTCTGCCCATTCTCTCCCGGTGGGGAGATCTGGAAGTCCGGCGTTTGTACGCCACCTGCGTGGGGGTCATTTTTCCGGTGTGCGCCATGTCTGCCGCCATATACCTCTGGCGGGGCGAGGTGGAGATGTCTGCCGCCTGGCCCTATCTGGCAGGGGGCCTTGTGGGAGGCTGGCTGGGGGGAAAACTCTATGGAAAGGTGTCCGCCGGGGTGCTGAAATGGCTGTTTGCGGCCTTTCTCTTTTACGCGGGGGTGAAGTATCTGCTGTGACAGACTGGATCCTCCCCTTTTTCTGCGGCCTGGGGGCCGCGGTGATCTCCGCCTGGGGCGTGGGGGGCGGGACGCTGCTGCTGTTGGTGATGACGCTGTTCCTGGGGGTGGACCAGCGGACAGCCCAGGGCATCAACCTGCTGTTTTTCCTGCCCACAGCCCTGTCCGCCCTGATCTGCCACTGGAAAAACGGCTGTCTGGACAAGCCTACCCTGAAGGCAGCCGTTCCCTTTGCTGTCCCAGCGGCGCTGCTGGGGGCATGGATCGCCACGGCGGTGGACGTGGAGCTGCTGCGCCGCCCCTTTGGTATCTATCTGCTCCTCTCCGGCGTATCTTTGATTTTTCCTCAGAAGCAAAAAAGGAACCCCGGCGGCTGATTCAGCCGCCGGGGTTTGTCTGTTCAGTTTTCCAGGGCATCGGTGAGGTCCAGCGTCACATCCAGGATCTGGCCGTCCCGCCAGATGGTGAGGGTCATCTGGTCGCCTACGTGGTGCTTCCAGCGGGCTTTCAGCACGTCGCTGCTGCTGAGGGTCTCCTGGCCGTCCGCCGCCAGCACGTAGTCCCCGGCCTGGATCCCGGCACGGTCCGCCGCGCCGCCGGGGGTGACTGCCGCGTTCCCGGCATCGGCCCAGACCTCCAGGCCCCAGAGAGTGTCCGTCAGCTGCGTGGGAATCTGCCGCACGGACAGCCCCAGCACCGGCTCCGGCTGCAATTCGCCGTAGACCAGCAGGTCGTTCACCACCCGCTCCGCCTGGGTGGAGGGGATGGCAAAGCCCAGGCCCTCCACAGTAGAATACCGGGCGTACATCTTCATAAAGTTGATGCCCACCACCTGGCCGCTGGCGCTGATAAGGGGACCGCCGGAGTTGCCGTTGTTCAGGGCGGCGTTGGTCTGGATCAGGGGCATGGAGCTCTGGCCTTCCAGCTGCATCTCCCGGTTCATGGAGGAGACGATGCCGTTGGTAAAGGTGCCGCTCATGTCCACGTCCAGGGGGGTGCCGATGGCGTATACCGTGTCGCCGACGTCCAGGGTGTCGGAATCCAGAAATTCCGCCGTGGGGAAGTTTTCCCCCTCGATTTTCAGTACTGCCAGATCGTGCCCGGCGTCGCTGGCGATGAATTTGGCCTCATAGGGGATGCCGCTGGCCAGCAGCACCGTGCAGGCCTTGCCGCCGGCCACCACATGGTGGTTGGTGAGCAGGTAGCCGTCCTCCCGGAAAATGACGCCGGTGCCGATGGACATCTGGCCGTTGTCCAGGTCCACCGCCACCGTGACCACAGCGTCGTGGACCTTTTGGTAGACCTCCGGGGCGGAGAGGTCATATCCCGGCGTTTCCGCCAGGGTCAGACGGGCGTCCGGGTCCGCTTTCACGGTGGGGATGGTGATAGGGGCCTCTTCCTCATCCTGCTCCCGGTCGTAATAGTAGTAGTCGTCCTCCTGCCAGTTGTCCGCCGGGGACTGCCACTGCCAGAAGAGATACCGGATGCCGCCCGCCGCCAGGGAGATCACGATCGCTGCCGCCAGCAGCAGCGCCACGCCCCGCAGGATCCGCCGCTTTTTCTTCCGGGACTTTGGGGCAGGCGGCTCTGCCGCCTGAGAACCCGGTAGGGGCCGGGAGTAGGTCTCCACGATCTCGGCGGGAAAATCCCGGCTGTATTCTTCAATCACCTCGCCCTGCGTCCGCAGGGTCCTGCGCTCACTCATAGTACCTCGTTATTCTACCCGCAGAGAGAACGTGAAGGTGGTCACGCCGTTCTCGCTGGTCACATTGATCTCTTCCTTGTGCTGCTGCAGAATGGTCTTGACGATGTAGAGCCCCAGGCCGTAGCCGTCCTTGTCCTCGCTGCGGGACTTGTCGCTCTTGTGGAACCGCTCGAACAGCAGCGGCAGCTCCTCCGCCGGAATGGTGTCGCCGATGTTCCGCACCGTGACCCGGGCCTTGCCGTCCATCATGGCCACACCCAGATAGAGGGTGGAGCCTTCCCGGGCAAACTTGGCGGCATTTTCCAGCAGGTTGTAGATCACCTGGGTGATCATGTCGTTGTCTCCCAGTACCAGGATGGGCTCGTCGGGGATGTCGGCGTCCACGTCCAGATGCCGGTCGTTGATCTTCTTTTCCATGGAGATCAGCACCCGGCGCATGGATTCGCAGATGTCGAAATGATTCCCGCCCCGGAGGGGGTCCATGGCCTGCAGCTGGCTGACGTCCAGCATCCGCCGCACCAGGCGGCTGAGGCGGCGGCTCTCATTGGCGATGATCTGCAAATACTGCTTCTCGTTTTCCGGCGGGATGGTGCCGTCCAGGATGCCGTCGGTATAGCCGGCGATGGTGGTCATGGGGGTTTTCAGCTCGTGGGAGATGTTGGCGATAAACTCCCGGCGCTGCCGCTCCGTCTGCTGAAGGCTTTCCGCCATGTTGTTGAAGGAGGCCGCCAGTTCGCCGATCTCATCCTCCCGGCCGTAGTCGTTCATGCGGATGTCGAAATCGCCCTCGGCATACTGCCGGGTGGCCTGGGCCATCTCCCGGATGGGCTTGATCTGCCGCATGGTGGTGATGGAGGAGGCCATGAAGGAGATCATCAGCACCACAAAGGCGGTCATCAGCAGCAATCCCGCAAAGGCCCGCCACAGATCGTCAATGGATGCGGAGGTGGACACGGTGAACACCGCCCCCAGGGTTTTTCCACTGGTGGGATTCACCACCGCCACGCCGCCGATGAACTGCTTGTTCTGATAGATCTGGTCCAGGCGGCTGCGGCCGGACCAGGTGCCGTCGGAGAGGACCTTCTCCATGACGGACTGGGGGATGTTGATGGACTGGCCTGCCATGGTCTCATCGGTGGAGAGGAGCACATGGCCGTCGGTATCGCAGACCAGAATGTCCATCTCGGAGATGACGGCGGCGGTAGCCGCCAGCTGGCGGAACTGCTCGTCCTCCTGCAATTCCTCCATGGAGAGGTAGCGCCCGGTCTCCAGATACCGGACGGACAGCTTGCTCACCGCCTGGGCCCGCACCAGCAGTTCGTCGGTCCGCTGGCCCCGGGCATAGTTGTAGCTCAGGGAGAAGAAGGAAACGCCCATCAGCACCAGCGTCAGGGCCACCATGCCCACGGTGACGGCCATCTGCCGCCAGTAAAGCCCGTGGAAATGCTTATGGAGCCATTTCATATGCTTACTTCTTCTCCGCCGTCTGACCGCCGGTGGTCTCAAACTTGTAGCCAACGCCCCAGACGGTCTTCAGGGCCCACTGGTCGCTGACGCCCTCCACCTTTTCCCGCAGGCGCTTGATGTGCACGTCCACGGTGCGGCTGTCGCCGAAGTAGTCGAAGCCCCACACCTCGTCCAGCAGCTGGTTGCGGGTGTAGACCC
>OBLF01003000.1_pt1 | contig 10618 bp, 9 predicted proteins | sample 1519231 | NCBI WGS metagenome assembly OBLF01 (sample SAMEA2602895, study PRJEB22501) | metagenome | reverse complement strand
TCGCCTGGAGGTTCGTGTTACCCCTCAGTAAAGAAGGGTAGCCGCCTGGCTTTGGTTTCCCTGCCTGTATATTATCATGCAGGCAGCAGGCAATCAACCATCTTTTTTGATTTCAAAATATATTTCTTGGAATATCCCGTATTAATCCCGGAATAATATAAAATCTTCCCGGATCTCGTTATAACAGTGACACCGGGGCAGCAGTCCGATCACTCTTTCTACTCATCACCGTAATCGATCGTGATGTTCAGGTCCATATCAACATCCGTCTCAATCTTATCTGTGAATAGACCATATCTCTTTCCGATCAGCTCTGCTGCCTTCAACCGATCCTTTTCAGACGGTGTTTTCTCTAGCTTTCTTGCCTTACTGCGACCATCGCCAATACCTTCGACTATAATCTCTTCCGATGTTGATTCTCCACGCATTACTGCAGTCAAATATCTCAATACCTCATTCTGATCAGCTATCAGCTCTGATTCTTTCTCAGCCATTCGTTTTTCTATATATTCCTTGATGCCACTTCTTGCAACCAGTTTATATGCATTTCCTCTTGCATACCTCGGAGAATACCCGGCCCGTACTGCTGCCGCTTCCGCATTCAGATCTATTAAATATTCGTCCGCAAATCTTCTTTGCCTATCTTTCATTCCAATCACCTCCCGTAGTTCCCCCGTGGTTCAGCCTTTGTTCGTTTGTAATTTCTCTTGGTTCGCTCTTGCTTCACTATACGCCTTCCTACTCTCATAGTACAACCAATTTCTTTACCTAATCTCATTGCGCTGGTACGCCCAAGACTTGTATATGTCATGAACTCCTCGATATCAAGAAATCTAGGTTGTACACTTTCATTTATTGTTGTTCTTTTATACATGCCTGTCACCTCTCTTTTCTGTTCGTCTAGGTTTATGGTAATATGTGTTGCACTATATAATCAAATATTATATAATTATATTGTAAAATTCTGTTTTATATTTTTTAGGTATATTAATATGACAAATAATGATATTTTAACATCTGATTATGATATTGGAATAATGAAAAAGACTATTAGTAGATTAATGAAAGATAAAGATATTACACAGAGCCAGTTAGCTGACATTGCCGGGATGAATCAATCACGTGTTTCCAAAATCTTAAACCCGGAAACATCTGATTGCTTTACTATTCAACAACTAGTTGCTATTGCTCAGGCGTTACATGTCTCAACTGACTTTATTCTTGGAATAAAAACTGAAGAAATCCAACCAGAAGAAGCTGAAATCACACTTGCCGATGTATGTACCAAACTATTTGAACTTGATGAATTGGCTCCTTTATCTTTTGGAGTATGTGAAAATGGAGAATTTGAAGTTCCTGACTCTTTTACTGGAATTCCCTTGGAACTCCAATCACCTTGCATATTTTTTAAAAATCAATCTATCACTGATTTTATTGCAGAATGGAATGAAATAAAAAAATTAAATGTTCAAAATTCTGCATTGAAGAATAACGTATATTCCACTTGGAAAAGCGGCAGTATTACCGAAAATAAATCAAAATTAAAAAAATACAATTTTAAAGAAAAACGTTTTTTTCAAAAAATCCTAGCTGAATCCTTCCTCTCGGATTACAGTTCTTCTTCCTACGAAAATTGGCCAATTCTTCTTCCGGATGATGCAGATTTACTAAAAGAATATATCGAATCTGGTAATTACACACTAGATCTTGATTCTCAAGATCAAAGTATACTTCTTGACTGGTTTAAAAAAATCGGACATAGTTCTATATAAAATACCACTAGTCAAAATGACTGGTGGTATTTTATATCATCACTTTTTTATAGTTTCAATTTATTTTATTAACTCCCTGAAAAGTGCCAGCTAAATATTATATTTTAAGATTTGCTTTACTTGCTCTATATAATTCATTAATTTATCTGCCACCGGTTTTTTATAATACTGTTTACCAAAAAACATTTTCTCTTGCTCTATTGACTCTGTAAATACACCAAAGATTTGATATTTATCTCCAAACTCCAACATTTCCAAAAAATCTGCTTTTTTATCTTTCGGGAATTTCATTTCATCAATATATTCTCGACCAATATCATCGTTCGTATATTTATTGTCCATCATTTCGTATAAAATCCGAATATCATAATCTGAAATATTTTCTAATGCGTTCAACAATATAATATCCGTTCTATTAAACTCTCGATTCTGATTTTTTATTTCCCCTAACATCACGCCTATGATGGATGCAGCTATTGTCGAGTTTGATAATATAATTTTTCTAAAACTTGTAGAAACGTAAAATGCTCTATCTGGATTACTTACATAGTTATATAACTCGTTAATACTTTTTTCAACATTCAAGTCCTCATCCAAACATTTCAAAGCACAACTAAGTTTTATCACATTTGCTGCATTTGACACCGAAACAATCGCATCATATATTTTCTCCGTCTTTCCGTTTAATTTTAGTATGCTCTTAAATATATCTGGATATTGCTCGGCTAAAACACTTCTTATTTTATCTTCCAAATTATTAAATTTCTTTATTACTTCATCCATTTTTTACTAATTCCCTCCTATACCTAAATCTACCCACATCATATCCTACCTTCCAATATCCTGCAATCCCCCTACTTGCTTCCATCTCTTTTCCCATTTTGGACAAATTTTGGACAAATCTTGATTTTTGTTCTTCTCCATGCTATACTATCACCCGTTACAAAACCCGAAAAACCAAGGTCTTACAAGGGTTTCGCCGATTCCCGGCGCAAAATGAATCGTGTGTTCGTGACCTTCCACACGTAAAACAAAACTAAAGGAGAATTGAAAAATGAAAAACAAAAATCTTAGTTTCATGACCCAGGCAGCCATGATCGCTGCAATCTATGTGGTGCTGACTTACATCTTTGCACCATTTTCTTTCGGAGAAGTACAGGTTCGTATCTCCGAGGCACTCACTATTTTACCAATATTTACACCAGCTGCTATTCCGGGACTCTTTGCCGGATGTCTGATCGGTAATATTCTGGGCGGTGCGATCCTTCCGGATATTGTATTTGGCAGTATTGCAACATTGATCGGTGCATTTTTTACATGGAAACTGCGTGAGCAGAAACCAGTTGTCGCAACATTTCCACCAATCATTTCGAATATCATTATCGTTCCGTTCGTACTGCGTTACGGTTATGGTGTAACACTTCCAATTCCGTTTATGATGCTGACAGTCGGAATTGGTGAGGTGATTTCCTGCACCGTTCTTGGTCTGATCGTGTATGGGGCATTGAAGAAATATAAGAGTACGCTTTTCCGTACAGCCTAAAAAAGTGGCGTGTGAAAAAACAAAAGTTTTTTCACACGCCCTTTTTTATTATTCATTCTGTATTCTCTATTATCCAATATACGTATTACCGCTTCCGGACGTCATCTGATCCATCTCTTCATACTTCACGCTGTGTCTTGTACTGTCATTCAGATCTTCATACACAACATTCGTATCACTGTATCCCACCAGAATGACGGCATTCTGCGAATCCAGCATTGCAATGACCGGACGGCCCTGGTTGATGATGTACAGAATCTCTTCCGTCGTACATCCTGTCAGGTCGTAAGCCTCGCCGTTATTGACATCTTTTAAGATATCAATCGGTTTTTCCTGATTCTTCAGGCGGTCTTTGATTGTATTTAACACATCATCTTTATCGGTGATCGAATACTGCAGATTGCGGTTACCGCGCTCCCATACATAATTCTGGGATGAATCGACTACCACACCATTGTAATCATTTGCTTTCTTGATCGCGTCTCCGGCCTTTGTATATACGCCCTGTATATCACCATGTCCATAGACATAATATTTCTCCGGTGCGTCTTTATCGGAAAATGTGATTGTCTGTGGTCTTTCGAACAGAATCTGTTTTGGCTTGAGCACTTTTGGTTCTTTGTCTGCGATTCCGTCGTTATACGTCAGTCTTACCTGTGTCTGTTTCAGGTCTGTTGCATAAGTTTCCAGTGCGATATTGCTCTTGGTCTTCTGTTCATTATTCGTAATATAATCCGGTGCTGTTGCTGTATAAGTATCTCCATCTTTCGATGCACGTTCCAGCGTGATCATATCTTCATCGAATGATGCACTCAGAATATAAATGCCGTCTGTCTGATATTTTTTGATCACTTTTCCTTTTTGATTCCGGATCTCCAGTTTGTACATTGGAACGGTTGCCTCTCCGGATACGGTATTTCCTATATCCTCTGTCTTGGCAACTCCATATACAAAATCACTTCTGACAAATCCAAGTGGGCGGATACATTCTCCTTTTCCGCAGGTTACTTTCTGCTTCTTTCCTGTCTCTACATTCAGGATTGTCACTTTTGTTGCGGTCTCAAGATCTCCGTTTGCCTGATATGCGATCAGACTTCCGTCTTCCGACACAACATACTGCTGTGCATCCAGTCCTTTGACCAGTGCTTTCTTCTCGGCATCTTCGACGCTATACTGATAAAGGGTGCCGTCTACCATTGTGTACAGCATATCCGTTTTCGCATCGTAATATGACATCTCTCCGAGTTCACTTTCTGCCTGTGCATATGATTTATTTGTGGAAATAAATACTTTCTCTTCCACTGAATTCTTCTCTATATCATAATAATAGACAGCTACTCCCACTTCTCCTTCGTGCTCGCCGCGGTCCATATAACCGGACACCAGGAAGGTTGTATTGCCTTTGGCATCTACCTTAAGAAGCTTGATCTTATGATCTGACACCATATTTCTCACATCTGTATTCTCCGCATCTGCGAAACCAAATACCAGTGAAATCTCGTCTGAATCTTTGTTATAATTCCAGAGTTCATTTGCCTCTACAAATGATACGATCGTGCCATCTTTATTCACCTTATAAGACAGATTTGCAGGCGCAATGCCGAGGATGATTCCTTTCTCATTCAGAACCTTCTGTGTCGCGTCGAAGATCTGTTCCATTGTCCGATCGTAATCCAGAAGATAGGTTTTCTTGGCATCTGCAATATATCTTACGCGGAAAAACTCTTTGACCGCATAGCGGTCTGCCTCATTCTCTTCTCCTTTGCAGCTTACCCGGTATTGCAGCTGTACCGACATACAGGTACTGTTCAGTTCCTTGATGCTCCAGCGTTCTCCCTGTTCTACCTGTGGTTTCAGACTGCCCCATGTGACCTGTTCATAATTCGAATTAATCGTCACGTGCTGAAGTGTGGTGTTGTCCGCATCATCAGTCGGTTCAAGCGCTGCTCCGACGCCTGCATTTTCCACCTTGCCAAGTGCATTTTCATGATAATCGCTGATGTAATTCAGGCATTCTGTAACATGTGCATCTTCATCACTGACGATACGGGTATAGAAATATACCGGATCCGCACCATTTCTGTTCAGGCGGACTTCCAGGATCCGCTCTTCATCCAGTACTTTTTTCCCGCTCAGATCCAGGGTAAATCCTTTTCCCACCTTTTTAATCTTCTTATGTTCCAGCTGGCTTGTACCGTCCATCGTATAGACTTTGTAGCTGGCTCCCGTGAATTTATTCCCATATGCTTCTACGTTTACATCCAGGCTCTGGTTCGCTACCGGTGTGATCGTGTTGTGCATAGAGGATATATCCATGCGTTTTGCATAACCTGTCAGTGTATTGATCTTATATTCTCCATAAGAAAATGATATCTGTGGAAATGTTGCGGCTCCCATATCGGCCGTCATATTGTCATTCCCCTTATTTGTCACGTAGCTGAATATAATGACAGCCACGATAAATACTGCAGTCAGGATTCCTGCATTCTTTAACCTTTTTTTTAAAGTCAATGTCATTTATACTCCCTCTTTATCCTCTTTCTCCGGATGATCTTTCTCTGAATTTGCGGACTCCGTGGCGAACCCGTCCAACAGACGTCCCAGTGTCGGTGATACCCGGAGTGCTGCTTCACATCTCTTGATGGAAGCCTCTATATTATTGTCTTCTTTGGCATGCCGCTTCTTTACTGCACGTATCAGGATATTCTTTGGTGTATGCTCCATATCTATAAATTCCAGTATCTGCGTTTCATACCCCTCACGCTCCAGATACTGTGCTCTTAAGCCATCTGTGATAAGTGCTGCCATACGTTCTTTCAGAAGCCCATATTTTAATATTGGTTCTAATATCTCATTTTTTATCTGACGGTTCAGTTCATGCTGGCAGCATGGTACCGATAAGATCACTTTCGCATCCCATCCCACGGCTTTTGCCAACGCATAATCGGTTGCGGTATCGCAGGCATGCAGAGTTACCACCATATCTACCTTATTGACACCGGTATAATCCGCAATGTCACCCTCCAGAAATCTCAGCTTTTCATAGCCATATTTTTCACTTAATTCATTACAATGACGAATCACATCTTTCTTCAGATCCAGTCCTATGATTCTTATGTCATATTCTTTCAATTCATGCAGATAATAATACATGGCAAATGTGAGATAAGATTTACCACAGCCAAAATCCAGGATTGTAAGTTCTCTTCCCTTATCAAGCTCCGGCAATATATCCTCGATAAATTCCAGGAACCGGTTGATCTGCCGGAATTTGTCGAATTTCGCATGCACGATCTTTCCATCCTGTGTCATAACACCAAGATCCTGAAGAAATGGTACAGGGACTCCCTCTTCCAGTACATACTTCTTCTTGCGGTCGTGGCTCATATTAATCTGCTTCTTTTCGCCTTTTTTCATCTTGCTTTTTATTGTTACTTTTCCCTTTTTGCTTACAAGAATTGTATAAGCTGCTCTTTGTGTCTCCATCTGCATCTGGCGCATATTTTCCATATACTTAAGAAGTATTTCACAAGCTTTTTTCTCCTCCACATTCTCGTGAAACGCCTGATTATTCCGGAATGACTCGAGCTGAAAATAAAGGACATCTTTTTTCAGGATCGGTCTTACTTTCACTTTTTGTACACCGTCTTTATTCTTCGGGTTACTCAGCGTTGCTGATATAAATTCTATATTTAAATTTTCCTGTAATAATTTGCTTAATTCATTCATAATATTATATTCTACTGTTTTTTAGACAGGAGCGCAAGTAGCGTAAATGGCAATTTTATTAATGGTTCCGTAGGATTTGCGAAAAAGGGACAACGGTAAATACAGTTTGAGCCGGAGGATTTTAAAAAATCCTCCGGCCCAGACTATGAAATCGGAAATTTTATCGTTACTTTAAACAAATCTCCATCCAGATACAATTCAAATGTCCCGCCCTGCATTTCTGTCAGCGACTGTGCGATAGACAGTCCAAGTCCGCTGCCTTCCGTACTTCTTGATACATCTCCGCGTATGAAACGTTCCGTCAGTTCGTCAGCTGAGATATTTAGCGGCTGCTCGGATACATTCTTAAGGCTGAAATATGCCATACCATCTTTCTTTTCAAGATCAGCATAGACTCTTGTTCCTTGCATTGCGTATTTTGCCGCATTGTTGTATATATTAGACAGCACTCTCCACAACCGTCTTCCGTCTGCGCGGATTACAACCTCCTCATTCGGAAGGTTCATCACTTCCTCCAGATCACGCGCCTTGAATTTTTCTTCAAACTCTCCGCTCGTCTGCTGGATCATTTCTACCAGATTCAGATTCATGAACTCCAGTGTGATATTGCCGGAGCTTACTTTTGAAGCTTCCACCACATCTTCCGTCAGTGTCTTAAGCCGCTGTGATTTCTGTTCCAGCACTTCAATGTAGCGTTGGATCTTCGGATCCTTAAGGTCCTCCTGCTTTAACAATTCCACATAATTAATGATAGATGTAAGCGGCGTCTTAATATCATGCGATACATTCGTGATAAGATCTGTCTTCAGGCGTTCACTTTTCATGCTCTTTGCGAGCGCCGCTTCCAGACCTTCGCCGATGGAATTCACCTTTTCTGCAATTTCTTTATGCTCTGCCAGCAATCCATTTACCGGGATCTGATAATCCACTTCCCCGCCGGCGATCTTCTCGATCCCGGTCTTGATTTTTCCGGTTCCTTTCGCTTTTTGTACCATCCAGATAAATGCTGCAACATCTATGATCAACAGAATGACCGCCCATAACCGGTTGCTGATCCAGATACTACTTCCCGCTGATCCAAATACGTACGTAAGCCAGTGGATCATGAAGAAGATTGCAAATCCCATAATAGATTTCCACAGATGACGGATATTCTGGAACATTTCTTTTACGAAGATCAAAAGCCATCTGAGCACACTGTTCTTCCATACCGTTCCCGCCTTGATTCTTCTCACCAGACTCAAATATCCGAAAAGAAACATTGCGCAGGTATACAATGCCTCCACACTTCCAACCACTATTCCCGGCAGATACGACTCCACATTCTCCATATAGATCGTCTCTCCACTTGCATTCTGCCATGTAAATGCCCCGGCCTTTACTCCTACCAGCGCAACCACCGCCCAGAGTAACAGCACACTTGCAGCTGCCAGTTCTGTCTTAATGTGATCAAATTTCATAAGATACACTTCTTCGTCTTCTTTAACTTTTCCGGCTCCGATTGTAAGAAATACAAGAATGACAAGATATGCCGCTACAGCCGCCATTCCCAGTATTCCGGCCACTTTGGCTCCGGCCCCGTACCTTGTAAAGATCTCATCCTGTTCATAAAAATTATCTTTTACAGGATAATCCGTATCTACAACAGAGGCATATATATAATCTGACGCATCGACATAACCGGCCACTGTCTCCTGCCACTTCTGTGCCATCGAATCCCCTTTACCGGCTTTTTCAATATTGCTTTCATAATCTGCAAGCTTTGGTCTTACGATTACATATTTTCCTGATTTTTTCATTTTTTTCAGGTTCTCTTTGTAATTGTCAAAGTTCTGATATTTTTTCTTATTCGTAATGACCGTCTTGTTGTCCAGATTAACATACAGATACGTTATGTTCGTATTGCCTTCCTGATACTGATTCTGAGCTACCGCATAATTATCAACGTCAGAATAGATCGTTTCGGCTGAATTATTTATCATTCTGTACGCTTCATTCAGCTTGCCATTCCATTCTTTTGAATTGTTCACAAGCTGAAGTACCGTCTCTCCATTTACCGTCTTATAATCCCCGACAACTCTTTCACCATCATAATTCCAGCAATTGATATAGGCAATCTTTCCATCGATATCCTGAAGTCCCCGGAATCTGGATTCCCCACTGTTGCTCTCCTGATACTCTCCCTGCTTTAGTTCTGTCAAAATATCATCCGCAGAACTGTCTCCGGTAATTACAAATGACAGCTCTCCGTAATCGATCATCTGTTTAAAATCTTTGTAATGGAAATAATGATAAGTTCCGTCTGAACGTTTACATACGATAATACAGTCCTGTTTATCTAATTTGCTCCTGGCCGCATCATAATCCGTCATCGATTCCGAGATTAATTTTCCCCAGGAATACAGATCTCCCAGACGGAACGACAGGCCTGTTTCATCTTTTCCTGTTATCTCACCGGTATCTTCGTATTTTGCCACATCTACGATCTTATCCGGATCATATTTGCCATCTGTATCATATAAGGTCTGATACCGGATCTCATCCAGTATATTATAATTTGCATTCGTCACGGAATCGGCAAATGCATTGCTTTCTTCATAACTCTTCGCCGCATCCGCAGTGAACAGTTCCTGTGTCAGTATCGGATAACGTGTTGCCCACAGTAAACATAATACTCCGATAACGGCCAGTACGTGTGCCCCCACTATCAAAAACAATTTTGCTTTGGGCATTCGGTACCATTTCTTCATATATACCCCTTCCTAAAGCTTTTCTATCTTATATCCGACACCCCAGACCACCTTCAGATACCTTGGTTCCTTTGGATTAATCTCGATCTTCTCTCTGATATGACGGATATGTACAGCTACCGTATTATCTACTCCGATAGCATCTTCATTCCAGATACTTTCGTATATCTGGTCAATAGAAAATACTTTCCCCTGATTTTTTACCAGTAACAATAAAATGTTGTATTCGATCGGTGTCAGTTTCACCGGCTCTCCGTCAACCGTAATTTCTTTCTGATCGTCATCGATCATAAGTCCTCCCACGGTATAAACTGCCTGATTCTCTTTTTCCACTGTACTTCCAAGCTGTGTATATCTGCGAAGCTGTGATTTTACCCTTGCAGTCAGTTCCAGTGGATTAAATGGCTTGGTCATATAATCATCGGCTCCTACATTCAGTCCGAGGATCTTATCGGCATCCTCTGACTTTGCAGACAGAATAATGATCGGCATATTCTGTTTTTCCCGGATTTTTAACGTTGCGCGGATTCCATCCAATCTTGGCATCATCACATCAATGATCAGAAGATCCACTTTATGCTTATCCAAAAGCTTCAATGCTTCCTCACCGTCGTAAGCTTTTAATACTTTATATCCTTCCTGCGACAAATAGATTTCTATCGCCTCTACGATTTCTTTATCATCATCACATACCAGTATGTTGTACATAATTCATCACCTCCCTTATAATATACAAGAATACCAGCCAATTTTTAAGTACTGTTTCTGTAATTTCTTAAGATATTATGAAATTATTCCTTTCCGCCCACTTTATCAGAGATATG
>OBLF01002999.1_pt1 | contig 10620 bp, 16 predicted proteins | sample 1519231 | NCBI WGS metagenome assembly OBLF01 (sample SAMEA2602895, study PRJEB22501) | metagenome | reverse complement strand
ATTATCTGTTTATAGGCATGAAATTATCTGTTTATAGGCATGAAATTATCTGTTTTAGGTATTGTTTTTAGACATAATATGTCCTAAAATTATGTCAATAAAATCATTTAGACTGGAGTAACAAATAAATGGCAAATGAAATCGTAAAGTATGAACCAGAATTAAATACCATTCCTTTAAGAAAATTTACCCCAATAGAAATGAACTTGTTTTTTTCTATTGTCTCTAGAATGCGCGATAAAGGTAATCAAAAAATACGCTTTTATTTCAGCCAACTTAAAGATTTAAGTGCGTATAAGCAGACTGCAGGAGAAGTCTTTATAAAAGATTTGGCAAGAACATACGATCATTTGATGGATTTACGTTTCGGAAGAAAAAGCAATGGTGGATTAACCATAGAACGATTTACAATGTTTACTGATTTTGAAATTCATGGAGAAGTCGATAACCCTTATGTAGATATAAAAGTCCACGAAAAAGCTTTGCCTTTACTTAATAATCTAGAAAGCTGGGTACGTTTCTCTTTAACAGAATTTCGAGATTTAAATAGCAGTTATGCTAAAACAATGTTTAGATTGCTAAAACAATACCGAACTCAAGGATGGGCTGAATTTTCTAAGGAAGATTTTTTAGAGCTATTAGATATTCCTAAAAGCTATAGACAAACAAATATAAATCAGTTTGTACTCAAACCAATAAAAGAAGAACTAACTCCACTATTTAAAGGATTAACTATTCGTAAAAAATATGGTAAAGGTCGAGGTAAACCTGTTATTGGTTATCGTTTTACTTGGAAAGCTGAAATCAACCATGCTGACGATTTTTCAAAAGGGAAGCAAGAAGATTTACGTATAAAATTATTTAATATTGAACACAATGGAGAATTAACACAAAAAGAAAAATGGCGTGCTAAAGATCGAATACTAAATCTTCCGTTAGGTACTCATGAAGCTGATTTTAAAAAACAACAACAAACCGAAAAAGAAGAAGCGGAAAAACAATCAATCTCAAACGAGCTTAAACAAGATTTATTAGAAAACTTACAAAACTTATTCGATTGAAGCATAAGGAGTATTTATGACAGATAAAACGATCAAAGAACTCGCGGAAGAATTTCATGTTTCAAAACAAGCAATTAGGAAAAGGCTATCAGCTGATTTTAGAGAAAACTATGTGCAAACTGTTACTAGGAACGGAGTGAAAACCTTAGTTGTCAGCTACAAAGGATATTTGCTTTTAAAACAACATTTTTCAGGTAGTAACACCACTGGTAACCAAGTAGAAACCGTTGCTAGTAACGATGAAAACTCGATTATTGTTTTTTTACATGAACAGCTCCAAGAAAAAGATACTCAAATAAAACAAATGCAAAAGTTACTCGACCAGCAACAACAACTCACCTTGCAGGCAAATCAACAGATCGAAAAACTGCAAGAACAGTTACAATTAGCTTATACGGAAGAACCTGAAGAAGAGGAATTAACTTCTGTCAATAAAGAAAACAACAATGCAAAAACAACAGAAAAAAAGTGGTGGAAATTTTGGTAACAATTACCAACTTTCCATAAAGAAGAAATCAATTTCTATAGACTTTATCTTTCTAAGAATAAAAAATATGTTTAGGTGATCAAATGACTATAAGTAAAGTAATCAAACAAAAAAGAATAGAAAAACAACTAACTCAAGAAGATATAGCTGAAATGCTTTTAGTATCTAAAAAAACCATTTCTAATTGGGAAAATGGTCGAACAATACCAGATACAGAAAATTTAATTCAGTTTGCTAAGTTATTTGATTTATCACTAGACAATATTTTGTTAGGAGAAGAAAAAATTATGGTAAAAAATCATACAAAAACACTAATACTATTATTTCATTTTGTAATTTTTTTAAGTTTAGTTTTCACCTTAATTCAGTCCGGATTCTTTTATTTTAGCCATTCAATTGCCACTTGGTTATTAATATTTTTTCTAAGTTTACTATTAATAATTAATACTTTAATTATTATCTTTAATAAACATAGAAACTTATTTCTTCACAGCATATTTCCAATTGTTTTATTAATTTTTCTATACTTTATATAAAAAGATAGAACTATTTAGTAAGATAAAAAAGTAGCTAATTGTAATTTTCGTCTAAAACTTAAAACTAGTAAAAATAAATTTATTATGTTATTTTTATTTATAAATTATGAAAAAGGACTTTTCGAAATGAAAAATAATAGAATCTACAAAAATCAGTTGAATTATGGGCTTTTATTGCCAGTTTTTCTGCTATGTATCATTGGATTACTTTCTTTATATGTTGCTTTATATCACGACTCTTACACTAATTCAAAAATCACAAAAGAATTAATTAAACAAGTATTGTGGTATAGTATTGGGTTCACTTCAGCAATAACTATTTATTTTTTTAATCCTAAAATTTTGTGGAAATTAACTCCTATATTTTACGGATTATGCATCATAATGTTATTACTTCTCTTGAAATTCTATAATCCACAATTAGCAGTCTTAACTGGAGCAAAAAATTGGTTTTATATTGCTGGTTTTTCGTTTCAACCTACTGAGTTAGTCAAAATAGGATACACCCTTATGCTAGCTAAAATAACCGTCAATTATCAGCAAAAATCTATTACTAGTAATACGAAAGATGATTGGATTTATTTACTTAAAACTTTTATTGCTACTCTTCCAATAGGAATATTATTATTTTTTCAGAACGATCTAGGAACAATGTTAGTCTTCATTGTTATTTATATTTTTATTTTGTTTACGTCTAACATAAATATAAAAATAATTGCCCCAATAATCGCCATTGGTGTTGTTTTATCCTTAATATTTTTATATTTGGTTATATCAGATACAGGAAGAGATTTCTTATTAAAAATAGGATTTCACGACTATCAGTTTAAAAGAATAGACTCATGGTTGAATCCATTTTTAGATCCAAATGGATCTAGCTATCAGTTAGCAAATAGTTTAATTGCTATTGGCTCTGGCGGACTTTTAGGTACTGGTTTTAATGTATCAAACATTCACGTTCCTGTTAGAGAATCCGATATGATATTTTCTGTAATTGGAGAAAATTTTGGCTTTATAGGAAGTTGTCTTGTAATATTCCTATACTTTTATTTAATTTATCAAATGTATAAAACATGTTTTAAAAGCAATAACTTATTTTTCACCTATATCGGTATAGGCATTGTTGCAATGATTTTTTTTCATGTTTTTGAAAATATAGGTGCGAGTATCGGATTACTACCTCTAACTGGTATTCCACTCCCCTATATTAGTCAAGGTGGTTCTGCCATTCTTAGTAATTTTTTGGGGTTGGGATTTATGTTGTGTTGTAGTAGATATACTAACGAAAAAAAAGGAACACAAAAATGAATTCAAAATAACACTTTATGAATAGAATGTCTATTTCAATAAAAATTATGATACCTTAAAGTTAATCATTAAAAAAGGAGTGTCATAATTTGAAAAAAACAAAATTATTGGTAGCTAGTTTGTGTTTGTTTAGCAGTTTATTAGCTTTCACCCCTTCTGTTTCATTTTCTCAAAATGGTGGAGTGGTTGAAGCTGCTGCTCAAAGAGGATATATCTACAAAAAATATCCAAAAGGTGCTAAAGTGCCAAATAAAGTTAAAATGTTAGTAAATATTAGAGGTAAACAAACTATGCGTACTTGTTACCTTATGAGTTGGACTGCTAGTAGTAGAACAGCCAAATATTATTACTACATTTAGTAAAAACAAAACATTCTTTCTATACAATAAAATAGCGTATAGAGAGGATGTTTTTAATTTGAAAAGGAGTGGTTATCTTTATGAAAAATAGATCATTTGCTATATTAGTATTATCCGTAATTTTATTAGATATATTGTTAATAACATTAGCTTTAAAAACTTTAAATTTAGTAACAAGTTTTGTCATTATACCAGTAATTATAGGAATGTCTATTTATTTCATCAAAAAAAATAAACAATTTTTTTGAATGAAATTACGGGCGAAAATAATCACTCAAAATTATTAATAAAAACGATCAACTACTTTTTCTGAAGAAACATACAACCGTAAACAACAATTGTTGTTTACGGTTGTAAATTATCAAACTATATGGTGACTTGTTGCTTAAAATAGGTTGAAATTTCGTTTATTTTTTTTGAGAAATTTTACCCACGTACTACCCATGTACCTATCCACGTATTACCCATGTACCCCCCCTGACAAATGGGCGGAGGGGCTTGCGGCGCTTGGTATTAAAGGCATTCTCCGCCTCCCAGGTTTCTGACCATTTTCTCTCAACGTGGTAAAAACCCCACTTATGAGAGAAAATGGTCAGAAACCTAAACGATCGGCAAAGAAAACATACCAAGCGCCACAAGCAAAAAAAGTTAGAGTAACTTCCAGAAAAGAAAAATTTTTTAGAACAACTTTTGAAAATTTGATTTTGATTTATATCCGTTCAATTTAAACATTTGATAAACTGAAGGCTAGTATTTAAAATGTGTATACAAGTGGTAGCGTTAAAAAAAGTGGAGGTATAACCTATGTTAAAAAAAACTGTGTTGGTACTGGGTTCTATTTCTCTAGGAATATTAGGTTTTAGCCCCATGCTATTATCCGTAATTGGAAAAAACAATTCCAACAGAGAACTTAAATTAAATTCAAATTATTACAACAGTCCTAACGAAGAATTGTTTGTAAAAGAAACGGATAAATAATAAAAAAGACTGCTCTTCCGAGCAGCCAGTTAAAAAATAATGAGTGTTTATTCTTGAAAAAGCAACGCGCTTATGAAGCGCTACCAAAAATTTATCATATTTTATGAAAAATAACACCCCAGTAAAAAATGACTGGTAAAAATTCACAAAGAAACGGAAAGAAGCAACTGCAGAAAATCAAGCCTTAAAAAGAGCTTTTGACCTAGACCAATCGAAAATCACAAAGTGAGCCTCTGTATCGGTTGATACAAGGGCTACTTGGCATAGTACACATTATGTCTACTAGCTCTTAATATAACGATTTTATAATTTAATTTAAACAATTATTAGTTAATAACACAAACAATCTCAAAAAATAGTGGAAAGGAGAAAAATAATGAAAAAATATACGGAACTATCAGTCAAAGAAACACAAAATATTACTGGTGGCGGAACTTTTTTGAATAATTTTTCTGCTATCAAAACTACTTATGATTTTGGTAAGTGGTGTGCTGATACTGTTTTTGGAGCAATGGGCTTCAAAAAAAGATAATTAAAAGGAGAACTCAGTAATGACCTTAACGAAAAGTTATAAAGAATTATCCTCAGAAGATTCAAAACAAATCACAGGAGGTGTTATTCCTCTTGGTGTTTGGTTAGTAGGAAGTTTCATGGCTGGATATACAGTACAATCGGGTTACTGGAAACGTAAATAAAAAACAGCCAAGAGAGAGACTCTCTCTTGGCTGTTTTTTTTACCTATGTTCTAAAAATAAAGAAAATATCATTTTAGCAGATAACGACCCTAATATAAAAACAATTATTATTAAGAGTACTTTTCCAACTTTTAACCAAATATCATTTTTTTTCATATTACTTCCCTTTCTATTTTTTAAATAATTATATCTTAAAGGAGAATTTATGAGAAATTATATTTCACAACAGGATGAAAAAGATTGTGGCGTAGCTTGTCTCGCAATGATTTTGAAACACTATAAAACAGAAATTCCTCTACATAAATTAAGAGAATTATCTGGCACGGACTTAGAAGGAACTTCTGTTTTCGGATTGAAGAAAACTTTAGAAAAATTAGATTTTGATTGCCTAGACATTCAAGCAGATAGTGACCTATGGGAAGAAAAAGAATTACCATTACCATTAATTGCGCATGTAATAATTGATAACAAATATCCACACTATGTAGTGATTTATGGTATTAAAGATACAGAATTGTTGATAGCTGATCCAGGAAGAGGAAAATTAAAAAAATCAGTTATCGAATTTAATGAGGAATGGACAGGAGTTGTTTTAATTCTTACTCCAAAAGAAATCTATCAACCAACAAAAGAAAAAATAGCTGGCTTAAATTCTTTTCTTCCGCTTATTTGGAAACAAAAAGGACTAGTCTTTCACATTATTTTAGCTTCTACTTTTATTACTTTATTTAATATTGGTAGTTCCTACTATTTTCAAGGCTTGTTAGATTACTTTATTCCAAATCAAGCAAAGTCAACCTTAAATATTATTTCAATTGGACTAATTGCAGTTTATTTGTTTCGAATATTATTTGAATATAGTCGGAGTTATCTGTTACTAATTTTAGGACAACGTATGAGTATTTCAATCATGTTGAGTTACTTTAAACATGTGCTGAGTTTGCCTATGACATTTTTCGCAACCAGAAAGTCTGGAGAAATACTTTCTCGATTTTTAGACGCGAATAAAATCATTGACGCTTTAGCAAGCGCCACACTATCTGTTTTTTTAGATGTTGGTATGGTACTAATTGTAGGAATTACATTATTACTTCAAAATCATATACTCTTTTTTATTACTTTAGCTTCTATTCCCTTCTATCTTGTCACTATTTTAGCATTTGTAAAAAGTTATGAGAAAGCCAATCAAGAAGAAATGAATGCTGGCGCAATATTAAATTCTAGTATGATTGAGAGTTTAAAAGGGATTGAAACAATAAAAGCTTACAACGGCGAAAAACAAGTATATCAAAAAGTAGACAAAGAATTTATTAAATTAATGAAAAAATCCTTTAAAACAGTAACATTAGATAATGTACAACAAGGATTAAAACATGGCATACAGTTGATAAATAGTGCTTTAATTTTATGGGCAGGTTCTTATTATGTTATGAATGGTACTATTAGTCTAGGTCAGCTAATCACATTGCTTACAATTTCTGTCTGGTTGTTAGACACACTATTACCTTCTCAATACCAAATAACTGATAACATGGAAAACAAAAGTGTTTTTTTACCCAACTCTATTCGGTATTCTTATTGGTTAGAAATAATTATTCAAATAATAATTATCTGCTTTCTTACTTGGATAATATAATTTATGAAGGATAAAAAGTGAAAAAAATTAATACTTAACAACGTCTCAGCTAAGCTTTATGGAACTATCCGGTTAACACTAGGAATGATATCATTAGTTTTCAGATCAGCAGTTAGTGCGCTTGTTACATCCGTTAGGAGAAAATAGGAGGAATACTTTATGAAATTAACAAAAATTGCTGTAATTTTAGCTGTTATTGCTGGCATTATTTTATATTTTGTATTGCCTGCTAATCAATTCTTCCTTTACTTTGGAATACCTGCGATTTTAATAGTAAATGGCGTAAGAATCTTTGAACAACGAAAAAAATGTAGCTCTAACTAATCGTTACAAAGCAACAATTTCACCGAAGGTGAAACAAGCGAAACTTTACAAAAAGTGGCTAGCATTTGCTAGCCTTTTTTGTATGGTGGAGCGTGGGTTTTGAGGGGGATTCAAGGGGGAGCTTGCGCCCCTTTGACAAGCGGTTATTTGCACCAAATACGGAGGTATTTGGCTAGCAAATATAGAGCTTGCCAAACCCTTTTAGTGAGCTTTACTCATTGTACCTAAAAAGGTACAATGATATTGCGAACGATACGTCCGTAGGACGTACTGAAAGGGTGGGACTTATGAGCGAACAAAATCAAAATTTGGCTAGCGATCATTCTAAAAAATATACCTATCGATCCGAGCCAAAACAAATCAGTTTTCGAGTGAGCGAATCCGAATTTGCAAAGCTGAAGCAGTCAGCTGAAGCTTTGCAAATGAGTGTGCCGGCTTTCGTGAAAGCCAAGGCACAAAACGCGCGTCTGGTGACACCGAAAGTGGCGCCAGACATTGCCCAGGCAATCGCGCGCGATTTAGCCAAAGCTGGAGGGAATATCAATCAAATTGCTAAGTGGTGTAATACACACCAACACGACGTTGCTCCTGGAGACGCCCAACGCTTATCCGAAAACCTAAAAATCATGCAAAAGGAGCTACAAAAGATATGGCAACAGTTAAAGTAAGCCGAACCACTTCATGTAGCCGAGCGATCAATTACGCAGAACCACGAGCAACCGTCAAAACAGGAATAAACTGTGACATTGATTATGCCAAAAGTGAAATGAAACAAATACGCACGCTTTATGGAAAAGACGATCGTGTACAAGCACACTTATTGATTCAGTCCTTTCGACCAGGAGAAATTACCGCTGAAAAAGCCAACCAACTAGGGAAAGAATACGCTGAAAAAATCGCACCAGAATACCAAATCGCGATTTACACACACACAGATAAAGACCATATCCACAATCACATTGTCATTAATTCGGTCAATTTAGAAACAGGAAAAAAGTTTCAAGCACATGGTCAAGCATTCCTAGATAAGTGTTACGATATCAACGACGAAATTTGTTTAACTCATGGTTTAAGTATCACTGAACGAGGAAAAAAAGAAGAAAAACGAACCATGTCTGAAATCAAATTAAAAGAAAAAAATAAACCGGTTTGGAAAGACGAAATTCGGTTTGCGATTGATCAAACCATGAAAAACAAGAAAACCAGAACCTATGACCAATTTTGTGATTCCCTCAAAACATTCGGCATTCATTGCTTCAATCGCGGGAAAAATTTCACTTACGAATTGATCCACAAAAAGAAAAAAGTACGATCCAACAGACTAGGAAAGGACTACGAAAAGGAGACGATTTTACATGAGTTGGACAGACGAGAACGAACCTATAACCAACAGCGAACCAACGAGCTACGAAGAGCTCGAGCTAGCATTCGCGAAACTGCAGAAGAAGTACGAAGAGAACAACGAACTCTTACGCCTGAACAACCGGAAATTAGACCGGCTCGAAGAAACCATGAACAACACGTTGAAAGAGGAACAGATCACCAACAAGAATTATCGCTCTAAAACGTTAAAAGACATAGAAAACGAAATAAGGAAACAACGTGCTTTTCTCGTTCCTTATACGCAAGAAAGGATACAAACTACGATTGATTTACAAGTTAAAAAACTCCATCAAGAGCTATTAGACCAGCGAAATAAGGAACAGAAAAAGGTGCTTATTCAACGATCATTGGATTTTCTTGCCCCCTTATGTTGCTTAGTCCTGACACTGTTCGCATTTTGGTTAGTATGGGGAGGCTAAAATGGCATTTTATTTACCCTATCTACTCATTTTTGTTAGTATTTCAGGAAGTATTTGGCTCAGCTATAAAATTTTCCAAACAAGATATTCATTAAAAGGCTCTAAAATTCGATTTAAGCGATTTTTCTTGCTTTGCTGTATATTTTCCTTGATAATCGTCTCAAGCGGCTTATTCGGCGTTTTAGAGGGCAATAAGCGCGTTTCTAGAAGTATTTTATTAGGAAATGTCACTCAAAAGTATGAATCAGCACGTAATAAAAAGAAAAAAGAGCAAGCATTAGCACAAAAAATGGAAGAGTTTACCACTTGTTATGAGGAAATGAACGATATTTTTGTGAATCAAGAAAAACGTTTGACGGATAAAAACATGGAAAAACTCACTCGTCTTTATCAAAACTTGCCAGAAAAACAGCAAAAAGAGGTTCAAGACAACTATGAGCAAACCAAAAAAGACGTGCAATATGTAAAAGATACAAAGATAGAAGAAGCCTGTAGTGATCTATTTGGAGACACAAACCCTTGGTTTGCCAGTGAAGAAGAAAAAAAAGAAAAACAACAATCTGTCACATATGAACGCTACGAAAACCTGTTTCAACAAGCAACTAACATACAAAGTCCAACGAAAAAAGAAACGGCATTAAATTATCTAGAAAGTGTCAAGGAATGGTTAGATCAGCAACAACAAAATTGAATTTGATTTAAAATCATGTTAAACTAAACATGCAAATAGGTAATCATGAGATACACGAAAGCCCTAGAGAAGTCGGATTCTCTAGGGCTTTTTTTTTTGGCTGATGTCGCCTTAGTTGATTTTACGTCTTGTTTCGGTTATTCAGCCAATAACTGAATAGAGAGTTTAGAAGCTCAACAAGAAGGGCGCAAATAAAGTTGGTAATCATAAGATACACCTCCTTCCAGTCGCAAGACTGGCGGATAGGCGACAAGTTATTATATCTTAAAAAATTAAATTTGTGAGGTGTTTTTAAGTATTACTTGTTTTAGGGTTGTTAGGGCTTGCCCTGACCGCCTGTAGGGCGCTTTAAATTCCAGATAAAGGTTTTTATACTAAGACTGTCTTAAAACGGCTTAGACAAGCTCTTAGAGCCTCAACCCTCCTTTTTGAACAATGGTTTTAGCAAAGGAGCTGGAGGCGACTGCGCAGGTATAATGTGAGAGCGTAGCGATCACACCTTTTTGGCGACCGTAGGGAGCGAGGTTTTGAATTAGCAGTTTAGAAAAGTTCGCGAACCTGTTTAAAGAAAAAAGAATTGTTTTTTAGGTGGGAAATTTTGTCTCCCTCTTTTATAATCTTTTTTTAAACCTCTTTTTAAACCTCTTTACCTTCGGCTGTGTCCTTACTCCCCCAAGGGATAAAAAATTTTATAGGCATGAAATTATCTGTTTATAGGCATGAAATTATCTGTTTATAGGCAT
>OBLF01002995.1_pt1 | contig 10636 bp, 9 predicted proteins | sample 1519231 | NCBI WGS metagenome assembly OBLF01 (sample SAMEA2602895, study PRJEB22501) | metagenome | reverse complement strand
ATAGCCGCTTTTGGCCACGGCCATGAGGCCGGTGGTGCCCTTGTCCAGCCGGTTCACCACATGGAAGAGAAAGTCCGGTCCCCGCTGCCAGGCCAGGGCGCCCGCCACCGTGGGGGTATCCGGCAGGAAGTTGGAGGCGTGGGCCGTCATGCCCGCGGGCTTGTTGAGGATCATCAGATGAGCGTCCTCATAGACGATGGGCAGGGGCCAGTTTCCCGGCGTGGGCAGGATCTTCGGAGGGCGCAGATCGTCGGACCGCACCGCTACCACGTCTCCGGCATGGACCGGGTCCACCGTCCGGGCATGGACGCCGTTGACCCGGATGCCGTCCTCAGCCCGGGTGAGCCGGGCCACAGCGTGGGTGGAGAAGTGGAGCTTTGCCTTCAGAATGTGCCGGACGCAGACGCCGTCCTCCTCCGGCGGTACGGTGTAGGTGAGGATTTCCATCAGCTCCGGGCCAGGAATGCTTCCAGGCTGGGCAGGGCCGCTTTGGCGTCCCCGGTGCCCAGGTCGTACACAGCCTGAAGCTTTTCGGCATGGCGTTCCAGCCGCCCGATCTCAATGGGCTGGCTGGGGTGCAGTACCCAGGCCTTGCCCTGCTGCTCCCAGTTCAGAAGTTCCCGGACGGCGTTGTTGTAGGTGCTGTGGCGGTTTTTCAGCTGCTCTGCCAATGCCGGGCAGTGCTTGTACCACAGGTCGATGGGCCTGGGGTTCATGGGCTTTTTCACATAGCTCTTGTCCCGGGTCAGGATCACCACCACCCGGTCAAAGCCCAGCTGCTCCGCCGCCTTGAAGGGGATGGAGTCCGCCACACCGCCGTCCAGATACAGCTTGCCGCCGATCTTCACCGGCTTGGACACAAAGGGCATGGAGGCGGAGGCCCGGATCACGTCCATCTGTTCCAGGGCGTGTTCCAGGCGGATGTATTCCGCCTGGCCGGTCTCCACATTGGTCACCACCGCCCAGAAGGGGACGCCGGAGGCGTCAAAGGTGTCGCCGTCGAAGGGGTCCAGCTGGCGGGGGACCTTGTCATAGGCGTATTCTGTGTCCACAATGTTGCCGGTTTTCAGCAGGGGGATCAGGCCCATGTAGTGATGGTCGGAATTGAAGCGCTTGTTGTAGCGGATGACCCGTCCCGGCTGGCCGGAAAGATAGTTAACGCCGAAGGCGGCCCCGGCGGACACGCCGATGATGCCGTCAAAGCGGATGCCGGCGCTGTAAAAAACATCCAGCGCCCCGGCGGTGAACATGCCCCGCATGGCGCCGCCCTCTAATACAAGACAGGTTTTCATGAATAAGCCTCCCATCGGCACTTGCCGGTTTCTGAAAATTAGTATATAGTATACCACGGAAATGAAAAAAAGCAAAGGAGAACCGTTATGCTTTTATCTGCGGAGCATCTGTCCATTAATTTCGGCAGCCGCCAGCTGCTGGAGGACGTGAATTTTTACCTGAATGAGGGGGACAAGGTGGGCGTCATCGGCATCAACGGCACCGGCAAGTCCACCTTTTTGAAGGTCCTGGCCGGGAAGCTGGAAGCGGATGCCGGGACCATCTCCCGGAATCCCAATGTGCAGGTGAGCCTTCTGGAGCAGAATCCCCCCATGGAGGATGGCGCCACCATTTTGGAGCAGGTGTTTCTGCACTTTCCCAAGGAATTCCGGGAGCTGAACGAGTACGAGGCCAAGACCATGCTCAATAAGCTGGGCCTGCCGGACTATGAGCAGAAGGTGGGGACCCTTTCCGGCGGACAGCGGAAGCGGGTGGCCCTGGCGGCGGCCCTGATCCACCCGGCAGATGTGCTGATTCTGGACGAGCCCACCAACCATCTGGACGCGGAGATGACCGCCTGGCTGGAGGACTGGCTCCGCCGCTTCAAGGGCGGGCTGGTGATGGTGACCCACGACCGCTATTTTTTGGAGCGGGTGGTGAACCACATCACGGAACTGAGCCGGGGCAAGCTGTACCACTACGAGGCCAACTACTCCAAATACCTGGAACTGAAGGAACAGCGGGCGGAGATGGCAGAGGCCAGCGAGCGGAAGCGGCAGTCCATCCTGCGGACAGAGCGGGAATGGATCATGCGGGGCTGCCGGGCCCGGACCACCAAGAGCCGGGACCGCATCGAGCGGTACGAAGCATTGAAAAATCAGGAGGCCCCGGAGACGGATGACACCATGCAGCTGGCGGCGGCGTCCAGCCGTCTGGGGAAAAAGCTCATTGAGCTTCACGATGTCAGCAAGGCCTATGAGAGCCGGACCATCATCCGGGACTTCTCCTATAATCTGCTGCGGAACGACCGCATCGGCATCGTGGGCCACAACGGCGCCGGAAAATCCACGCTGCTGCGGCTGTTTGCCGGGGAACTGGCACCGGACAGCGGCACGGTGGATATCGGCACCACGGTGAAAATCGGCCACTTTTCCCAGGAGGGCCGGGAACTGGACCTGAATCAGCGGGTCTATGATTTTATACACGACATCGGCGACGAGGTCCGCACGGATGAGGGGACTTTCACCGCCAAGGCCATGATGGAGCGGTTCCTGTTCCCCAGCGATTTGCAGTCGGTCCCCATCGGACGGCTCAGCGGCGGAGAACGGCGGCGGCTGTACCTGCTGTCCATTCTGATGGAAGCCCCCAACGTCCTGCTGCTGGACGAGCCGACCAACGATCTGGATGTGATGACCCTCTCTATTCTGGAGGACTATTTGCAGGGCTTCCCGGGTCCCATCCTCATTGTGTCTCACGACCGTTTCCTGCTGGACAAGCTGGCGGAGCAGGTCTTTGAGGTCCGGGATGGGGAGGTGCTGCGTTACAGCGGCAACTGGTCCGACTGGCAGGCCAAACGGAAGGAAGAGGAGGCTCCGGCCAAGGCGGAAAAGCCCAAGACGGTCCAGGAGCGGCCCCGGGAGCGGAAGCTGAAATTCACCTTCAAGGAACAGCGGGAGTTTGAGACCATCGACGCGGACCTGGCGGCTCTGGAACAGCAGATCAAGGACTGCGAAGAGGCCCAGGGGGCCTGCGGCAGCGACTATGTAAAGCTGCAAGACTTACAGGCCAAACAGGCGGAACTGGAAGCGGCCCTGGAGGAAAAAACGGAGCGCTGGATGTACCTTACAGAGCTGAAGGAAAAGATCGACGCACAGTGAGTTTGTGTTAGAATGGATTCAATCAAGAGAAAAAGGAGCGGCTTTGCCGCTCCTTTTTCATTTGAATTTGAATATGCGCTTTTACAGCCGGTCTTCTTTCGTTTCCGCGTACCAGAGATTATAGGTCTGGCGGTAGATGCTCGCGGCATCCTCCGTGTGGCAGACCATCCGCACCCGGCAGGGATGGTCATGGGTCCGAAGATCCTCCATGATGGCTTTCAGGGCTACGCTGGCCGCCTGGGCCATGGGATAGCCGTAGACCCCGGTGGAGATGGAGGGGAAGTCCACGGAATCAATGCCGTGTGCCCGGGCCAGGTCCAGACAGCTGCGGTAGCAGGCGGCCAGGGCCGCCGCCTCCCCATGGCTGCCGCCCTGCCAGATGGGGCCCACGGTGTGGATTACGTACCGGGCTTTCAGGCGGTAACCCCGGGTCAGCTTGGCCTGGCCTGTTTCACAGCCGTGGAGGGTTCGGCACTCCGCCAGCAGCTCCGGGCCTGCGGCGGCATGGATGGCGCCGTCCACGCCGCTGCCGCCCAGAAGGGTGGGGTTGGCGGCGTTGACAATGGCTTCCGCATCGGATGCGGTCAGATCACCTGCCAGAATGGAAAAACGAGACATGAGGAACCCTTCTTTCGTGTTTTTCTACAGTATAATAGGAACCGGGACGAAGGGCAAGCATATATGAGGACAAAGGGGGCCTGTGAAAAGCGGCTCCCCTGCGAAAACTGGCAGGAAACCGGGGAAAGAGGGGGAGATAGGGGCATGAATGATGAAGAATCTGTAAAATGGTGAAAAATTTCACGATTTCAGTTGCCAAGCAGGCGTTCTCCCAGTATAATATTATATAAAAAACGTTAAGAAACAGGAGGAGCTTTGTGAATACGACGGGACGCTATCGTTCGATCTTTCCAGCCACCATTGCTTTCTCCGTTGCCCTGATGCTGATCGGCATCGGCATCGGGCAGCCGGAAGAGATCCTGCCGGGCCTCTGGAAGATCGTGACCATGCAGGATCTGCTGATCACAGACTATATTGACATTGCGGGGCCTGCCGCCGCTTTCATCAACGCCGGCCTGGTGACCATCACCTCTGTCTGCATCCTCAGGCTGGCCAAGGACCCCTTCAACGGTTTTACCATCGTGGAGGTGGGACTGATGGCGGGCTTTTCCCTGTTCGGGAAGAACATGTTCAACATCTGGCCCATTATTCTGGGAACGTGGCTGTATGCCCGCTACCAGCGGGAACCCTTTTCCAAGTATGCCTCCGTGGCGCTGCTGTCCACGTCCCTGGCACCGCTAGTAAGCTATATGGCCCTGGGCAGCGTTCATGCCAGCCTGCCTTTGGGCATTTTATCCGGCGTGATCGTGGGCTTTCTGATGCCCTCTCTTTCGGCCTATACCTACAAGGTGCAGAACGGTATGAACCTCTACAACATGGGCTTTGCCTGCGGCTTGTTCGCCATGATGGTGGTGCCGGTGCTGACGGCCTTCGGTGACAAGCCGGACTCCGCCATGTACTGGTCCACCGGCCGCAACACGGAACTGGGCTTTGCCTGTGCCATGATCTGTGCGGTGCTGATTCTCATGGGCCTGTTTTCCTCGGATAAAGGGGTTAAGGATGTGCTGGAGCGGTACCACCTGCTGCTGACTACTACGGGCCGGGCCCCCAACGACTATCTCCGTATGTTCGGCGCGGGGGCTGTTCTCATCAACATCGGCCTCAACGGCCTGATCGGCATAGCGTATATTCTGCTGGTGGACGGCGACCTCAACGGCCCGACTTTGGGCGGCATTTTCACCATTATGGGTTTTTCCGCCTTCGGCAAGCACCCCCGGAACATCATTCCGGTGATGCTGGGGGTATGGCTGGGGGCTTACGGTATGCACTATGAGCCCAACTACCCGGCCTTGCAGCTGGCGGGGCTGTTCGGCACCACCCTGGCGCCGGTGTCCGGCCATTTCGGCGCGGTTTTCGGTGTGGCGGCGGGGTTCATCCACTCGGCGCTGGTCCTTCAGACCGGCGGCCCTGTGGCGGGACTGAACCTTTACAACAACGGCTTTTCCGGCGGACTGATCGCCATTGTGATGTATCCGACACTGACGGCCATTGTCCGCCACCGCCGTCCCAAGCTCCGGGATGCGGATTACTATGACCTCTTTGAGGAGGATCAGCCCATCAACATGTCCTACTGGCATATCAAAAAGCCGAAGCCGGGGGAGGAGCACGGCAGCCGGATGCAGGACGATGTTCCGGATCAAGAGCGGGCCCAGCGGGAAAAGGAGAACGGGGGATAGACCCGGTTTCCCGAAAAAATTGCAAATCCGGAACCGCGGGGACTTGCTCTTTTACGAAAAATGTGTCATAATCATTCTATTACATTTTTGTAGGCATCGCCCCCTGCTGACAAGGGGGCAGAGAGAAAGGCGGAACAAAACGGAATGACCCCTAAGAAAATCGCCCTGCTGACGGATTCCAGCGCTGACCTGCGCTGGGCGGAGGTCCAGGCAGACAATATCTTTTTTGTGCCCCTGCGGATTTTGTGCCAGGACGGAGAGTATCTGGACGGTGTGAACATCGGCGGCCAGGATATTTACAAGCGGCTGCATAACGGCGAACTGCCCCAGACGTCCCTGCCCCGGGTGGAGGATTTCAGCGCCAAGCTCCACGAGATTTTTGCTATGGGCTTTGACGGCGTCATCGCGGTGATGCTTTCCAGCGGCCTGTCCGGCACCTACAATCTGGCCAGGATCGTGTCTGAGGAGTGCAATGCCCAGGGGTACCAGATGCGGGTGTTCGACTCTCTCAGCGGCGCGCTTGGCCAGGGTATGACGGTTTTGCAGCTGGCGGAGGATATCAAAAACGGCATGGGCTGGGAGGAACTGGTGGAGCGCCGGGCACCCCAGCTGATCGCCAACACCTTCCCCTTTTTCTCCGTGGATACCCTGGAATACCTGCAAAAGGGCGGGCGCATCGGCAAGATCAGCGCCATGGCGGGCACCATGCTTCAGATCAAGCCTATCATCACCTTTGCGCAGGACGGCCAGCTTCAGTCCGTTGCCAAGGTCCGGGGCCGGCAGCAGGTAATGCGGAAGCTGGTGGAAATGACGGTCAGCCGCTGCGGCAGCCACAAGCGCTACAATCTGGCTGTTGCCAACGGCGGCGCGCCGGAGGAGATGGAGACGGTACGGCAGATGCTGACAGCGGCCCTGCCGGATTATGACCACATCTGGGACGGCGAGATCGACGGGACCCTCAGCGTTTACATCGGCGACGGCGTGCTGGGCGCGGCGGTGCAGGTGTTGGATTAAAATAGAACAGGCTCAGGCCGCCCTGCCGAAAAGCAGGGCGGCTTTTTGCGCAGAATCCCGCTTGTAAAAAAAGGGCGGATATGATACCCTTATGATAAGAATATCACCGCAGTCTGCGGATGGAAGGGAACAGGGAGGAACGGAGATGCTGGATATTTTTGAGATCCTGGGACCGATCATGGTAGGCCCCTCCAGTTCTCACACGGCGGGGGCGGTGCGGATCGGCCGGATGGCCCGGACGCTGCTGGGAGAGCCGCCGGTGAAGGCGGATATCGGACTGTACGGCTCCTTTGCGGAGACCGGCCGGGGACACGGCACGGACCGGGCTTTGGTGGCGGGGCTGCTGGGCATGAAGCCGGACGATCTGCGGATTCCCCACAGCTTCGAGATCGCCGGAGAACAGGGGCTGGATTTTCAAGTCCATCCTGTGGAGCTGCGGGAGGCCCACCCCAACACGGCGGTTTTAACGGTGGAGGGCGCCAGCGGCAGAAAGACCTGCGTCCAAGCGGCATCCACCGGCGGCGGCCGCATCCGGGTGGACCAGCTGGACGGCGTGGCGGTGAGCTTTACCGGCATTTTCAACACGCTGATCCTGCGGCACTGGGATGTGCCGGGGGAACTGGCCCATCTGACCAAGGAACTGTCCGACGGCGGCATCAACATCGCCAATATGAGTCTCATGCGGGACCGGCGTGGCGGCAGCGTCATGACCATTTTTGAGATCGACCAGCCGGTGCCGGAGGCCGTGCGGGAAAAGCTGGCCCAGGTGCCCTGCGTGGTCAGCGTGATCTATTATGAAAAGGAGGGGGATTGACCATGGCTTTGGATTCCATGCAGGAAATTTTTGAAAAAGCGGCGGCGGGACAGATCCCCTTCTGGAAGGTGGTCCTGGAGACGGACGTGGAGCAGCGGCAGGTGACGGAGGAGCAGTCCATGGAGAAAATGGGGCTCACTTGGCAGGCCATGCTGGAATCCGTTACCACCTATCAGGGAGAGGAACGTTCCCGCAGCGGCCTGGTGGGCGGTGACGGCGCAAAGATGCGGCGCTACGCGGAAAGCGGCGGCGGTCTCTGCGGGGCGTACCTCCGGGAGGTGGTGGCCACGGCCCTCAGCGTAGGGGAGTCCAACGCCTGCATGCGAAAGATAGTGGCGGCTCCCACGGCGGGGGCCTGCGGCGTGCTGCCTGCGGTGCTGGTGCCGCTGTATCAGGCGGGCATGGTGTCGGAGGAGCAGATCATCCAGGCGCTGTATACCGCCTCCGGCATCGGTGCCGTTATCGGTTACCGGGCCTGCATTGCCGGCGCCGCCGGCGGCTGCCAGGCGGAGATCGGCACTGCGTCTGCCATGGCGGCGGGGGCCCTGGCCTCCATTCAGGGGGGCACCGCCGCCCAGATCGGCCACGCGGTGGCCATGGCCCTGAAAAACCTGCTTGGCCTGGTGTGTGACCCGGTGGCGGGATTGGTGGAGGTCCCCTGCGTGAAGCGGAACGTGGTGGGGGCTGTCAATGCCGTCAGCTGTGCGGACATGGCCATGGCGGGGATCGAGAGCCGTATCCCGGTAGACGAGGTCATCGACTGCATGGGAGATGTGGGCCGCCGCATTCCTATGGAGCTGCGGGAAACGGCGCTGGGCGGCCTGGCCGTTACTCCCACCGGCAGAGCCATCAAGGAGCAGATGAATCAGGCGTAAAGAACAAACTGCTGAAAAGAGAACGCGAAGCCCGGACACGGAATTTGTCCGGGCTTCACTGTTTTGGGAGATAGGGAGGTCTTGTGTTGCTGGGACTGGTTTTGGATGTAGAAAAAGGACGCTGTCTATAAAACAGCGTCCTTTTTGTGGGGAAATGACAGATTACACGTTGGAGTTCAGTTGCTTCTGGAGCCAGTCCTTGCCTTCCACAAAGCGGGAGACAATGTAAGTGACCACATAGTCGCCGGCAGAGTTGATCATGGTTGCGGGAGGATCCACCAGGTTGCCGATGGCCACCAGAATGGGGAAGGCCAGTTCCATCTGCGTGGGGAAGAAGATGGAGCAGATGATGTACTCGCCGATGTAGCCGCCGCCGGGGACGCCGCTCATGCCCACAGAGGACAGCACAGCCACCAGGACGATGAAGGGCAGCCGGGACCAGGAGAGCTGCTCACCGAACACGCCCAGAACAAAGGCAATTTTCAGCACGCAGGAGAAGCAGGAGCCGTCCATGTGCATGGTGGCGCCCAGGGGCAGCACCATACCGGCAATGTCCTTGTCGATGCCAGTCTCAATGGCTTCCTCCATGTTGGTGGGGATGGTAGCCACAGAGGAGCAGGTGCCCAGGGACACCACGGCGGGACGGGCGATGTGCTTGAACATGGTCTTGACTGCACCCTTGCCGCCGCCGAACCAGGCAAACAGGGGGAAGGCGGTGAAGATGTAGATGAAGCAGAGGGGATAATAGACCAGCAGAGCGCGGCCATAGCCCTTGGCAACTTCAGCGCCGTAAGTAGCTACCAGATCGGCAAAGATGGCGAAGAAAGCGATGGGAGCGTAGTAGGTGATGATCTGGACGAACTTCATCATCACATCGGAAAGGCCGGCCAGCCACTTGCCCACGATGGAGTCCTTGCCGCCGGACATCTGCACGGAGAAGCCGAAGAGGATGGAGAACACGATCAGAGGCAGCATGGCACGACGGCTCAGCAGGCCCACGAAATCGGAAGAAGTGAAGAAGTTGACGATCATTTCCGTGAAGGTAGCGTGCTCACCGATCTCTTCAGCCACCATGTCGGCCCAGGGAGCCAGCACAGGAGGAAACAGCTTCATCAGCAGGAACATGATGACGGCGGCGACGGCACCGGTGATGACGAAGGTGCCGACTGTGACGCCCATGATCTTGCCCGCCCGCTGGCGGCTTTCCATATTGGCAACGGAACCGGCGATGGAGGCAAAGACCAGAGGCACCACCACACAGAACATCATGTTGATGAATACAGTGCCGAGGAAGGCGATGTTGTGTCCCCACTTGGGCCTGAACCAGCCCACCAGGGCGCCGGCGATCATGCAGCTCAGCAGGATCACCAGAAAACGGTAATTCTTTGCGACAGATTTTTTGTCCATAAAAGTTCCTCCTAAAACACTTGGGGGTGGGTTTATTTCGCAAGGCAAAGGTCTTCGTCCGTGACCTCGCCCTTGCAGACAATGTTGGTGGGACCGGTGAGATAAAGGTTCCGAACGGCGCTGCCCTCACGGTCCACGTCCACAGTCAGCTGTCCGCCGGTCATATTGACCCGCACCTGATGCCCGCTGACCTTGCCCTGCAAAGTCAGGGCGGTGACCACGCTGCCGGTGCCGGTGCCGCAGGCGTAGGTGAAATCCTCCACGCCCCGCTCGAAGGTCCGCTCGAAAACCTCGTCCTCGCCGGTCAGCTCATAAAAGTTGACGTTGGCGCCCTTGGGAAAGTCCTTATAATGGCGGATGGCCCGGCCCAACTCCCGCAGCTCATTTTCATCGGCGTGGGCCAGATCGTGATAGGGGATGACCGCGTGAGGCAGGCCGGGGTTCCCCAACTCCAGATAGGAGCCGGTATAGCGGACGCCGTCGATCTCAATGGGGATATCCAGATGGATGGTGGTGGGATCGTTCAGCCGGATCCGGTACAGTCGGCGGTCGATCCGCTGTCCGGTGACAGGACCGGCGGTGGTCTCCACGGTCTGCGTCTCGCCGGCCAGGCCATTTTCGTATCCGTAGCGGCAGATGCAGCGGGCGCCGTTGCCGCACATTTCTCCCAGACTGCCGTCAGAGTTGTAGAACCGCATCCGGTAGTCGCCGCCCTGAAGGGGCGGATCCACGATCATCAATCCATCGGCACCGATGGACAGATGTCGCTCACATAGGACCTTGGCCAGCTTAGGGTAACAGCTTTCAGGGAGGTGTTCTTCGATATTGTTAATGATGATAAAATCATTGCCGACACCGTTCATTTTCCAGAACCGCAAGCAAATCACCTCGAAACAAATGATAATACTGTATTATAATAAGGGGAGGGGTGAAAAAACACCGGATATCGTGCGGAAAACTATGCAAATGGTGCGCCGGAGCAGAAAAATGAAAAAAATCGAAAAAAGGGGTTGACATTTCCTTGCGCGTCTGGTATTCTAACTAAGCTGTTTGACGGCGATGAAGTTCGAAAGTTGAGCTGCT
>OBLF01002991.1_pt1 | contig 10644 bp, 11 predicted proteins | sample 1519231 | NCBI WGS metagenome assembly OBLF01 (sample SAMEA2602895, study PRJEB22501) | metagenome | reverse complement strand
GGACAGCAAACGCTGTCCGCCCCCTTGCAAGATATGGTGTCAACTTGTGTCCCTATGAACATTACCCGAAGGGATGCCGGGGACTTTTTCACGCCAACCGAAACAGCCGCCGGCCGTTTTCCCAGGTGATGCGGGTCATCTCTTCCACCGTCACGCCCTTCCACGCCGCCAGCTTTTCGATGACGTAGGGCAGATAGCGGCTGTCGTTCCGCTTGCCACGCATGGGCACCGGAGCCATGTAGGGGGCGTCCGTCTCCACCACCATCCGGTCCAGGGGCGTGATGGCCGCCACCTCCGGGGCCCGCTTTGCGTTTTTGTAGGTGATGGGCCCGTCAAAGCCCAGATACCAGCCCCGCTTCAGCAGCTCCGCCGCCATTTCCGGGGAACCGGAAAAGCAGTGGAACACGCCGGTCACCGTGGGAAACTCCTGAATGATGGCCAGGCTGTCCCCATGGGCCTCCCGGTCGTGGACGATCACCGGCAGATCCAGTTCCGACGCCAGGGCCAGCTGCTTCCGGAACACCGTCTGCTGGAAGTCCCGGGGGGGATTTTCCTCCCAGTAGTAGTCCAGGCCGATCTCGCCGATGGCCACCACCTTGGGGTGCCGCAGAAGCTGCCGCAGTTCTGCCAGGTCCCCGTCCTGAAATCCGGCACAGTCCTCCGGATGGACCCCCACGGCGGCATACACATGGCTGTACTTCTCCGCCAGGGCCACCGCTGCCCGGGAGGAGGGCAGGTCGCATCCCGGGTCCACCACCAGGCCCACGCCGTCCCCCGGCAGGGCGGAGAGCACCGCGTCCCGGTCGCTGTCAAAGCGGTCGGCATCATAATGGGCATGGGTATCAAAAATCGGCATAGTCCTCTACCTCGTTCGTTTTTTGTTCCAGTATACACGGAAACGCGCCGTTTGAAAAGGAAAACCGCAGGAGCTTGGCCAAGCTCCTGCGGTTTTTTCAGCTTTCTGGCGGGGTCCTGGGCAGCGTCACGGTGATGACAGTGCCCTTTCCCATCTGGCTTTCCAGATGGATAGTCCCGTGGTGATAGGCCACGGCGTGCTTCACGATGGACAGCCCCAGCCCCGTGCCGCCAATGGCCCGGGAGTGGCTCTTGTCCACCCGGTAGAACCGCTCGAACACCCGGCTCTGCTCCGCCGCCGGGATGCCGATGCCGGAGTCCCGGACGGTGAGGGTCACATCCCTGTCCGTTTCTCTGGTCTCCAGGGTGACGCTGCCGCCGGGAACGTTGTACTTCACCCCGTTTTCGCAGAGGTTCCGCACGATCTCCGCCAGCAGCCGCCGGACGCCGGTCATGGGGGCTGCCGTTCCCGTGACACTGACGGTCACGTTCCGGGCCGCCGCCAGATCCGCCAGGGACTGGGCCGTTTCCTGGGCCAGGGACTGAAGTTCCACCGGCTCCATGGGCAGCTGCCCCCCCTCGTCCAGCTGGGACAGGCGGAGAATGTCGTTGATGAGGCTCACCAGCCGCTCCGCCTCCTGGTGGATGCGGCTCAGGAACCGGGGCTGGTCCTCCGGTTTGGCCAGGCCGGTCTCCAGAAGTTCTGCACTGCCGATGATGGACTGCAGGGGCGTTTTCAGCTCGTGGGACACGTTGGCGGTGAATTCCCGGCGCATCCGCTCCGCTTCCGCCTGCTCCGTCACGTCAAAGGCCAGCAGGACCGTACCCAAAGCGTCGCCGCCGGAGTCGATGCGGCTGAGGTCAAACTGGTATTCCCGGCCATTCCGCTCTGCCCGCAGCTGGCTGTGGCCGTTTTCCACGGCGCCGCGGATGGCGGCGCTCATGTCCGGGTGCCGCTCCACCGTCAGGAAATCCCGGCCCAGGCAGCCGTCCTCCGCGTGGAAGATGGCCCGGGCCGCCGGGTTGATGCTGAGGATGGCGTTGCTGCCGTTCAGCAGCACCAGCCCCTCCCGCATACTGTTGGTAATCTGGTCAAATTCGTCCTGCCGCCGCTTCAGGTCCTGGGTCTGCCGCTGGATCTCCCGCCGCTGGCCATGGATGCGGGTCAGCAGGGGCGACAATTCTTCATAGACATTGTTTTCCAGCGGGTGTTCCAGGTCCAGCTGGTTCAAGGGCTCCACCACCCGCCGGGCCGCCCGGCCTGCCAGCAGGGCCGACAGCCCCACCGCCAGCAGCGCCACCACCAAAATGGCGTGAAGCATCCCTAAAGCCAGCATCCAGGCGGTTTTCTGGCTGCCGGAAATGCGGAGCACAGTGCCGTCCGTCAGCCGCACCGCCTGATAGACGGTCTTTTCCGTCAGGGTACTGGAATAGCGGATGCTGCTGCCGCTGCCGCCGGTGAGGGCCTCCCGGATCTCCTGTCGTCCGGCGTGGTTTTCCATGGAGGCGGCGTCTGCCTGTGTGTCATAGAGCACAGTGCCGTCCGCCGCCACCCAGGTCAGGCGGTCGGCGGAGGTGCCTACCCTGGCCAGATAGTCCCTGCCGCCGGTCTCCACCGCCGCCGCGGCCAGATTCAGCTCTGTCCGGAGCTGCCGGGCCTGCACGGTGCCGAAATAGCCGTACAGGCAGCCGGTGATGACCAGCAGGGCCGCCAGCAGCACCGTCAGGGATGCCGCCAGGGTGGACCGAAAAATCTTACTTGTCATGCCTTCTGCTCCCAGCGGTAACCCACGTTCCGCACCGTTTCGACCTGTTTGCCGTAATTTCCCAGCTTCTGCCGCAGCGTCCGGATATGCATATCCAATGTGCGGCTGTCATCCATGTAGGTCATGTTCCACACCTGGGTAAACAGCTGCTCCCGGGAAAAGGCCATGCCGGGGTGGGACAAAAACAGCCGCAGCAGCTCAAATTCCTTATAGGTCAGCTGGACCCGCTCCCCGTCCGCCGTGACGGTGCGCTGGTCCAGGTCCAGGGAAAGGCCGCCGTCCGTGAGGATATGTACTGCCTCCTTGGGCTTGCAGCGCCGCAGCACCGCCTTCACCCGGGACACCATCTCCATGACGCCGAAGGGCTTCACCAAATAGTCGTCGGCCCCCAGGTCCAGGCTCTGGATCTTGTCATACTCCGCGCCCTTGGCCGTGGCCATGATGACGGGGATATCCCGCAGGGCCGGAACGGTTTTCATTCTCTTCAGAAGCGAGACACCGTCCTCCCCCGGCAGCATCACGTCCAGCAGCACCAGCTCCGGCTTCTCCGTCTGAAGGGCCGCCCAGAAGGCGCTGCCGTCCTCAAAGCCCCGGGCCTCAAACCCGGTGGAGGTCAGGGCATACAGCTCGATCTCCCGGATGCTGGCGTCATCCTCCACACACCAGATCATGGCGTCACCGTCCTTTTAAGTAAATGTGATCTCGTCCTTGTGCACGCCGGTCACAGAGTAGATGACCCACTCGGCGATGTTGGTGGCGTGGTCGCCGATGCGCTCAAAGTACTTGGCGATCATCAGCAGGTCCAGGGCGTACTCGCCGTCATCGGGATTTTTCGCGATCTTGCCGATGAGGCTCTGCTTCACCTGGGCGAAGTAGTCGTCCACGGTGTCGTCCGCCGCCAGGACCTTTTTCGCCAGTATTATATCACATTTTACATAGGCGTCTACGCTTTCCGTGACCATTTGAATGACTGCTTCCGCCATTTTTTTCAAAAGGCCGTCGTTTTCCGCCTGGCGGCCGCCTAAAAAGCCCACGATCTCCGCGATGTCCTCCGCCTGGTCGCCGATACGCTCCATATCGGTGATCATTTTCAGGGCGGCGGAGATCTGCCGCAGGTCCCGGGCCACCGGCTGCTGCTGCAAAAGCAGCTTCAGGCAGAGGTTTTCGATCTCCCGCTCCTTGTGGTCGATCTCGCTGTCCAGGGGGCCCACTTTGGCGGCTAGAGCCACATTTCCCTCCGTCAGAGCCCGGGAGGACAGGGCGATGACCTCCTCGCACAAGGCGCCCATTTCGATCATCTCATGGTTCAGCTGGGCCAGCTGCTGGTCAAATTTGTTCCGCATGGATTATCCGAACCTCCCCGTAATGTAATCCTCCGTCCGCTTGTCGGAGGGGGTGGAGAACAGCTGCTCCGTCTTGCCGAACTCCACCAGCTCTCCCAGCAGGAAGAAGGCGGTGTTGTCGGAAATACGGGCGGCCTGCTGCATGTTGTGGGTCACCATCACCACGGTGTACTGGTTTTTCAGCTCCGCCGCCAGATCCTCGATCTTGGAGGTGGAGATGGGGTCCAGGGCGCTGGTGGACTCGTCCATCAGCAGCACCTCCGGCTCCACGGCCAGGGCCCGGGCGATGCACAGCCGCTGCTGCTGGCCGCCGGAGAGGCCCAGGGCGCTTTTTTTCAGGCGGTCCTTCACCTCGTCCCAGATAGCGGCGGAGCGGAGAGAGCTTTCCACGATCTCGTCCAGCTTCGCCTTATTCCGGACGCCGTGGGTCCGGGGGCCGTAGGCCACATTGTCATAAATGCTCATGGGGAAGGGATTGGCCTTTTGAAACACCATGCCGATGCGCTTGCGGAGCCAGGTGGGGTCCACGCTGCTGTCGTAGAGGTTCTTGCCGTGGAAATCCACCTCGCCGGTGATCTTCACCGAGGGGATCAGGTCGTTCATCCGGTTCAGCGTCCGCAGGAAGGTGGACTTGCCGCAGCCGGAGGGGCCGATAAAGGCGGTGATTTCATGCTCCGGAATAGCGATGGACACATCGTGGAGGGCATGGTTGGGGCCGTACCACAAATTCAGCTGTTTTGCTTCCAAAATAGGTTCCATATCGGTTTCCTCAATTCTTTTTCAACCGCCGGCCCAGAAGGGCGGCGGAGAGGTTGATGAGCAGGGTTAGCAGCATCAGAATGGTGGCGATGGAGAAGGCCACCGCCGTCTCGCCCCGCTCGTTGGCGTAGACATACAGGGCCACCGTCAGCGTGGCGGAGGAGGCGTGCAGCGCCTTTACAAAGCCGTTGAGCACCAGGCCGAACCCGGCGGTATACAGCAGGGCGGCACTTTCGCCCACGATGCGGCCCACCGCCAGGATGCAGCCAGTGACGATGCCGTCGATGGCGTTGGGCAGCACCACGGTGCGGACCATCCGCCACTTTCCGGCTCCCAGGCCCAGAGCGCCCTCCCGGTAGGACTGGGGCACGGTCTTCAGGCTCTCCTGGGTGGTGCGCATCACCGTGGGCAGGATCATGACCACCAGGGTCAGGCCGCCGGCCAGGATGCCCGCCTGCAGATTCATTTTCTGCACGAAGAACAGCATGCCCACCAGGCCGAAGATGATGGAGGGGATGCCGGTCAGAGTCTCGGCGGCAAACTCGATGAGGCTCACCAGCTTCTTGTTCTCCGCATATTCCGTCAGATAGATGGCGGCCCCCACTCCCAGGGGCAGGACGATGACCATGGCTACCAGGATGATATACAGGGTGTTGAGAATGTTGGGCAGGATGCCGATGGTATTTTTGATATAGCTGGTCTGGCCGGACAGCAGTTCCCAGGTCAGGCCCGGAACGCCCCGGTAGAAAATATAGCCGATGAGGAAGGCCAGCAGGGCGCAGGTCAGCCCTGCGCACAGCCACACCAGAAACCGCATGCCCTTGTCGTAGAGCTGGCGGCTGGGGGATAATCTCTGATCGTCCATGTCAGCCCTCCTTCCGGTTCTTGATGCAGACATTCAGGAACACATTGATCAGCATAATGAACAGGAACAATACCAGGCCGATGGAATACAGGGCCTGCTGGTAAAGGCTGCCCACGCTGGCATAGGCCATGCCGGAGACAATGCCGGTGGTAAGGAACCGCACCGGGGTGAAAAGTCCCGGCATGTTGGACACGTTGCCCGCCACCATGATGATGGCCATGGCCTCGCCGATGGCCCGGCCCACGCCCAGCACCACCGCGGTAGCCACACCGCTGCGGGCGGCATGAAGGCTCACCCGGAAGTAGGTCTCCATCTCCGTGGCGCCCAGGGCCAGGCTGGCCTCCTCATACTCCTTGGGCACCGCCCGAAGGGCCGTTTCCGACACGTTGATGATGGAGGGCAGGATCATGATGGCCAGCACAATGATGGCCGCCAGCAGGCAGGCGCCGGAGCCCAGATTGAACCCCTTCTGAATGGCGGGCACCAGTACGATCATGCCCACCAGGCCGTACACCACGGAGGGAATGCCCGCCAGCAGCTGCACCGCCGTGCGGATCACGGCCGCCAGCTTCGGCGGGGCCACCTTGGCCAGGAACACCGCCGTCATCAGTCCGATGGGCACGCCCACCACAATGGCTCCGGCGGTGCCGTAGACCGAGGTGAGGATAAAGGCAAAAATGCCGTACTGGGCCCCGGTGGTGGTGTTGGTGGGGTCCCATACCTTGCCGAAGAGGAACTGCACCAGGCCGATCTGCCGGATGGCAGGCAGGCCGGATAAAATCAGGTAAATGCTGATGAACAGCACAAAGGCCACCGCCACGATGCCGCACAGCAGAAAGATCAGATGGATCGCGCCCTCCATGGTCTTGCGGGCGCGGTAGCTGCTTCGTTCCGGTTTGCGGGGGACATTCGTCACGCTTTCCGCTGCGTTCACGGCGGTCAAAATTACGTCAGAGTCCATGCTAGGCTCCTTTCTTGTTTTTCACGGGAACAGCCTCCACCCACAGCTATGGATGGAGGCGGACTTGTCATGCTGCGGGAAGAAGGGGTGTGTGCGGGGAACCCAGGAAGGGTTCCCTGCACTTTTTTAATCGCTCGGATTTCAGCCTTTGCTGAAATCCATGCCTGTCGCTGAATTTATTTCGCGACAGGCACCGCACCGGCAGCCTTGATCAGGTCGTTGGCGGCGGTGGAGGTGGCGTAGTCGAAGAAGGCCTGAGCGGCATCAGACAGGGTCTCGCCGGTCTTGGTCACCAGCACGAAGGGACGCTGAATGGCGTAGCTGCCGTCCAGAACAGTGGCTTCCGTGCAGGCCACACCCCCCACGGTGACAGCCTTGACGGTGTCCTTACCCTCCACAGCGGAGAGGGACGCATAGCCGATGGCGTTGGGGTTGCTGGCAACAGCCTCGATGACGCCGCCGGTGGAGGTCAGCTCCTGGTCCAGCTTGCAGGCGTCCTTGGTGTCGGTGATGGTCTCGAAGCCGTCCCGGGTACCGGAACCGGCCTCACGGCCGATGCAGGAGATGGTGCCGGCATCGCCGCCCACTTCGCTCCAGTCGGTGATCTCACCGGTGAAGATCTTGGCGATCTGCTCCACGGTCAGGTCCTCCACCTTGCTGTTCGCGTTGACGATGACGGCGATGCCGTCCAGGGCCACCACGGTTTCCGTCAGCCCGCCGGCCTTTTCCTCGTCCTTCAGAGCCCGGGAGGAAAGGCCAATGTCGGCAGAGCCGTTTCCGGCCGCCTCAATACCGGCGCCGGAGCCGGTGGGATCATAGGTGACGGTCACGCCGCTGTTGTCCGCCATGAACTGCTCGCTGAGGGTGCCGATCACCTTTTCCATGGAGGTGGAACCGTTGGTGGAGACGCTGCCGGAGAGGGTGGTCTCAGCAGGAGCCTCGGTCTGGGCGCTGTTGTCGCTGCTGGTGTCGGCGGGGGGTTCCGTCTTGGAGCCGCAGCCGGTGAGGGCCGCCAGGCTCAGAGCCAAAGTCAGAATCAATGCAAGTGTCTTTTTCATATTACTCTTCCTCTTTTTTATTTTTGATGTTCGGGATTTGATCCTCGGTACAGTTCATAGTGTACCTACCGCATGTAAAATGAAAAAGACAGGCTTTGTAAAATCCATGTAAAATCCGGCAGTTGCCTTTTGCGCCCCCGTGTGCTACGCTTTTGCCAAAGGATAAAGGGGGAATTTTCCATGACACACTGCTTCCGTCTCCGCCGGGGACAGGACCTGTACGAGGAGATTGAACGCTACGCTCAGATCCACCATATCGCCGCCGGGGTAGTCCTCTCCGGGGTGGGCTGCCTCACCCGCTGGGAGGTGCGGGATGCCTCCGGGGTCCGCGTCCGCAGCGGCAAGGAGCCAGTGGAGATCGTGTCCCTCACCGGCACGGTGGCGGAGACCGGATGCCATCTCCACATCAGTCTCAGCCGGGAGGACCTGTCAGTCCTGGGCGGACACCTGCGCCCCGGCTGCCTGGTAAACACCACGGCGGAGATCGTCCTGCTGGAGCTGGAGGGCACGGCCTTTTCCCGGGAGCCGGACCCGGCCACCGGCTACGACGAGCTGGTGATCCGGCAGATCTGAAAAAAGCAGCCGGAGGGACGTCTGCCTATCTATAGGCGGGTTACTTTTCCATTTATACTCCAACGAAATCATGGATAATGGTACTAATAATGAACAAACGGATAAAAATATAAACACTACAATGTCCCCTTACAAATCCCGCTTAGTCTCCACTATAACCGAAAGTCCACTCTTTTCGGCCGGTATGGCATCAGGGCAGAACAACTAAACAAAAAGAAAGCCGGCTTGCGTTGCAAGTCGGCTTTCTTTTTGGAGCGGCTGATGGGAGTCGAACCCACCTATGCAGCTTGGGAAGCTGCCGTTCTACCGATGAACTACAGCCGCGGGAACAAATGGTATTATAGCAGACCTTTTTCCATTTTGCAACACGAAAAATGTCGGCGGCATGATTTTCCCTCATTCCTCATACAGTTTACCACTGAGAAAGGGGAGATCGCCATGAAAAAAGCACTGGCCATCGTGTGCGCCGTCTGGCTTTTGTGCGGCAGCGCCCGGGCGGTGGAGGTGTCCGCGCCGTCGGCCCTGCTGATGGAAAAGGAGACCGGCACCGTCCTCTACGCCAAGGACGAGCATACCAAGCTGGAGCCTGCCAGCGTCACCAAGATCATGACCATCCTGCTGGTGATGGAGGCCATCGACAGCGGAGCCCTCCGCTATGAGGACACCGTCATCGCCTCCCCCCACGCCTGTTCCATGGGGGGCAGCCAGATCTGGCTGAAGGAGGGGGAACAGCTGACGGTGGACGAAATGCTGAAGGCGGTGTGCGTGGTGTCCGCCAACGACTGTGCCGTGGCCCTGGCGGAGCATCTGGCCGGCAGTGAGGAGGCCTTCGTGGAGCGGATGAACCAGCGGGCGGCGGAGCTGGGCATGGAGGACACCACTTTCAAAAACGCCTGCGGCCTTCCGGCGGAGGGCCACGTCACCTCCGCCTACGATATCGCCCTCATGAGCCGGGAACTGATGCTGCACCATCCGGACATCCGGAACTACACCACCATCTGGATGGACACCCTCCGGGGCGGCACCTCCTCCCTGGTGAACACCAACAAGCTGGTGCGGTTTTACGACGGCACCACCGGCCTGAAGACCGGCTCCACCAACGCCGCCGGGTACTGCATCTCCGCCACGGCGGAGCGGGACGGCATGGAGCTCATCGCCGTCATTCTCAGGGGCAAGACCTCTGCGGAACGGTTCCAGGATGCCCAATCCCTGCTGAACTACGGCTTCGCCGCCTACGCCCTGCAAACCGTCGCCCCGGAAACGCCCCTGCCGCCGGTACCGGTGCAGCTGGGGACCCAGGCCACCGTCCAACCGGTGCTGGGAGACGGTGGAAAGCTGCTGGTGGAAAAGGCCAAGGTCGGAACGCTGGAGCAGTCCGTGACCCTGGCGGAGTCCGTCCAGGCCCCGGTGGCCCTTGGAGACCCGCTGGGGACCCTCACCGTCACCTCCGGGGGCGAGGTTCTGGCGGAGCTGCCCCTGCTGGCGGGAGAGGAGGTCCCCCGAATCTCTTTCGGCCAGATGTTCCTGCGGATACTGAAAATCGCCTGCCTGGCCGGATAAGTCCTGGCTGACCCCAAAAAACATTTCCGGCTTTATGAACAAATTTCTAACTTACTTTTAGGGATTGTCTTTTCCGGTTCTTTATGGTATGCTATAGCCATGAAAGGTCCCGTTCATTCGGAGACGAACTATGACAGGAGTGATCGACTATGGTTAGACTGATTATGGGCGTCAAGGGTTCCGGTAAGACGAAGCAGCTCATTGAGCTCATCAACGCCGCGGCGAAGGATGAGGCTGGCAATGTAGTTTGCATTGAGCCGAAGCGCGACATGTCCTACAACATTCATTATAATATCCGCCTGATTGACGCACAGGAATACGATCTGCACAGCTATGAGATGTTCCGCGGCTTCATTAGCGGCCTGTACGCCGGCAACTACGATATCTCCCAGGTGTTTATCGACAACCTGTGCAAGACCATCGGCGCCGACGTGGACGTTGAGACGGAAAAGTTCCTGAACTGGCTGGACGTGTTCGGTGAGCGCAACAACATCAAGTTCACCGTTACCATCAGCGGCGACATTTCCATCGCTACCGACGGTATGCGGAAGTTCCTGTAAGCTCCGAATTGCAGCGATCCAAGGCCCCTGTCTGACGGCAGGGGCCTTTTTGCCCGCTTTTCCATCGCACCGTACGGCATACTTTTTTAAAAATTTAAGATTTTTGAATTTTATCCTTGACACGCCCCCGGATATATGGTATCCTATTTTTTGCCGAAGAGCTGCCGGTGTGGTGGAATGGTAGACACAGGAGACTTAAAATCTCCCGGTAGCAATACTGTACCGGTTCGAGTCCGGTCACCGGCACCAAATCAATATCGCGGAGTAGAGCAGTTGGTAGCTCGTCGGGCTCATAACCCGGAGGTCGCAGGTTCGAGTCCTGTCTCCGCAACCAGAAAGTCCTG
>OBLF01002989.1_pt1 | contig 10648 bp, 10 predicted proteins | sample 1519231 | NCBI WGS metagenome assembly OBLF01 (sample SAMEA2602895, study PRJEB22501) | metagenome | reverse complement strand
ATGAACTTGAAAAAATTGGCCACATGGAAATGGAGGAATCTGTTGTCCTCGTTTCACTTTGCTGTTTTTTCGCTCATATATGTTCGAGATCCAGTCTGCTCCTGAGTGCAGACCGGGTTCCTCGACAGACTGAAATCCGACGCAGGGATCCCTGCGTCGGATTTTTGTATAGACTGTAAAAATTTGTCGTATCTATCCGAAAATACGAAGTACGCTTCGTGGATGTGTACTTCGCCTCAGTATAAAATTTCTGTATAGTCGAATATACGGAGGTTTTGTCAATGAGTGGTTATAAAGTACTTCTGCAAAAGCAGTTCTCACTCCAAGTGAAAGCTCTGCGCCACAAGCGGAACCTGACACAGGAGGAGATGTCCGAGCGTCTGCACATTACTTCCCGGGCCTACAGTGATCTGGAACGGGGATGCAGCTGCTGCTCCGCCCTGGCCCTGCTGTTCTTCCTGCTGATGCTGAAATCCGATGAGCTGGAAGATTTTCTCAACCGGCTCCGGAAGCAGATACAGCTGTTTGAGCAAAAGGAGGTCGCCTAAGGACATTTTCAATTTTGACAGGATCTACCTCCTGCTGAACCGTCTTGGGATCACCGCCAACTATACGGGATTCCACCATGTTGCTTATGCGGTCTATCTGATCTACCACCAGCCAGATTCCCTGCTTCTGGTGACCAAACGGCTGTATCCAGATATTGCCAGGCAGTACAACACCAAATGGAACCGGGTGGAGCGGGACATCCGGACAGTCATCACCATCGCCTGGGAGGAAAACAGGCCCCTTCTTGAGGAACTGGCTGGGCATCATCTTCCGCGCCGCCCCCAGCCGGTGCAGTTTTTGTCCATCCTGGTATCCGCCCTTCGTCCCGGCGCGGCGGAACGCTTCCTGGAATAACGTTTACCACCAGTTCATAAAGGCAGACACGCCCGTCGGCGTGCCTGCCTTTTTTGACCGATGTCAAAATTTGTCGAACGATTTTTCTGTTAAAATTTTATCAAAATGATTGATAGCGGGCGCGGGACGTGCTACCCTTGTCTTGACAGCCGTACATCCTGTTTGGGGTGTACCGGTGAAATTGTGGAAGGGACCTGGGAGTATGAAACGTCACAAAACCGTATTGCTGGCAGACGGCAGTGAGGAATTCCGCTGGCTGGTGTGGAAATGCGCGGGGGAGCATACGTATTTTTCCATGAAGACCGTGGGCAGCGGCTGGGATATCCTCCGGTGCGTACAAGAGCAACCGCCGGATCTCCTGCTGATCGATACGGCCCTGCCGGACATCTGCGGCCTGACCGTATTGAAGGAGCTGGCGCGGCGGGGGAGCGTTCCCAAGACCATCGTCATCTCCAGCGTTGTTTCCGAGCGGATGGCGGCTAAGGCGCTCTCCCTGGGCGCTGTGTACTTTCTGCCGAAGCCCTTTCATATCGAAGCGATGTTTGACCTGATCTACGGGCTGCTCCACGGCTATCCGCAGTACCCTCCCTTGGCGCTTTCGCGCGCCGCAGGAAATGGATGCTTATTTGAAAAAGCCTTGCTCCGGAAAGCGAATGATAGAAACAGCTTTTTCGGCATAATGAAGCGCAGACCTTCCAGAAAATGGGAAGGCCTGCGCTTTCTCTGTTATTTGTCTTGAAAATTGTCTGCGCCGGAGGGAATCCGTTTACTCCTGGGGGGTCAGTTCCCCGGTCTCCGTGTTGATGACATAGCCGCGGATGGTCACATCGGCGGGCATCAGCGGGTGGTTGCGCAGCAGATCCACCGTCTCCGCCACGGAGTTTTCCACGCAGTCAAATCCCCGCAGCCAGGCCTCAAAGTCAATGCCGCAGTAGCGCATCATGTCGATATGGTCCTGGGAGACGCCCCGCTGGATCAGGTGGCGGATCATCATGTCGGCGTTGATATGGGCCACGCCGCAGTCGGTATGGCCGATGACCATGACCTCTTCCACCCCCAGCTCGATGATGCCTACCAGCAGACTGCGCACGGCGCTGTCAAAGGGGCCGGTGATCATGCCACCGGCGTTTTTGATCATTTTCACGTCGCCGTTGCGGATGCCCAGCGCCGCAGGCAGCAGTTCCACCAGACGGGTGTCCATGCAGGTGAGAATGGCGATCTTTTTATCGGGGTACTTGCTGGTCTGGAACTTTTCATAGCCCTTGGACCGGACGAACTCCCGGTTGTATGCCAGCATATCTTCGATCATGGCAGTTTCACTCCTTTTGGCGTTTTCTCTATCATACCGGATTTTCCCGCCCCGCGCAACCGAAATCTTCCGGAAATCAGGCCGGGACGGGAAGAAAAGGGGGGCATCACGCCTTAACAAGACGGCTGGCGGCGCTTACTTTACCGGCAGTTCCACGAAGAAGGTGTTCCGGCCGTTTTTGCTCTCCGCCCAGATCTTTCCGTGGTGCCGCAGGACGATGTTCTGGGCGATGGACAGCCCCAGACCGTAGCTGCCCCGCTGGGTGTGGGCGGTGTCGGAGCGGTAGAACCGCTTGAAGATGTTTTTCAGATCCTCCTTGGAAATTTCCGGCCCGGGATTGGACACCGCCAGGCGGCACCGGCCGCCGGAGCGGGTAAGGGTGACGGTGACGTCCCCCGGCGCTTCCGCGTACTTCCGGGCGTTGTCCAGAAGAATATCCGCCGTCTGCCGCAGGTGCTGCCCGCTGCCCCGGAGGGTGATGCCCGGCTGGATATCCGTTGTCAGGGTCAGGCCTGCCTCGAAGAACACCGGCTCGAAGGGGAGAACCGCATCGCTGACCAGCTTGCTGAGATCCACCTGGGAGAGGACCAGATTTCCCTGGCCGCTGTCGGTCCGGGCCAGGTCCAGCATCTCTTCAATGAGCTGGCGCATCTGCCGGGACATGGTGAGGATGTGGGCGGCGAACTGGCTGCGGCGTTTCTCGTCGAAATCCGGGCTGTTCAAAAGCTCTGCGTTGGTCATGATGACCGTCAGAGGGGTTTTCAGCTCGTGAGAGGCGTCCGCCACAAACTGCCGCTGCTGCTGCCACGCCTTTTCCACCGGCTTTACCGCCCACCGGGCCAGCAGCCAGCTGATGAGGAGAAACACGGCGAAGCACAGTGCCCCGATGAGAAGACAGGTCTTGATGAGGTTGGAGAGAGTTGCCTGTTCGCTGGACATATCCGCAAAGGCGATGCGCTCCCCGTGGGGGGTGACACTGCGGCAGTACCGCAGACCGTAATCCGGAAGGACCCCTACCCGGTCCCCGGCACTGTCCACATCGGAAACCAGGGCCTGCAGATCGTCCTCGTCGGTGAGGTCGTAGTACCCCACAGCCGAGGTCACGTTTCCCGCCTGGTCCAGGTCCAGCACAAAAAAGGGCAGCTGCACCCAATCCGGCGGATCTCCGGGCCGTTTGGCCCGAAAAGGAGTGGCCGCCACCGCCTGGAGCATGGACACGCTCTGGGTCTCCAGGTCCTCCCGGGTGAAGTGGTACACCATGGTAAAGATACCGGTCAGCATCACCGTGACGATGAGCATGTTGACGCAGATGAATTTCAGCCGCAGCTTCCGGATCATTCCGCCACCTCCAGATGGTAGCCCAGGCGGCGGATGGCTTCAATTTTCAGATCAGAGCCGATGCTGTTCAGCTTTTTCCGCAGGAAGCCCACATAGACCTCCACGTGGTTCTCTACGGCGTTGGAGTCATAACCCCAGACCTTGGACAAGATCATTTCTTTGGACAACACCCGCCCTTTGTTTTGCAGCAGGAAGCGCATCACATCGAACTCCCGGGCGGAGAGGCGGACGCTGCTGTCCCCGCGCACCAGGGTGCAGTTGGCCAGGTCCAGGGCCGTATTGCCCATCCGCAGTTCGTCCACCTGGTCCCCCTGGCGGCGGAGCAGGGCGTTGACGCAGGCCAGCAGCTCCCGGGAGTCAAATGGCTTGGTCAGGTAGTAGTCCGCCCCGGCGTTGAGCCCCTGGATCCGGTCCTCGATGTCCGACCGGGCGGTGAGCATCAGAATGGGGGTGTTGCACCGGTCCGCCCGGACCTGCCGGGCCACCTGAAAGCCGTCCAGCTTGGGCATCATTACGTCCAGGATCAAAAGGTCGTAAATGCCCAGCTCCGCGTACTCCTTGCCGGCCTCGCCGTCGTATACCGTTTCCACCTCAAAGCCCTTGTGCTCCAGAATGGCGCGGATGGACTCCGCTACCAGCTTTTCGTCTTCAATCACCAGTACTTTCATAATGGTTCCTCATTTCCAGCCGTCCGCGGACAGGGCCTGCGCCCCGGTCCGTGGACCTTAATTTTTTGTTGATTCCAACATATCCTCCTTTCCTGAATCGAAACTGAAAAAGAGCGGAAAATTTTTCAGGAAAGTTCATCTTTTTTCAGCATTGGTTCAGCATCGGGTGTTACTTTGGAACACGCAAAATGAAAAATCCACTGAAAGGATGAACGATCATGACTGAAACTACACCCGCCGTGTCCGGCGGCGCGCCGAAGAAGCACCTGCCCGGCAAGAAGGCCCGGAAGTGGATCCTTCTGGGCGTGCTGACAGTGGCCGTTCTGGGCGGCGGCGCCACATTTTTGAGCCGGGCCAAGGCCAAGGCTGCCCAGCCGGAGACCACCTACACCACCGCCACCGCGGAAAAGCGGAGCATCACCAACTCCCTCACCGGCAGCGGCACCCTGGAGCCTGCCGACTCCTACACCGTTACCACCCTGGTCTCCGGCGAGGTCCTCAGCGACACCTTTGAAGAGGGGGACATCGTGGAGAAGGACCAGCTGCTCTACACCATCGATTCCTCCGATGTCTCCACCTCTGAGTCTCAGGCCCAGACCAGCTATTCCCAGGCCCAGACCAGCTATGAGCAGGCAGTGAAGGCCAAGTACCCCTCGGCGGACATCAGCGGCACCGTCAGCGAGGTGTACGTCAGCAACGGCGACACGGTGAGCGCCGGCGCGGAGATCATGAAGATTGCCGCCAGCAACGACCTCTCCATTGACTTCCAGTTTTCCTATGCCAACGACGGGGACTTTTATGTGGGGCAGCCTGCCAAAATCTACATCAACGGCTACGCCGGCTATCTGGACGGCACAGTGGCTCAGGTGGGTGGCAGCTCCATCGCCAACGGCACCGGCATGAAGATGACCACCGTCCGGGTGACGGCCAAGAACCCCGGCCTGGTCACCAGCGACAGCACCGCCAGCGCCACCATCGGCAACTACACCAGCTACGGCCAGACCACCATCAAGGTGGGCACCGGCTCTACCATCACCGCCGAGGCCAGCGGCAAGATCACCGGATTGACCCTGATGCCCGGTGACAGCGTGACCAGCGGGCAGAAACTCTGCACCATCACCGGCGACAGCGTGGACACCCAGATTACCAACGCGAAGAACAGCCTTGCAAACGCTAAAGACAGCGTGGAAAGCGCCCAGAACCGTCTGGACGATTACAAAATCACCTCGCCCATCACCGGCACGGTGGTAGAAAAGACGGTAAAGGCCGGAGATAACGTGGGAACCGGCAGCAATTCCAGCAACGCCCTCTGCACGATCTATGACCTGAGCTATCTGCAGATGACCCTGAACATCGATGAACTGGACATTGACAATGTGGAGGTGGGCCAGACGGTGAATATCACCTCCGACGCCAAGGAGGGCCAGACCTTCACCGGCGTTGTCACCAAGGTCTCCGTGGTGGGCACCACCTCCAGCGGCACCACCACGTACCCCGTCACCGTCCGTATTGACGAGACCGACGGCCTGCGTCCCGGCATGAATGTGGACGCGGAGATCGTGCTGTCCTCTGCCGACGATGTGCTGGCGATCCCCAGTCTGGCGGTGAATCGAGGCGATACCGTCCTCATCACCTCTGATTCTCCCAGCGCGGTCAACGCCCTGGACCAGGAGGCCCCCGACGGGTATGTGTACGTCCAGGTGGCCACCGGCGTCAGCGATGACAGCTATATCGAAGTGACCTCCGGCTTGCAGGAGGGGGACACCGTGGCCTATCTGCGGGCGGCTTCCTCCGGCTCTGACATGATGATGGGCGGTATGGGCGGCGGCATGCCCGGCGGTGGCGGCGGGATGCCCTCCGGTGGTCCCAGCGGCGGTGGACGTGGAGGGTTCTGATATGAGCGCCCTCATTGAATTCCAGTCCGTCTGCAAGTATTACCAGATGGGCGATACCACAGTAAAGGCGGCGGACAACATCTCCTTTCAGATACAGAAGGGGGAGTTCGTGGCCATCGTGGGCCAGTCCGGCAGCGGCAAGTCCACCTGCATGAACATCATTGGCTGTCTGGATGTGCCAACCTCCGGTGCGTATTTACTGGATGGACAGGATGTGGGGCAGATGAACCGGAACCAGTTGGCGGAGATACGGAACAAGATGCTGGGGTTCATTTTTCAGCAGTATAACCTGCTGCCCAAGCTGAATTTGCAGGAAAACGTGGAGGTGCCTCTGATGTACGCCGGGGTGCCCAAGGCGGAGCGCCATGAGCGGGCGAAGCTGGCACTGGAGCTGGTGGGCCTGGGCGACAAGCTGAAGCACAAGCCCATGCAGCTCTCCGGCGGCCAGCAGCAGCGGGTGTCCATCGCCAGGGCCCTGGCGGGAAATCCGGCGGTGATCCTGGCGGACGAACCCACCGGCGCCCTGGATTCCCACACAGGCCGGGAGGTGCTGGATATGCTGAAGGATGTCCACGCCGCCGGGAACACGGTGGTCCTCATCACCCACGACAACTCCATCGCCGTCCAGGCCCAGCGCATCATCCGCCTGGAGGACGGCCACGTGATCTACGACGGCGACGCCCGCGACCCCAAGGCCGTGGTGTCTCCCAGTCTCACCGGAGAGGGGGCGGGGGCATGAGTCTGCTGGAAACCTTCCAGATGGCCGTCAAAAACATCCTCAGCAGCAAGGTCCGGACCCTCCTTACCATGCTGGGCATCATCATCGGCGTGTGCGCCGTCATCGTCATCGTGGGCCTGGGCAACGGTATGCAGGGCTACATTGAGGACAGCTTCGCCGACATGGGCACTGACTCCCTGACGGTGCAGATTTTAGGCCGGGGCTCCTCCCGCAGCGTGTCCGAGGAGCAGATGTACGCCCTGGTAAACGAGAACCAGGACCTCTATAAGCAGATCTCCCCCACCGTCACCATGATGGGGGCGCTGAAAATCGGCAGCGACACCATTTCCACCTCCACCGTCACCGGCGTCAGCGAGGACTACTTCGACATGAAGGGATACACCATCGCCCAGGGCCGGAATCTGGACTACGTGGACATTTCCGGCCGGAAAAAGGTGTGCGTGGTGGGCCAGTACCTGAACATGGCCTACTTCGGCGGAAACGCCGTGGGCCAGACCCTGAAGATCAACGGCAATACTTTTACCGTGGTGGGCGTCATGGCCCAGAAGGACACGGACCTGGAGGAGGGGGGCACCGATGACTGTGTATTTCTGCCCTATTCCACAGCTGCCCGCCTCAGCTTTACCGGCACCATCAGCAGCTACACCATCACCGTGCAGAACACGGACAACATCTCCGAGGCCAAGACCTTCCTGGAAAACAAGCTCTACGACATTTTCTCCGATGATGATGCCTATACCGTCATCTCCATGGCGGAAATGGTGGAGGAGATGAACTCCATGGTCAACATGATTATCTACATCCTGGCGGGCATCGCCGCCATCTCCCTGGTAGTTGGCGGTATCGGCATCATGAACATCATGCTGGTGTCCGTCACGGAGCGGACGAGAGAAATCGGCATCCGCAAGGCCTTGGGCGCCAAGGAGGGAGCCATCCTCCGGCAGTTTGTCATTGAAGCCGCCACCACATCGGCTTTGGGCGGCCTGCTTGGGATCGGATTGGGGTATATCCTCTCGTCGGTGGCGACAACGGTCATCGCCACCCTGATGCCGGATACCCCCATTACCGTCAGCCCCAGCGCGGCCGCCGTGGCCATCGCCTTCGGCGTGTCGGCAGGCATCGGCATCGTCTTTGGCTACCTTCCCGCCCGGAAGGCCGCCAACCTGAACCCCATCGACGCATTGCGGTACGACTGAGCGTATCCGCTGCGGCGGAATTTCCATCAAAAATGCAGGCCCAACGGGCCTGCATTTTTTCTGCGTTCCGGGAGATTCAAGCCGGGGAAGGGAAGGCGGTAAAGCCGCGTGTCCCGCCCAGAGGGGGGGCCGGCGGTGCCCCGGAATTCGAGCGGGGGCGCATATCCGCCGTGCCGGGAAGGTGCGCTTCAGCGTGTTCTCAAAAATCTGACAAAAAATGTCAAAGAGGGGATTTACATTTTGCGAAGCAGTGCTATAATGGCAGATGTCTATTTAAAGCTTTAAATAGACAAAACGTGCGTGTTCTTAGGAGGTCCTTATTATGACAATCATTCTTGCGGTGGTCGCCATCTACATGGCAGCCATGCTCTTCATCGGCTATAAGGCGAAAAAGAGCGTCAAAAGCCCGGCGGATTTCTTCACCGGCGGCAGCCGTTTCGGCTCTGCTTTAACCGCTATTGCCCACCAGGCGGCCGGCCTCAGTGGCTGGCTGTTCATCGCTTGGTCCCAGCAGGTGGCCGGTTCCGGCCTGGGCGCCATCTGGACGGCTTTTTCCTCCGGTTTTGCCCCCTTCATCAACTTTTTTGTCATGGCCAAACGGGTTGCCAAGTTCACCGTGATGAGCAAGGCCAGAAGCTTTATAGACCTGCTGGAGGCCCGGTACTATGATGAGGACCGCAAGCTTATCCGCGGCATCGCCACGGCCATCATTGCCATCAGCATCACCGTGTACATGAGCTCCCAGCTTATGGCCGCCGGAACCACCTTCCAGGCAGTGCTGGGGCTGGACTACCGGGTGTCCGTGCTGATCGGCGCTGTGGTGGTGATCCTCTACACCTCCGCAGGCGGCCTGCTGGCCGTGGCCTGGACGGACTTTGTGCAGGGAATGCTGATGATCTTCGCCGTGATCGTGGGACTGTTCGTGGCCTTCGGCAATACGGGCAGCCTGGGCTTCGTCATGGACGAGATCACCGCCATCAACCCCGCCCTGGCCTCTCCCTGGACGAACCCCATCACGATCGTGGGCCTGCTGTCCGCCGGATGGCTGGGCTACATGGGCCAGCCCCAGATCGTGCAGATGTTCATGGGCATGAAGGATCCCGGCTCCTCCAAGCGGGGCGCCGTGATCGCCGGTACCACCGGCGTGTTCCTGCTGTTCGGCTCCTTCCTGGTGAACCTGTGCTGCATTGTGCTTTTCCCCGGCAGTGAAAACCCCAGCACCAACTTCATCCAGCTTATCACCCAGTATACGCCCCACTGGCTGGTGGGCATCGTCACCGCCGCAATTCTCGCCGCGGTCATGTCCTCTGCGGACGCCCTGCTCCACGTGGCCACCACGGCCGTGACCCAGGACTTCTACAACAAAATGCTGAAGAAGGGCCAGGCCACCGATAAAGAGGTGCTGCTGGTGGCCCGTATCGCCGCTGTACTCATCGGTGCTTTTGCCATTTACATCGCTTTCAATCCTTTCGACAGCATCCTCTGGGTCAACTGGTGGGCCTGGGGCGGCCTTTCCGTGTTCGCCCCCATCCTGATCTTGGGCTTCTACTGGAAGCGGGCCACCCGGGAGGGCGCCATGGTCAGCATGATCGTGGGCTTTATCGCGGTGTATGCCTGGTATAAGGCGGGGCTGAACACCCTTCTGCACTATACCTTCGTGGCCTTCACCGTCACCGCCGTGGTGCATGTAGTGGTGAGCCTGCTGACGCCGGCGCCTCCTGCCCGCATTCAGAGCATGGTGGAAGAACTGAACCGGAAAGATTGACTGGTAAAGGAGTAAAGCAATGCCTGACGTATATGTTTTTCAGGGCGGGACCCCCGCCCAGATGGCTTATGATGCCATTTCCCGGGTTTTCCATGAGGACCCGGCCCAATTGTCCATCCTCTTGAAGGTGAATACCGGCTTCAAGGGCTCCGCGGCCAGCGGCCTGTGCACCCATCCGGAGGTGGTCCGGGGCCTGATCCGCTTTTTCAAGGAGCGCCATACCCGGAAGATCTATGTGGGAGACAGCTCCATCGTGGGCGTCAACAGCGACGAGGCTCTGCACGCCGCCGGGATCTGGGACGTCTGCCAGGAAGAGGGCGTGGAATGCCTGAACCTGGACGACAGCGGCATGCGGGAGCAGGAGATACCGGACCCCATCATGGTTCCCCGGCTGAAAATGTCCAACCTGCCCTTTGAGGTGGACCGGGTCATTTCCGTCCCGGTGATGAAGACCCACATGTATGCGGGCGTCACCCTCAGCATCAAGAACATGAAGGGCTGCCTGTTCCAGAAGGACAAGACCCGGCTGCACCGCATCAACCAGGCGCCGCCGGACATTCACAAGGGAAAATGCCTGGATTATGGGATTGTGGATTTGACAAAAGTCTGCTATCCTGATTATGTTGTCACCGACGGCGTGGTGGCTATGGAGGGCTTCGGCCCATCCGGCGGTACCCGGGTGGACCTGGGCGTGGTCCTGGCATCGACGGATGCCCTGTCCGCAGACCTGACGGCCATTCAGCTGATGGGCATGGCGGTGGACGCGGTGCCCCATCTGAACAGATCGGAAGAGCGTCGTGTAGGGGAAGAGTGTAGATCTCGGTGGGCGCCGTAT
>OBLF01002984.1_pt1 | contig 10661 bp, 8 predicted proteins | sample 1519231 | NCBI WGS metagenome assembly OBLF01 (sample SAMEA2602895, study PRJEB22501) | metagenome | reverse complement strand
CAATGCGTATTGCAGCAATCGCAAACAACCCTCTTTAGACTTGCTGAATAAAATTGCGGAATATCTGTCCGTAAGTATCAAGGACTTAATTGTCGATAAATAAGAAAGTAGATATGGAAGATAAAATATCAAAGTCAGCTTTCTGCGAGGATAGCAGGGTAAAGTTCCCAACTCTCATGCATCTTATGGGTATGGGGTTCAACTATGTTTCCCTTAAAGGTTTGAAAACGAAGTATGTCAGCACTCCTAAAACGGAGTTTGATCCTCTCACGAATATTCTGACAGGCTATTTTACTGAAGCCTACGGTAAGCTCAATCCCGATTCAGAAAGTGGAGAGGCAGAGAAGATGCTTGCAAAAATACAGTCTTCCCTGATGAATGATGATTTAGGAAGGCAATTCTATAATGAGATTCTGCTCAATACAGGAGAAAGAATTATAGACTTGTCTTCACCTGCAAATTTCTATAAGAACAACACCTTCCAAGTTGCCACGGAAATGACTTGTGGCGACAAGGATAGTGATAACTATCGTCCTGACATCACCCTATTTGTAAATGGGTTGCCTTTAGCTTTTATTGAAGTAAAGAAAGAAAACAATCACAAAGGAATACAAGCGGAAACTGAACGTATGAAACAACGCTTCATAAATCCCAAATACAGACGCTTCCTTAACCTCACTCAAATTATGGTATTTAGTAACGATATGGAATACGACAGCAATGAGGTTACTCCTACTATCGGTGCTTTCTATGCCACAATCGGAAAGAAAAACACCAAATATAATTGTTTTCGCGAAGATGGGCAAGACAGCTTCCCTATCGAACGGCATATTCGTCAAGTAACTTCACAAGAGGAGGAAATATTGTTGCGTGATAACAATGTTGCTCCATATAAGAACAGTAGTGAGTATAAGACAAATTGTCTTGCCAACACACCTACCAAGCGTATGTGCGACAGTCTTTTTTCTTTCAATCGGTTACACTTTCTATTGAAATACGGTATTGCCTATGTGGATTACACAAATGGACTTCAGAAGCATATCATGCGCTATCCGCAACTGTTTGCGACCAAAGCTATTGAGAGACATTTAGAGGCAGGAAAGACAAAGGGTATTGTTTGGCACACACAAGGGAGTGGAAAGACAGCCTTGTCGTTTTACAATGTGAAATTTCTGACAGACTTTTATTCCTCGAAAGGGATTGTCCCCCAATTCTTTTTTATTGTTGACCGCTTGGACTTGATGATACAAGCCCAAAGAGAGTTTTCGTATAGAGGGTTAAAAGTTAATTCTGTACAAACGAAAGAGGATTTTGCGAAGATTCTCAGTAGCGGGTTGACCACACAGAACAGAGAAGGTAAGCCAGAGATAACCGTTGTGAACATACAAAAGTTTTCCAACGACTCAAAGGCTTTGCCAAAAAATGCCTATAATGTACCTGTGCAGCGCATATACTTTATCGATGAAGCGCACCGTAATTATAGTCCTGATGGCTGTTTTCTGAAAAATCTTATATCCAGCGATGGCAAAGCAGTGAAAATAGCTTTGACGGGTACCCCTATAATTAGCAAGGAATACAATACAAAGGACATTTTCGGAGATTACATACACACTTATTTCTACAATGCTTCCATTGCAGATGGCTATACGCGCCGTCTAATACGGGAAGATATTGGCTCTAATTACAAAATCAGGTTGCAGGAAGCCTTAAACAGCATTCGTGTAAAGGCACATAGTGTAAAAGAAAGCGATGTATATGCACACGGATCGTATGTTCAGCCACTTCTTGATTATGTGATAAACGACTTGCAGCAGTTTCGTGTCAGAAACGAAGACAACACTTTGGGTGGTATGGTGGTATGCAACAGTAAAGAGCAGGCACAAATGATGTATAGGCTCTTCCTTGAAAAGTATGCCGATGAAAACGAACTTGACAATGGGACAGATGAGGATGGAGCAACGGTATATCGCAGTATCAGTGCAGGAGAAATGGAAGTCAAGAAGAAACCTTGCAAAAAAGGCTGCTACCGTGCGGCGCTGATTACATATGACAGCTTTGACAAAGAAACAAGGGCGAAGTGGATAGAACTTTTCAAAGATGGTAAGATAGACTTGCTCATCGTGTTCCAAATGCTCCAAACAGGTTTTGATGCACCTCGTCTAAAGAAACTTTACCTGCATCGTATGGTTAAGGAACATAATCTGCTCCAGACACTGACTCGTGTCAATCGCCCTTACAAGGAAATAAAATATGGTTATGTGGTGGATTTTGCTAATATAGAAGAAGAATACAGCAAAACCAATCGAGAATATCAAGAAGAACTTGAGCATGAGGTTGGAAAAGACAACCTCAAGCATACCGACCGTCTTCTTGTAACGATGGAGGAAGCCAAATCAAGAGTTGATGAAGCAAAGAAAGTGCTTGACTCCTATGAGTTGGGGAACCCCGAAATATTCTCTCGACAACTTAACATGGAGGACGATCGAGAAGTTGTCCGCAGCATTGTGCGCTCATTGGAAGATATGCGAAGCTTGAAGAACATGCTTACAGCACAGGGCTCTGAGGCTGAAACAATCGTTGAAATCAGTGATATTCACAACTTGATAAAAGCTGCTCGAAATCGTTTGGACTTGTTGGGCTTTATTGATAATGCCGATGAGAAATCCAATGCACGCCAACTTCTTAACATGGCTTTGGAGAATATAGAGTTCTCGTTTGATAAACGGGGAGAGGGAGAGTTGGAGATACAAGAGCAATACAAGCAGTCTGTAGAACACGCCCGCCAACAGTTGAAAGCATGTGTAGATACAGAAGACCCAGAATACCGCTCTATCTTGGAAGAATTTCTCCGCCTTTTCCGCAAGAAAGAAATGGAGTCGCAGGAAGAGTTCAATATGCATGATAAGGTTCAAAATGTAAACGATATTTTGAAGCGTATTAAGCGATTGAATGAGCGTGATGCTTTGGAAGCCATAAAATACAATGGAGATACAAAGTTCGTGCGAATAGAGAAACGCTTGAAGGAAAAAGACAAGGAAGAGGTAAAGAATAAGAAAACGCCACGCAATTATGCTTGGACAGAAGAAAAAGAAAAAATGACAGTTATTCTCCTTGCCATCAAAGAGGATGTAGATGATGTGTATTTCCATAATCAGGCAATACTTGAAGTACCCGCTTACTTCAAGAAAAATATACTAACATACGTTACACGCCATTTTAAGGAAGAACAAATCAATACAGACCGTGAAGTTAGGAAATATGTAAGTGAGGTTATCAACAGAGAATACCAAATAGCAAGATAAAGAAATGAATAATATAGAAGAAATCAAACATCAGACTTACGCTCTCATTGACCGATTGAAGAGCACCACTACCAATAACGGATTGGCAGGAAGCGGTAATGAGTACGTAGTGATTGTGGAGACTTTCCTATATAAGTTCCTCAATGACAAGTTTATTTATGAAGCAAAGAAAGAAAAGCCCGACTTGGCAGCGACTGATGATTTCTTTGCGACGTTGGATACAATGACCGAAGATGAGTACGAAGAGATGTGCGACAGCATGTTAGATACTATTATTCTGAAGAAAGAGCATTTGATACCGTTCCTTGCCAAAAGGCAGAATGAGGATAAGTTTGCAGAGTTGTTTGATTCCACTTTGGAAAGTATTGCTAATGAGAATGAAGAAATATTCTACATTCTCAATGAGGACGAGACGAGAATATCCATCATGAAGCCCATTTCAGATGTGGTATCAGGTGGAACAAATAAGAAAAATGCTTTTTGCCGCTCGCTAATAGGTGATGTGGCAAGTTTCTCCTTTGAAAATGCTTTTGAAGCGGGCTATGATTTCTTCTCCACCATATTCGAGTACCTTATCAAAGATTACAATGCCAATGGTGGAGGGAACTATGCCGAATACTATACTCCTCACTCCATTGCCGCGATTATGGCAAAATTGCTTGTCGCTCCATCAGAGGATGTAAAGAGTGTAACCTGTTATGACCCCTCCGCTGGTACTGGTACGCTAGTTATTGCCTTGGCTCATGCCATTGGCGAGCAGAATTGTACGGTTTACACACAAGACATCAGCGACAAGTCTTCCACTATGATGATGCTTAACCTGATACTTAATAGCATGAGCCATTCGCTCACACATGTTATCCAGGGCAATACATTGAAACATCCGTTCCACAAGAACGATGATGGATCGTTGCGTAAATTTGACTATATAGTCAGCAATCCACCTTTCAAACTGGATTTCTCCGACTATCACAGCGATTTGAAGAATGACACCTACAAAGGGCGATTCTTTGCAGGTGTTCCCAATATACCCAACAAGAACAAAGCAGGGATGGAGATTTATCTTTGCTTCTTCCAACATCTGCTTTACAGTCTGAAAGATGATGGCAAGGCAGCCATCGTGGTTCCTACGGGTTTCATTACAGCCAAGAGCGGTATTGCTCATAAAATACGCAAGCATTTAGTAGATGGAAAAAAATCCATTCTACGTGGCGTTGTTAGTATGCCAAGCAATATCTTTGCTAATACCGGAACAAATGTCAGTGTTGTTTTCATTGACAAGTCAGGAGTGGATAAACCCGTATTGATAGATGCAAGCAAACTTGGAGAAACCATCAAGGACAATGGCGTACAGAAAACAAAGTTGCGTACTGAGGAGATAGAGCAAATTGTAGAAACCTTCCGCAACAAGGAAGTTGTTGATGATTTTTCTGTTACACCCTCGTTTGATGAGATAAAAGAAAAAAGCTATAGTTTCTCCGCTGGTCAGTATTTCGACATCAAGATAGAATATGTGGATATTACAGGAGAGGAGTTCAACGCTCGTATGGCTTCTTTCCGTCAGACGCTTACCGAACAGTTTGCTGAAAGTCATAGACTTGAGAAGGAAATCATGCGTCAGCTTGACAACTTGAAATTTAAGAAGCAAGTTTAGGTTATGGAGCAACAACATAGTATATCACAAGCATACGAAATTGCGGCTGAAACCATAAAAAACGCAATTTTACAAGGGCAGTACGAAGCTGCTAAAGGTGTTAATCGCATTCAGTTGGCGACTTATTTCAGTGTAGGTAAATATGTTTCGGCTAATACTCGGCATGGAGTTTGGGGTACAGGGGCTTTGGAAACTATCAGTTCCCGCTTACGCCAACTATTGCCAGGCTTGAGAGGATATTCTGCCGATAGCCTTAAATTGATGCGTATTTTCTATGAAGAATGGAAAGAATTAGATGCAAAGTCCTTAGAGCCTGAAGGCGGAAAGGATAAACCGTTAATCACAATTCACGAATTAAATAATTCTGAAGGGCAACAGTTATCAATTCGTGAATTGCAATTCACAAATTCAGCAGACTTCCCCATCGATGATTTCTTCAAAGTTCCTTTTACCCATCATTCCCGTATTATTGCCAAAGTAAAGTCGCTCGATGAACGTCTTTACTATATCCATCGTTGTGCCGAAGAACACATGTCGGTGGAAACTCTAAAAAAGGCAATGGCTAATGATGACTTTCATCATCAGTCCGACCTCCCGAACAACTTTATAGCCACTATCAATAAAGAAGATTTGGCACGTAAGGCGGTTATGGCTTTCAAAGATGAGTACTTATTAAACTTTATCAATGTTGAAGAAATAGGAGAACGTGATGCCGCGTATATAGACGAGCGTGTGGTGGAACAGCAAATCATCCACAATATCAAGAAGTTTATTATGACTTTCGGGCACGACTTTGCATTTGTAGGTAATCAATATCGTATGGAGATATATGGCGTGGAGCATTTCCCCGACCTTGTATTCTTCAACCGAGAACTCAATGCTTTGGTTGTTATTGAACTGAAAACAGGCGAGTTCAAAACGTCCTATCTTGGACAACTCAATGCCTATCTTGCCATTGCTGATGATAAGATACGCAAACCACACGAAAACCCCACTATTGGCATTGTGCTTTGCAGAAGCGCAAATAAGAACTATGCCGAGTACATGGTGCGCCAGTACGACAAGCCTATGGGAGTGGCAACCTATAAGACATCGGCAGAAATGCCTGAGAAACTGCGTAAAGCTCTGCCAAGTATTGATGAATTAAAGAATTTGTTATGAATCAAAGTATCTCTCCAAAATATCAAATGAGCATTGTTCAAAAGATAACTGATAGCCTATTTGAGCAATTCACAAGTTATGAGAATGTGGAAGCATATCTGAATAAATGGCATCAAGTGGAACATGATGATTTTAATTATTTCTGGGAGAACTTCCAGTTTTATTATAGGGATGAGGCAAAAAAGAAAATAGATGCAGCTAAAACTCTCCATAATATTGATGGCGAAACATTACTGAAGATTGCTATTGATTTGGGGATAGAAACTCCTGATTATATCCCAAGCATACCAACTTTCAAAAATGAATTAAAGTCCAGTTATGAAATAGCAAGCCTGACCTTTGAAAAGGCATTTAGAAATGTAGAGACAGATCCAAGCCTTGCTATCGGATTAGCAAATTCAGCCCTTGAAAACATTATTAAGGAGATTCTGAAGGATTCAAGAATAAATGTAACATGGAGTGAAAAAGAGACTCTGACAAAACTCGTTGGAAATATATGCAAAGCTTTTAGCTTTCAGAGTAATGGCAAATTCCCGACAGAGATAAAAACTTTAGCCAGTTCTCTAATAAGTGCGGGGCAAGCTATAGAAAATTTGCGTAGTGATAAAACTGAATTTCATGGGAAAACAGATGGAGATTTAATGATTACAGATGCGGTATATGCTTACTTTGTTGTCAATGCAACAACAACTGTTGGCCTATTTCTCTTAAATTTCTACAAATCTAATTATCCACCTATTGTTAAGTCTGAGCTAACTTTAGATGACGAGATACCCTTTTAAGCAAAACTAAAATGAAGAAATATAAACTTGGAGAATTGATAGAGATTTCGAGAGGAGCAAGCCTTAGTGGGGAATGTTATGCCACAAAGGGCGAATATATTCGCTTGACTTGTGGCAATTTTGACTATCGTAATAATTGTTTCAAAGAAAACACATCCAAAGACAATCTCTATTATGTTGGAGAGTTCAAACCAGAGTTTTTGCTGGAGGAGGGCGATATAATTACCCCACTTACCGAGCAGGCAATTGGATTGTTAGGCTCTACTGCACTCATTCCTGAAAGTGGAAAGTATATTCAAAGTCAAGATGTTGCCAAAGTTACTTGTAATGAAGAACTATTAGACAAAAAATATGCGTTTTATCTTCTTTCTTCCGATATAGTTAAGCAACAATTGAGCGCAGGCGCACAACAGACAAAAATCAGACACACCTCACCTGATAAAATCAAAGACTGTACGGTATGGATACCCAATCTTGATGTTCAAAAGAGAGTGGGACAATTGCTATCTGATATTGATGCGAAGATTGCGCTTAATCGTGCGGTAAATCATAATTTACCGATACTTGACCATTCATTAAAAGGGGCAGAAGTTCGTCCCGCTGCTTAATAAGCAGAAATATTTCGTGCTTGTTCTGTATTATGGCTTTACGAATCGTATTTGCTTTTCTATTATATTTACACAATATATTGTAGTCTGGAATATAACAGTCAGTTTTACATAGTTCAACTGGACTTAGATTTGCTTGTGCTGCACCATTTGCGAGATTAGCGACCATCATTCTCATCGGATTGCTATTTAGGAAATTATAAAAGTATTCCAAATATATTGCATCACAATATAATAATCCCACACGCTGATTTAATAATAGGTTTTCTTCGCATACGACACATAATCTCCCACAATTTCCTGTTAGCGAAATTAATCTATCTCCAAATTTGAGAGATATGTAATCGTTTGCTCGGCTTGGAATCTCATCGACATAATCACAACCAGATGTTACAAGTTCACCATCTTGGACATTTTTAATAGTAATAACTTTATAGCGACCAAAAGTTTTATATGTATCAGATTTGAATGGAAATCCTGACTTGATTTCAAGCCTATTATTAATAGGACACACTTCCCATCCTTGGGGTATTTCTCTTTTCAACTTCTCATTCCAGACCATCTTACCACCGCTCGACTTGTACGGCTTGCCCTCCTCGTTTGGGAAATCAAACTGCACAAACCAATAATCGTAGAGTTGCTTTGCCATCGCCTCTAAATTATGATTTACCGCACGATTAACAGCTATTTTTCTGTCTATTGTTGAAAATATATTGCCAATATACTCTTGTTCTTCTACAGAAGGCAAGAGTATAGGCATATTATATAAATTTTGTGCAGATAACGTATATCGCATTCCACTACCAGTAGCATTTAGTTCTAAATACTTTTTGATATAATCTGAATGCATAAACGCATTGAGATATTTTCCCAATAAAATATCTTCATTGGGCTTTACTAATGCACAATGATAACCAAGGACAACATCATCAAAATTATCTGCTATATATGTCGAAATACCAATATCATTACGTGTTTCACTATCTTTTGTAAAAGCGACATACCCTTTTCTAAGAGAGAAACGTTCGATGTTTTTATCATTAGCAGAAGCAATCATAAAGGAATTATACATAGATTCAGTAATTGCCCAATTATGATACACATCCACAAAATTGCACAACTTTACTTTATGTTCCCCTTCTTTGGTCTTTTTGTCTATGCTACTTATTACGATTTCAGCTACATCTCCTAATTTGTATTTCTTGAAATTGGATGGTAAGACCTCTCCTAACCAATTAGCATTAGTAATTGGTTTAGTAGCTTCTTGATTTTTAGCTTGTTCCATATTCAAAGTGTGTTTATAAACTAATTGCTATTGCAAAGATACAGAATGAAGCTTGTAATCAAGAATTTTCATAAGATAAAATGGCTATAATCAGCCTATAAACTTGCGATGTGCAATCTTTACATTGGTTTGATTGACCATAGCATAGTGTAAAGTGGTATCAATCTTTACATGCCCTAATAACTTCTGCACTTGTTCTATCGGCATTCCCTTATCAATAGCCATTGTCGCTAATGTGCGTCTAAACTTATGAGGGTGTACTTTATTTATGCCAGCTTTACGCCCTAATTGCCGTAACCGAACTTCTACACCGCTTATCGTTAAGCGATTATGTGGGGTAGATAATGATACAAAAAGCGCAGGATTGGTGTCTTTTCGGCTTTCTAAGTAGCGTTTAAGGTGGATTTTGGTGCGAGCATTAAAATATACCTCTCGTTCTTTATTGCCCTTGCCAAAGACCACGCATTGCCGTTCCTGAAAATCTATATCTTCTCGGTTCATCTTTGCTAATTCACCTACACGCATACCCGTAGAAGCCAATAAATCAATCATTGCAAGGTCGCGTATCTCGTGGCAGGTATCTCGCAATACTTCCATATTTTCATCACTCAGCACTTCCTTTACAAGGCTTTCCGTTCTAACCTTGTGTATTCTTCGCACAGGGCTTTTACCAATATAGTCCTCGTCTTCCAACCATGCAAAAAAGCTGGAGAAGATGCGCCGAAGATTATCTATGGTAACACGGCTTGAAAGTCTTTCTTCTTGATAGTCAGAGAGGTAATTGCGAATGTCGTTTGTAACTATCACATCTATCTTTTTATTCAACTTTGCAAGCAGGGCTTCTATTGAGCTACGATAATAATGCAATGTTTTATCAGAACAGCCTTCTATCTTCTTCGCAGAAATAAAAGCATTAAGCAATTCATTATTAGCCTTATTTCTTTGCGACACTTCATCGCCTAATGGTTTGATTTCTAAGTTCTTAAAGTTGTCATTCAATACTGTATTAAGAAATAGTAATTGTTCTGGAGTCAAATTTTGAGCCATTGCAGTTACTATTCTCGTTTTTACTTCTTCTTTCATAGGATTTTTAGTCGCATTATACAAAATTTGAGCGAAAAGACAAAGAAGTAAATCATAATTTAGAGGCGATGGCAAAGCAACTCTACGACTACTGGTTTGTGCAATTTGACTTTCCCGATGAGAATGGGAAGCCGTACAAAAGTAGCGGTGGTAAGATGGGGTGGAATGAGAAGTTGAAGAGAGTGATACCACAAGGGTGGAAAGATTGTAAAATCAAAGACTTTATGAGAATCTTCACTGGTAAGAAAGATGTGTCCAAAGCTGTTCCTGGAAATTATAAATTCTTTTCTTGTGCGCCAGAGGCTATTACTTCTAACGAATACATTTATGACGGATATGCAGTGTTGGTTTCAGGAAATGGGAGTTATACAGGACGAGTAGGTTTTTATAGAGGTAAATTCGATTTATATCAAAGGACATATGCTTGCGTTTTAGATGAAGAGGTGCGTAACGTATCATTCTTCTATTATACTTTAAGATACTTATTTCAACCTATATATAGCGGTGGTAAACATGGCTCTTCTATTCCATATATTGTCTTAGGTGATTTGGCTGATTTCCGTTTTGCCTTTAATGAAACGATTTGTAAGAAATTTGTAGATACAGTAACGTCTATGTTCGATGAACAACTATTGAGGCTACAAGAAATCGAAAAATTGACTAAGCAGCGCGACGAACTTCTCCCTCTTCTGATGAACGGACAAGTAATAGTCGGTATCGAGCGTTCTCGACTAAATTATGATTTACCCAACAATCATGGAATACTCCTCTGTTAGTTTTATCGCT
>OBLF01002982.1_pt1 | contig 10663 bp, 8 predicted proteins | sample 1519231 | NCBI WGS metagenome assembly OBLF01 (sample SAMEA2602895, study PRJEB22501) | metagenome | reverse complement strand
CCCGACATACGGCGTCTTAATTCGCGAAATCTAAGTAGTATGAATATGAATGTAGATGTCATGGTGGCGACATGCTTGGACGCGGGTTCGACTCCCGCCGACTCCATTAAATAGGAAAAGCTGGTACAGCTAAGGGTTTGTAATCCTTGTTGTATCAGCTTTTTTGTTTAGACTTTTAGATTGAAACACGCTAAAAACTAAAATATTTTGCACAAATTTTGCACAACGAAGTAACTTCCAATATTGATATAAAGTATTCTTATTTAATTCTACTAGAGGACATTAAGTAACAACTAATTTTCAGGGAAGAATTGGAAAAAGATACCGATATTAATATCGGTATCTTTTTTGTTTGTCCACTCCCTTTAAAAAAACACCCTTACTTAAAATATTGCAAATCTAATGTGACACTTAATTTTATAGCCATTTATCTATTTTCTTCCAGTTTCTTAAAATTTTATTTATCGTAATTTTCCTAGAATTGTGTTTTTCTATTTGATTTTCTTCGCCGTTCGTTTATTCCAAATTATATAGGTTTTATCTTTATTCTTTATAAGTGCAAGTTTGCATTTATTAATTTTAGGTTTGAATATGATTAAAAAACGGTTTACTTTAGATTAAAAAAGAATATAATGTAGGTGTGTATTAATTAGTACACACCGTTAATTGTATATACTTTAACATTTACCGTATGCTTATATTAATTTTGTTGTCACTTTAGATAAATGAAAGGATATGATTCTATGAATTTAATTAAAGCCCTTTTTGGTACACCTACTAAAGATGTTCGAACACTTTGTGAGGTTGGCCCATGTCCCTGCGGTCAATACTTAGCCCATGGTTGTCATCCGGCCAAAGGATGTGCTGACATGTGTGTAAATATCGGTCATTTAGGTTAATCGCATTATTTATGATTTAAAGGGCTAATATAAAGAAGGTTATACTATGTTGAAAATTTACTATAACTCTATTAAATTAGTTTGGAAATCTGTAGAAGCGTGGTTTTTTGTGACAACTACGCTTCTTATTTTTTTAAGTTTGGAACCGATAATTTCAATTTCTCTAGTAAATAATCTAGTTAATAGTGTTCAAAAAATGTTAATTGCTGGAAGCAAAGGGATAAACTTGATTATCGTAATTTTAATGATCCAGGTTATACTTTCAATTACTACTAATGTGATTCAACAAACACAAATTTTTTTGGATAATAAGTGCCAAATAGCCTTAGAAAAGTTTTTAAATAATAGAATTTTTAAACAAATGACAACTATTCCTTATGAACAATATGAGGACGTTGATTATCAAAATCATCTAGATCGTTTAGGCATCAATAAGGGTAATAAATTTATGGCACCCATTAAAAGTTTTTTGGATATAATCCGAAGTATTATAACTTTTATATTGTTATTCGTTTATCTCTACCATTTAAATTCATTAATTTCACTACTATTTATATCATTTGTTCCTTTAATATGTATAAATTTGATTATTGGAAAAAAACAATTTTATTTGCACGTCTACCAATCCCCTAACGCACGAAGAATGTCATATCTAGATTCATTACTGACAAGTAGAAATACCGGCAAAGAGCTAAGAACTTTTAATATTGGGACATATTTCATAAAATCTTGGAACAAAACCTATGATTTTGTAAATAATAAAGTTCTTCAATTGAATAAAAATACTTTATTATCGAATATCTTAATTATAATTCTTGAAGGTCTTGTATTCTTAATTATTAGCCTAACGTCAGTTAGATTAGTACTAAATAGAGAATTATCTTTTGGTAGTTTTGTAGCTCTGGCACAATCAACTTTAGTTTTGAATACGACATTAGAGAGTATCTCCAACTCAATTACCACCATATATACCGAGAGCTTTTTTTTAAGTGATATTTTAGAATTATTTAGAAAAGAAAAGCCAATTCATTTTGAGAATAACGAAAATTTTAAATTAACAAAGGCAAAATGGGACTCAATTAGTTCTAATAATCCGCTAATTGAATTTAGACATGTTAATTTTAACTATCCACATAGTAACCAGAATGTGCTGGTAGATATTAACTTTAAAATTAACAAAGGCGAAAAATGCTTTATAGTTGGTGAGAATGGTTCCGGAAAAACTACCTTAATTAAGTGCTTACTTGGTTTATATAAAATTAATTCAGGTGAAATACTAATTTGCGGTACCAATATCAATGATATAGAATTGGAATCTTTGTATAAATTTGTAGCTGTTATCTTTCAAGACTATATTAAGTACAACCTTTCGTTAAAAGAGAATATCGTTTTAAACAAAAAATTTAATCGTAAAAAGTTTGATGAATTACTTAAACAACTCGATTTATACGAATTAACAAATAAACTCCCTGATAAAGAGGACACTTACTTAGGGAAAATGTATTTTGAAGGAGAAGACCTTTCTGGTGGGCAATGGCAAAAAATAGCATTACTGAGGTCTTTTTACCATGAAGGCCATTTATTCATTATGGACGAACCGGCCGCCTCTCTAGATGCAAAAATGGAAGATTTAATTTATTCCAAAATAAAAGAAATAAAACCTTCCGAAACAATTATTTATACGTCGCACAGACTTGCTTTTGCAAATGTCGCTGATAAGTTAATTTTTCTAAAAAATGGGAAGATAACGGGAATTGGATCACATAATGAACTTATGAGAACTAACGATGACTATATGAAAATGTACAACATTCAAGTGAGGTGGTACAAGTGAACTTTTATTTAATAAAAGTGTATTTACTTAGTGGATTTTATTTTATTTGTTTTTTTATTTTTCTTCATTTAAAACAAATAAGTGGATTAGATCTTAATTTACATCCCTTTGATGTCGTAAATTTATGCATATTCTTAATTACGTTTCCTGTAACCAAAATTGTACAATCTAGAAATAAAACAAAAAAAGCTGATAAACCCCTACCTAAATCAAATATCAGAAAAAAATATGAGGAAAATGGAGAATCATTTGCCCAAATTCAATATTCACCTGCTTGGAGTAGTCACGGATTAGGAAATGAGTCTGATGAATGGATATTTCTGTTTTTTAAAAACGGATTAATTTATATAATTTCGCCGTTAATTCTTTTAATTTTTTTCTTAAAGTTTATGAAAGAAGGAAAAGGCAAATGAAATGTTTAAAGGCATACTTAAATATAAAAAAATATAAAAGAATAATAAAAAAATCACAGAATATCATTGAACTAGATTTTTCTGACTTAAAGAAGCAGTTAGCAAATCCAGATAAAAATTTCATATTAATCGGAAGACCCACTTGTGCTATGTGCCAACAAAGTATACCGTATATTGAAAAGGCAACTCAAAAAGGAAAGTATGATATATATTATTTTGATACTGATAAATATGAACCTAACCAGTATATGAAATTTTTTAGTAGTATTGGAATTAAAGTATTACCTTCCCTGCTTTATCTAAAAGGGCAGAATACATTTGAAAGAATGAGCGTTTATAGACCAGAAAACGCTATAGAATTGTGGCTGAACAGTGTTACTGGTCAATGAAGTAGACTTCTAAAAAATATTTAGTTGTTAAAGCTGTTACTGCATTAACAACTAACAATTATAATTGAAAAGTCCACTCTTTTCAGATTAGTCTTTTCGGTCTTTATTTTATAATTTCATTATTGATTGTTATTTTCATCTACCTTTCCTTTTAAATACCCTCTATATTAAAAATATAATTTTCATGCTACACTTTGCTAAAAAGAGGTTCACTTGAGGAAGAGTGTTGAACATATATGGTTATTGTTCTCAAAAATTAATGGAGGCGTCAATGAATAATGAATTTTTAAAATCTACAATTTTAGATTGTTTATGCTATACGACACTTGTTTATCAGAGAATAAATAAAAAGTTAGACTCGGTTATGGATGAGTTAACCATCGAAAATCTAATTACTGATTGTATTAAAACTGCGGATTCAATTAGCAAAAATGGAAAAAATTATTATGTTTACAACTATAAAAAGAATATTTCAGTAACAATTAATTCTAATAATTTTAGAGTAATAACTGTAAATCGGTTGTAATATTTTTTATTTACTAATATCTATATGACTGATAATAATTCAATTATTGATGAAATTTATAATCTAACTTTATATTAGAAAGGTAAAAATGAGGCGTTTTTAAGGATATTTATTCAGCAACCGAACTTTCATCCCTACTAGGATTACTTCCTGATATTAATATAAATATTGAATATACTAATAACGATTGGTGTAACTTAGATGACAGATTACACAATGTTTTAGTATCTAAGGATAGAATGACAAATGACGAATTGAATGAGATTGGATTGTTAGTCGAAAGTTTAATCGATCCTATACCTTAAATCACTAGTATATTTTGAAAAATATTACGATAGCAAAAAACTGATACAACCAAAGATTCCCTAATCCTTGGTGTATCAGTTTTTTAATTCAAAACAATTTGTAACTACATTTTATTTCAAAACCGGATCAAAATACTTTAATTCTCGATAATCCACATTTCCACCATCTGTAATTGCTAAATCCGGAATAGCTGTAATAGGTAAAAATGACAAGTAAAAGAGTGGGTCAGGAAGTTCACATCCCAACTGATTAGCCGCTTCTTTTAACTCGATTTCTTTTTTAGCTAATGTCCTAGGTTCTAAATCTGTCACTATTCCACCAATTGGTAATTGTAAGAAAGAAATTATCTTTCCATTATCCACCACAATTTGTCCACCGCCTTGGCGAATCAACTCATTTACAGCCAAAGCCATATCCTCGCTGTTTGTCCCAGCTACGACAATGTTATTGTCATCGGGGGAAGCAGAAGTTGCAATAGCACCTGACTTAAGTCCCCAACCTGAAATGAATCCTTTGGAGTGATTACCATTAATTCCGTATCTTTCAATAACCGATACTAAAGCGACGTCTTTCTCAACACTTGGAAGAATAATGCCATTTCTTACATTTAAATCCACATCTTTGGCTTTTCTTACGAATGGACCGACACTTTTAATAGTTCTCACTTTAACAGTACCGTCCCGTTGATCAACTTGATATTCAAAATTATTTTTCGATACGGAAGTTAACTTAATTGATTTTTGTATTGTTTGAGAACGTGCTGGCGGAATGAAATCAATTTTTTCGACCCCATCTTCAAATACCATGGTTCCCTTACTAATTACTGTTTTAACATTAAAACTTTCTGGACGATCTATCAGTAAGATATCTGCGTCCTTTCCAGGAGCGATTGATCCAACTTGGTCTTCAATATGATAGGCTTCTGCACCATTTAAAGTTGCCATCTGAATAGCAGTCATTGGGTCAACTCCATGTTGAATTGCCAATCTAACCATATGATCCAAATGTCCCTTTTCTAGAATATCATGAGCTGTAACATCATCTGTACAAAAACTAGTATGACGAGCAACACCACTTGCTCCCTCAGTTATAGCTTTGATATTTTCAGATAAAAATTTAGTTACAGAAGATTCGCGAATAACTGTATGAATTCCTTTACGTGCTTTCTCTAAAAATTCTTCATGCGAGTAACTTTCGTGGTCTACACGTACCCGACTCATCAAAAATTGGTTTAACTCTCGTCCCTGAGCCATTGGTGAACATCCAAAAATCGGCTTATGTAATTTTTGAGCTGTTAGTAATGCTGATAAAGTATCTGAATCTTTAGTTTTAACTGCTTCTCTAACCGTCTCCCATACCCCATAGCACTGCTCCTGGGGTTGCACATTTTGATGGTCCTTAGCACCAACATTATATGCAATTGTAGATTGAGGAATTGTATACGGTGTTTTATATGGTAAACCCCAGAAGACTTTTAGCGGAGATTGCTCAATTTCATCAAATATTTCGTCTAAACCTTTTACACCGATTACAGAAATGTATTCATCAAGACCAGAAACGATGCTTGTCGTTCCACAAACTAATACAGCTTGAGCGAAACGAGTCATGGTCATTTTGCTACATTCAACGTGGATATGCCCGTCAATCAATCCTGGAACTAAATATTTGTTATGGGCATCAATCCGCTTTGTGTTCTCACCTATATACATAGAAATATCTGAATCAACCGCTACAATTCTCCCATTATAAATGGCAACATTAGCTTGATAATATTCAGATGTATCCACATTGACTAAAGTTCCATTCTCAATAACTAGGTCCGCAGGTATCGTTCCATATCCTGCATCAATATATTTTTCAAGTTCGTTAGTTGTAATCATCCTTTTCTCCTCACTTACGACTTAGGTACAATATTTAATACATATAGCAACAAAACGAAAACAAATAGCAAAATCCACATAATGTAGTTAACTTCTTTACGTCGACCAGCGGCAAACATCAGTATCGGATAAGTAAGAAAACCAAACGCTATTCCGTATGAAATGTTATATGTTAAAGGCATTCCAACGATCGTTAAAAAGGCTGGCATAGCTATTTCAAATTTACCCCAATCAATTTCGCGAAGTGATGAAGCCATGAGTACCCCTACAACAATTAAAGCTGGAGCAGTAACTTGGTTAGTTACCACGGTTAATAATGGGGAAAAGAACATACTAAAAACAAACAAAATCGATACCGTTAGTGAAGTCAGACCCGTCTTCCCACCAATTGCAATGCCTGCTGAAGATTCTACATAAGCTGCTGTGGGCGTAGTCCCCATCACGGATCCAGCTAACATGGAAACTGAATCTGCCATCAATGCTTGTCCAATTCTCGGCATTTTATTATCTTTTATGATTCCAGCTTGTTGGGCTAACCCGATTAAAGTTCCAGCTGTATCAAAAAAAGCAACCAAGAGAAAAATCAAAACAACAGCCCACATTTGTGGATCCATGACTGAAGGTAAATAAGAAATTCCAACTCCAAACGTTGGTTTCATACTTGGAGCAAGAGAAATAATATTAACTGGCATTTTGATTAGACCAGTTATTAAACCTAGCAATGCTGTTGAGACCAAACCGATAAAAATAGAACCTGGAACCTTTTTGGCCATTAAAATAGCAATAACAAATATTCCAAAAATAGTTAACCAAGTAGTTGGTACTGCTAAAGAACCAATCTCAACTAAAGAAGTTTTACTAGCGACAACCAATCCCCCACCTTGTAAACCGACAAAAGCGATGAAGATACCGATTCCGGCAGCCATAGCCAATTTTAAATCTTTAGGTATTGCATCAATTACAATCTCACGAACTTTTAAGAACGAAAGAATAGTAAGGAGCACAGAACAAAAAAAACCCCCTGCCATGGTTTTTTGCCACGATACCCCCATTCCAAGACCTACCGAAAAAGTAAAAAATGCATTGTCTCCTACCCCAGGAGCCACAGCAATTGGATAATTAGCCAAAAATGCCATCAAGACGCTCCCCAATATGGCCGATAAAGCGGTCGCGGTAAATACTGCACCTTTGTCCATCCCTGCCGCACCCAAGATACTAGGATTAACAAATAAAATATAAGCCATAGAAACAAAAGTAGTTAAACCAGCCAAAATCTCTCTTTTAACCGTTGTTCCTTGTTCTGACAAATGGAAAGTCTTTTCTAATAGCGTACTTTCAATCGTCATCTGATTGTTCGCCTTTTGCATGACAATTACTTACCTCCAGGATGTTTTATTAATTTCAAAATGATTATCCCATACATTTTTGTATAATTCAAATTATAATATTCGTATTTAACTATTATTATTTCGATAAAAATGTTAAAATATTGTGCATAAGTACAAAATAACGAACCTTTATAACAGAAAGGAATTTATACTCATGTCTAATGTAACTAAAGAATTTATTGCCGGACTTCCTAAAGCTGAATTGCATTTACATATCGAAGGAACTTTAGAACCCGAACTAAAATTGAAATTAGCCCAAAAGAATCAGATTGATATCGGTCAAAAGTCAATTGAAGAAGTTAAATCTGCATATGAATACAATGATTTAGCTTCATTTTTATCCGTTTACTATCCTACAATGAATGTGTTACAAACCGAATCTGATTTTTACGAATTAGCTTTCGACTACCTGAAACGGGCAGCTAAAAACAACGTTCGTCACGTAGAAATATTTTTCGACCCTCAAGCCCATACTAGTAGAGGTATTAGTTTTGAAACGGTTATTAACGGGTTATATCGAGCTACCTTAGACGCGCGTGCTTTAAACATTGATGCTTCACTAATCATGTGTTTCCTACGCGATTTCACTAAAGAATCCGCCCGTAAAACGTTAGAATCAGCACTTAAACACCGCGATAAAATTGTCGGTATTGGTCTAGATTCCGATGAACATAATAATTCACCTCTAAAATTTGCCCGTCAATTTGAAGATGCTGCAGCTGTTGGATTACACCGGACTGTCCATTGTGATATTGACCAAAAAGATTCCATAGAACACATCCGACAAGCTCTTGAAATTATGGAAGTTGAGCGTTTAGACCACGGAACCAACATTGTTGAAGATCCTGATTTAGTTGAATTAGTAGTTAAAAGAGGAATCGGATTAACTTCCTGTCCATTATCTAATGGATTTGTTTCGCCAGAAATGAAGGGCAAAGAAGTCTTAGAATTATTGTCTAAAGATGTGAAAGTTTCTATTCACTCTGACGATCCAGCTTATTTTGGTGGTTACATCAGTGATAATTATTCTGCTATTGCCAGTAACTTTGAACTAACTAAAGAACAAGTAATTCAACTTGCCAAAAATTCATTTGAAACTTCTTGGATTAGCGATAAGCAAAAGGAACTTTACCTTGAAGAACTGAACACTTACGTTGCAAACAACTAGTTTGAAAATTTGGTTTAGTTAAATTAAATATTCTGTTAGATAATACAAATTTGACCGAATCACTTAACTCAAAAAGGACAAAAAAACTGATACAACCAAAGATTCCCTAATCCTTGGTGTATCAGTTTTTTAATTCATCATATTTATTTTCCGTAAAATTTAATCAAGCATCCCAAATTTTTCAAAATGTTGCTTCAAATACGAGACCGTTAGACTTTGAGACTGTTGAACTAGTTCCTTTGGTGCACCGCTTCCCATTAGTTGGCCTCCAGCAGCGCCCCCTTTAGGGCCTAGATCAATCATGTAATCAGCATTAGCCATTAAATCCAAATCGTGGGTAATGATAATAATGGTTGCTCCCTTTTGTTTAAGCTGGTTGATTACGCCTAATAAGGTTTGGACATCGCGGGGATGAAGTCCTACAGATGGTTCGTCAAAGACAAACAACGTCTCCTTCTGGGTTTTATTTAAATGGTTAACTAGCTTCAAACGCTGAGCTTCACCTCCAGATAAGCTTGGTGTGCTCTCCCCTAAGTGTAGATAATCCAGTCCGATTTCAGCGAGTAATTTAAGTTGTTTCTCAATTTTAGGCACATCTTTGAAAACTACAAGAGCCTCTTTAACCGATAAATTTAAAAGATCAACAATACTATAACCCTGCCAAAGAATTTTTTGAATCTCCGGTTTGAAGCGCGTTCCGTTACAATAAGGACAAACTTCTTCCATATCTGGTAAATATTGGATATCTAATGAAATCGATCCTACTCCACCACAGTGTTCACAAGCACCCTGTTTATTGTTGTAAGAGAAATAGGCAATTCCATAGTGTTTTTCTTTGGATTCTGGCAAATTAGCAAACATCCGTCGCAAATTATCCATGATTGAAGTATAGGTTGCTAGACTAGAACGGGAATTTTTTCCAATCGGTTTAGCATCCACACTAACAACATTGGTTAGTTTGGTTTCTAGGGACTTAACTTGCTGAGGCACCGCTTGTCGATTGGCTCTAGCTTCAATGGCCGGAACCAAACTATCTAAAATCAAACTAGTCTTACCGGCTCCAGAAAAACCAGTTACAGCTGTAATTTCATTGCCTGGAATGGTTACATTAATATCTTTTAAATTAAAATAGTTTTTAACCGTTAACTGGGTGTTCAGCTCCTCATTTTGAGAAGTTGCTGGAACTTTATCATGCATGATGTTGGCCTTACCGGTCATAAATGGACCAATTAAAGAATCCGGATTCTTTCTTAAATTTTCCGGAGTATCTTCGGCAATAATTCGACCACCTGCATCCCCCGATCCGGGGCCAATTTCAATCACCCAATCAGCAGCTTCAATAATTGCTACTTCATGATCCACTACTACCAAAGAATTTCCCTGCTCAATCAGTGCCTTAAAAATATTAATTAGACCTTTAATGTTATCAGGATGTAAACCAATAGATGGTTCATCGAGGACGTAGAGAACCCCCGTGGTTTCCGTTCTAAGTGTCTTAGCCAACTGAATTCGTTGCAATTCGCCAGTTGATAAACTATTTCCGTTTCGCGATAAAGCTAGATAATCTAATCCCAACTCCAATAAGGGCCGTAAAGTGTCGACCAGTTCTTTAAATAATACGTTCGCCATTGCCTGCATCTCATCTGGCAATGCCTTCTGGGTCTTCTTTTGCCAGTCAGGGAGTTCTCCTAAAGTTAAGTCTGAAACTTCAGCAATATTTAAACCACCAACTAACTGGGTCAATAGTTCTGGTTTTAAACGAGAACCGTGGCAAGTGGGACAAGTAGAAAAATGAAAGAAATCATTTACCCTTTTAATTGCTCGATCACTCTTAACTGTTTTTAGTGAATCATAGACCGC
>OBLF01002981.1_pt1 | contig 10665 bp, 10 predicted proteins | sample 1519231 | NCBI WGS metagenome assembly OBLF01 (sample SAMEA2602895, study PRJEB22501) | metagenome | reverse complement strand
AACGCGGATTTTCCGTTCCCGCAGGCTGTCCTTATATTCCTGTGCTGTCTTCATGCCTACATCCTTTCCGAAACAAGTTCCGTTTATGAATATCTCAATTTGAATATTGCTGTCAAATTAGCTCTCTTACCACCGCTGCCACAGCCTCCGCCAAGGCACGGTGGGATTCTGGCATCATATGGATACCGTCAATTTCGCTGGGGGCTGCATAGGCAGCGGAATTCAGAAAATGCACATGATGGCTCTCGGCCACCTGTCGATACCAATGGGCAAACATTTTGGATTCATCCGCGCCATTCACCAGTGTGCTCCAGGGGTCTATCGCCTTCACTTTTTCGTGGACGACAATCGGCGCCAGCAGCAAAATGGCTGGTTTACGCGGCGTCTTCTGCTGCCCGTCCACTGGCCAGAAGCGTCCCGCATCGATTTGCTCCGCAATGCTCTCGGCGGCATAGATAAGCGCTCTTACGCCTCGTGCTGCGCCTCTGGCATCGGTAAACTGGAGATCATTGGTGCCCAGCGCAAGAATGAACATATCCAAAGGATCATTCGCCAGTAACGCAGGCCCCAAAGCGTCCAACCCGTTGCGGTAGCGGTAAAAGGGGTCTGTAAAAACCGACGTTCTGCCGTTCAGGCCATCCTCAATGATGCAATAATCCTCACCCAGAATACTTTGCAGTACACCGGGCCAGCGGATATCCGCAGGGTAACGACCGCCGGAGCCCGGCATGTATCCCCATGTATTGGAGTCGCCAAAGCAAAGTATTCTCTTACTACCGTGCAATCCCATTCCTGCACTCCTTCGCTTTCAGCGCCGTGGCTTCGGTACATTGCAACTGGCGCCAAAGGCAGCCAGCGCCGCCTCCATGACAGCCTCGCTGATAGTGGGATGGGGGTGTACCGTCTCGGCAATTGCGGAAAGCTTTGCGCCGCTCTCCATCGCGCAGGCCACGCCGGAAGCCAGATCCGTGGCGTGGGGGCCGATCACATGGAAGCCAAGAATCTCCTCGGTGTCACGATCATATACGAATTTCACAAAGCCCTTGTTCTCGCCCATAGTCAGGGCTTTGCCGTTTCCGTTCAGGTCAAACTTTGCCACGCCGATATTGCGTCCGGTCTCCATTGCCTGACTCTCCGTCAAACCGACCATGGCGGTTTCGGGGTTGCTATATACACAGGAGGGAATATTGTTGTAGTTCAAGGGCTTGCAAGGTTTGCCCGCTACATAATCGGCCACCAGAACGCCCTGGGCCGAGGCCACATGGGCCAGTTGCATTTTGCCGTTGATATCGCCGATGGCAAAGACATCCTTTACATTGGTCTGGCACATATCGTCCACGGCAATGATACCCTTGCGATCCATCTCGATACCAAGCTCTTCCAGGCCGAAGCCACTGGTATTTACAACGCGGCCACCTGCCATCAGAACAACGTCGCCCTCGCAACAGCCTATATCACCGGTTTTCAGAGATTCATAGCTAACCTTCAGGCCAGTCTCAATACCCGTAACCTTAACGCCGGTAATCAGCTCCACGCCTGCCTTCTTCAGATCGCGGGTTAGAAGGTCGCTGACAGCCTTATCCAGTGGGGCAAGAATGCGATCAAGCATCTCTACCACGGTGGTCTTTATACCCAAGCGGTTAAAGAACGTCGCAAACTCAATGCCAATGACACCGCCGCCAATAATGATGATATGCTGCGGACATTCGGTCATGTCCAGCAGCCCGGTGGAGTTCACAACGCCGGGCAGATCCACACCGGGAATGGGAACGTCCGCAGGACGGGAGCCGGTGGCAATCACCAGGTGGTCACAGCTCAGTACTTCGCCAGTGGACAGTTCCACCGTCTTGGCGTCTTTCACAGTGGCGTGAGCGGAAAACACCTTGACACCCCAGCTCTTCTCCAGGAATGCGACACCGTTGGAAAGCTGTGTTGCCACTGCGTTCTTGCGGTCAATGATCTTGACATAGTCAAAGGATACGCCCTCTACGGTGACGCCAAAGGCATCGCCGTGGCATGCTTCATAATAAACATCGGCGGAGCGCAGTAGGGTCTTGGTGGGAATACAGCCTCTGTTCAGGCAGGTGCCGCCAAGCTTGTCCTCTTCTACCAGAGCGGCAAAATAACCGTTCTGACTAAAGCGAATGGCGCACTCATAGCCGCCGGGGCCGCCGCCGATCACAATCACATCAAACTTTTCCATTTTTATTTCTCCGTTCAAACATTAAATTTGAAAGAGGGTCTACCAGACACCCCCGGTCTAACCTTAAAAACGCCTCCGGCCAGAGGGTGTTCACGGGTATCTGTCATAATTGCCGCTGTGGTGATATACAATTCATCCAGCGTTTTGCCGCCGAAACAGCAGGATGTCACATTGGGGCAAGGCAAGTCGATTTGCTGAAGTGCTTTTCCAGTGGCCGGATTATAACGGATCACACAGCCGCCGCCCCAAATGGCAACCCAGACCATTCCCTCGTCATCCACGCACATTCCGTCGGGAAGTCCCTGTTCTTTGGGGACTTCTACGCAAATACGCCCTTGCCCCAACGAACTGTCCTCCGGATAATAAGGGTATTCCGTCACATTCCAGCGCATGGTATCCACAAAGTAGAAGCGATCCTCCTCTTTGTTCCAGCCCATGCCGTTGGCCTGTATCACACCGGTGAGTTTTGTCGTCACCCGCAGTTGTTGGTCCATACAATACAAACCGCTGTCAGGGCCAGGTGTAATACCATCTGTCATGCACATAGTGCCGCCCCACACTCGGCCTTGCGGATCTACCTTTCCGTCGTTGAAGCGACCGTCTTTTCTGTTCACTTCCGGGTCAGCAATAGCCTGTATCCGGCCATCCTCATCCGAAAAGTAATAGCCGTCCCGCAGGCCCAGCACCAAACCACCCTGTTTGCGCAGCACAGCAAAACCCACCGGCTGGTCAAACGACAGTGTCTTCTCCAGACCGTTGTTTCCGCAGCAGAAGACTTTTTGGTCTCTTACGTCAATAAACCAGAGTTTTTGCGCATCGCTGTCCCATACAGGGCCTTCACCAATCACGCAATGAGGGTTTATTACAAGTTCAGGCTTCATCGTTGTTCTCCTGTCAATCAAAATCGACCATCAACTTGATATAGTCCTTTTTCTTTTCAATCAGGCACCGTTCCATATAGGGGCCGCACTGGTCGAAGGGGATGTGCCGTGTGATAAGCGGCGTCAAATCCAGTCCCTCTTCCATAGCGCGAATCACATCCTCATAGTCATGATAGACTACGGTCAGAATGGAGCCTTCTTTCATGGTGAGCTTATCCAGGTCAAACGTATTGTAGAGCTTTTCATAGAACGCCACGACCACCAGCTTGCCGAACGTCGTCAGCACATCTATCGCATCGTCCAGCACGGAACTATTACCGGAGCATTCAATAATGCTGTCGACGCCTTTTCCGCCGGTCTCCCGCATTACAAAATCCTTCAAAGATTCCTCTGTCGGGTTGCACACAGCATCTACGCCCAGTCTTTTTGCGATCTCTAATTTCCAAGGAGTCCGACCAGAAATCATGACCTTCTTTGCGCCATAGTGCTTGGCCAGAGCTGCTGCCGCAATTCCGATAGGACCTACGCCGATCACCAATACCGTCGTTTCTCCCGGAACGATGGCGCATTTTTTCACGCCCAGCATTCCCACGGCAGCAGGCTCAATCAGCGCGGCCAGGTCATTACTGAAACTCTCCGGGATTTTTATCAAATGGCGCTCTGGGAAAAGGCAGTACTCCGCATAGGAACCGGGCCAGGTATTTACTGTCCCCACGGAGCGCATATTTTGGCAACGCTCATAATGACCTTTTTGACAGGCTTCGCACGTACCACAGGAGACGAAGCCCTCGGAAATCACCCGGTCGCCCAACTTCAAATGCTTTACATCACTACCGCATTCCACTACTTCGCCGACAAATTCGTGGCCAAAACGCACGGGGTAAGACGTCGAGCCATCTTTAATGAAGCCCGCTGTTCCCTCCAGGATCGCCATATCGGTGGCACAAATACCATTGCGTAGCACCTTAATAACCACCTGATCGCTCGTCGCTTCTGGTCTGCTGTATTCGTCTGTATAAACGGCTTTTCCCGGTGCCGCCGCTACCAAAGTTTTCATATGCAATTTCCTTTTTATCCAAATCCGTTATGCACGTATTTTTTTCTTGCTTCTGATAATGTCCAGCAGAACGGCACCGGCCAGCACACAGCCCGTGAATACATTGGAGTAGTAGTTAGAGATATCCATCATATTGATGATATTGTTAATGATAAACACCACAAACACACCCAGCGCCACACCGAAGGATCGGCCCTTGCCTCCGCTGAGGGACGCACCGCCGATCACGCAGGCTGCGATTGCTTTGAATTCCCAGCCCGTGCCGGATGCTGGCTGAGAACTGTTGATATCGATTGTTGCCATAACACCGGCCATACCCGCGAACAGGCCGCAGATCAGGAAAGAGATGAACCGGGTCAGATTTACGTTCACACCCTGAAGCTTTGCCACCTCGGCGTTGCTGCCGCAGGCGTAGAGCCGACGGCCGAATACGGTCTTCTTTTGCATAAAGCCCACAATTACAAAGATTGCCAGCACGATCCAGAAGAACCAAGAGATGCCTAACGGAGTTGCCTGAGAGAAGTTGCGGTAGGACTCCGGCAACGTGATGGGGTCGCCACTGTTTATCATATAGCGCAGGCCACCTGCCACATACAGCGTTCCCATGGTGACAATAAAGCTGTCGACGCCCACATTGATACTGAGGAAGGCATTGATGAATCCGAACAGGAGGCCGCAGCCAACGCCGCAGACTAATGCTGCGATCAGGCTCCCCGTTGCATTCAGAATATAGCCGAACACCATGCCGCACAGGCCCGCCACACGGCCAATGGAGATATCCAGTACGCCGCAGTTCAGGCACAGTGAGCAGCCCAGCGTCGCCAGCGCAATAAAGGGGATTGATTTCAGAAGTGCCGTCATATTGCCAACCGAAAGGAAGTTGCTGTTCGCAATCGCCGTAACGGTCATGATAAGTGCCAGCGCCAGGATCACGCTGATCTCCGGCGTGTTGGCAATGATCTTCTTGATTTTCCGCATTTTCACACCCTCCTTATTTACGCTTCAGGCTCAGCTTGCCCTTGAACACATCAATGGCAACTGCCAAAATAAGGATCACACCGGTAAGTACCATCTGCGTATTGCTGTTAAATCCCAGCATCTGCAGGCAGTTTTTCATGGTCTGATACATCAGCACACCGGCGAAAACGCCCAGCATGGAGCCATTGCCACCAGCGGAACTTACGCCGCCGATTACGCAGCAAATGATAGCCGGGAATTCGTTGCCCTTGCCCAGTGCATCGTTGGCGGCCACGGTGTTGATGACCTGCAGGATACCGCACACACCACCCATGACGCTGCAGAAAATCATACACAGCGCCTTTGTCAATTTCACATTGATGCCCGCAATTCTTGCTGCCATGGGATTAAGACCCACGCTGTGGATTGCGCGGCCGATGGGCGTAAATCGAATCAGAACCTCGGTAATGACCAAAATGCCCAGCATAATGAAGAACATCCAGGAGAGTCCCAGCGGGCGTGCTGCATTCATGGCCTTCACCGTATCGCCCAGTCCGCTGATGGCGGCGCCCCGACATATCACGGTGGCAAAGCCAATGCATATGTACTGCGTCGCCATCGTCACGATCCAGGAAGTCATTCCGAACAAGAGCGTCAGGGCAGAGTTCAGAATGCCCACCAGCGTGGCCACCAGGATGGCAAGCAGGATCGCCACGAACAGGTTCGTTCCGTATACTGCCAAGGCCACCGCAAATATGACACCGGCCAAAGTAGAGCAAGTTCCGATGGAAAGGTCGATTTCGCCGCACATCAGCGCAAATGCCTCACCGATTGCCAGAGAGCCGATAAATGCCGTGTATCTCAGAATGACTTGAATGTTTTTGGCCTGCAGAAATGCTGGCGTAACGGTGCTGGTATAGATACAGAGGATGACCAACGGAATCAAGATGCTGATCTCCGGCGACATCAACGTATCAAGGAGCGTCGTCTTATTTAATTTCTTCGGTCTAAGTTTGTTCATGTTTCTTTGCCCCCCTTAACTGACTGCCTTGAAGGTCTTGGTCGCAAGCTCCATGATCTTGCTGTCCGTCGCTTCTTCCTTGGTCAGCTCGCCGGAAACCTTGCCCTCAGCAAGGACGACGAACCGATCGCTCAGCGCCATGAGTTCTGGTAATTCCGAAGAGATCATGATGACAGCCGCCCCCTGTTCAGCCAGATCGTTAATGATCTGATAGATTTCGGCCTTGGCACCGATGTCGATACCCTTCGTAGGCTCGTCCAGAATGACGATGTTGGGCATCGCGTTCAGCGTGCGGGCAATAACAACTTTCTGCTGATTGCCGCCGGAGAGACCGTCCACTAGGTCCCTCAGTCCATTGGCCTTGACCATCATGGCGTCATAATACTTCTGCGCCGTTGCATTTTCCTTCTTGCTGGAAATAAACGGACCAACCAAAATGTTCTTCAAATTGGACAGGGAAATGTTTTTCTTAATGCTCCATGTAAAATGCAGGCCGTATTTCTTGCGATCCTCGGTCACTAGCGCAATGCCATTGGCCAGTGCATCGCGGGGATTCTTAATCCGCACCTGACGGCCGTCTACAAATATATCTCCCTCACTGTGGGGCAGTTCACCAAAAACAGACATCACTGTTTCGGATCGTCCTGCACCCACTAAACCAGCAAGGCCCAGAACCTCGCCTGCCCGGACGGAAAAGCTGATGTCTTCCGCCAGATATCTGTCCGCAATATAGGGATGCGGCACATACAGGTGCTCCACACGCAGTCGCTCTTCCCCAATCTCCGCGTGGCGCACGGGATACATATTATCCAACTTACGGCCGATCATGTCCTGAATGATCTTAGCCTGATCATAGTTTTCGCGTTCATAGTTGCCGACATTTTTGCCGTCACGCATAACGGTCAGCGAGTCAGTCAGTTCCATAATCTCTGCCATTTTATGCGTCACAAAGATGATGGAAACGCCTTTTTCTTTCAGCAGTCGCACCACACTGAAAAGGCTCTTTACGTCCTCACCGGAGAGAGAGACGTGGTCGGTTCATCCAGAATCAAAATTTTGGGATCAGAGGCCAGGGCCCGTGCAATCATCAGCATCTGCTGCTGACCTACGGAAAGTCGTCTGGTGTTGGCCTCCGGATCCAGATTGATTTCATTATCTTTAAGGAGTTTCTTTGTCCGTTCAAAGAGTTCCCGATGGTTAACAAGTTTATTTTTCCCGCCGTTTTTCAGGTCGAAAAGGTAAATGTTCTCCGCAACGTTCATATCGCCGAGAATGTTGATTTCCTGCGGAACATAGCCGATACCTGCATGCATCGCATCAAGCGGGCGTTTCAGCTGCACTTCTTTGCCCTGAACATAAATCGTTCCTTCATAGGAACCGGTAGGATAAACACCATTGAGGCATTTCAATATTGTTGATTTACCTGCGCCATTTTCACCAACCAGGCCCATAATCTCGCCGGGTTTTACTTTCAGGCAAACATGGTCATTGGCAATAGTTCCAGGAAAAACTTTGGTTATATCTTTCGCTTCGATCATATAATGTTCCACAATTTCACCTCAATTTGATTGTATAGATAGAATGATTGTATGGTAGAGATCTCCGAAATGTTAGTGGAGGACAACCCCGGGGAGAAGAGACTCCCCGGGGTCGAGGCAGAAAGTTATTTCATATGGCAGCGAGAATCATTACCTTTCGGCAATCGTCCTCTTGATAATAGTGCGATGGTTTCGTGGTTACCAAATCAATTAGAAGTCAGACTGAACACGATCCAGGATGGTAGCATAAGTAGCAGGATCGTGTGCGCCCTCACCACCGGCATACACCAGAGGAGCATCCAGCAGCGTCCAATAGTCAACCTTCTCGCCGCGCAGGACCTTGTCCAAATAGTACACGCCCTTATAGGCTTCGTCGTACAGGGGCTGGGCAACAATGGCAGTGCAGTAGCCAGCCTCAATCTCGGCCAGGTTGTCAGCGGTGTAGTCCATGGCTACGATGCAGAGATCGCCGGCAGCCTTGCCACACTTACGGGCAGCGTTGGACCAGGTGACAGCGCCGGAACCAGTGGTAGAGAAAGCACCGATGAGGTCGGGGTTCGCCTGGATGATGGAAGCGTTGACGTTGGTGGACTCGGTGATGTCCTCAGCACCTTCCAGCATAGGATCTAGAACAGTCACTCCAGCCAGCTTGCCCTCTGCTTGCAAAGCTTCGATTTCAGCCTTGAAAGCAGCAGCGGCGGCATCCTCGTTGGCGGTAAAGGTGGCCTGAGTGATGGCGATGGAGCCAGTTTTGCCTTCCAAACGCTCAGCCATGAAGTCAGCAACATCCTTGCCGTAAGTAGCGGGATCGCAGGCCATGCAGAAGTTCAGACCAGGGACACTGCCCTCTTCCCAGTACATGTGGGGGCCACCGACGATGGTGCCATAGTCGTTATACAGGGTGGAGCAACCGTTCACGGCAACTTCGTCGCCGACCCACAGCAGAATTGCGGGGGAACCAGCAGCGGCGGCAGCCTCAGCGGCAGCATTCGCCTCGTTATAGTCGACGTTCTCAGAGCCGACGATCTGATACTTATAGCCCAGTTCCTTGCAGGCATCAATGAAGCCCAGCTCGCAGCAACGCAGCACGGGGTGATTGATGATAGGGGAGCACCACGTCAGGGTAATGGCGGAGGGGTCAAATTCTTCGTCATCAGTGGGGGTGCTATCGTTCGTGGTGGTATTTCCACAGGCAGCCAGAGACAGTACCATTACGAGTGCCAGCAAAATACAAGCAAATTTCTTCATCATTTTGATCCTTTCTGAATATATTTGTGTATCCTCTTCTTGTTGAAATACTTCAGCCGTTTTTCTTCCTCCTCTCTGAGGTTTATTTCAGATCTCTATACAATCAGCCACCAATTATTTCCCGCAAACCTTGGTGACGAACTGTCGAAACGCACCCTCAGAAACCAGATCCTTGGTCACCATGGCCTCTGCCTTAACCATGTCAAGGATTTCCTGAATCTGTTCATTGTTAGCCTCAATACCATATTTGTCCAAGAACAGTTTGATGGAATTTTTGCCGCTACTCTTACCCAGAACAAACTCCAGATCATCGGGACGACCAATAAGGCTGGGATCAACGGCAATATTTAGATTTTTAACATTTCTGTCGCTGTTGCTCAGCTTATAGGCAATGTCCATAGCAACGCCGGACTCTGCCATATAGGGACGTCTGCCCAGAACGGGCTTGTTGTCATAGATGGGAACTTTGCTGATGGTAGATACCAGATGGCCCACATTGTAGAGTTTGGTCAGGTCGATGCCAGTGCGCATGTTCTTATGCAACTCAAACATCACGGCCAACTCTTCCGTGGCCACGTTGCCGCAACGCTCACCCAATCCGTGGATCGCGCCGTGAACCACCTCTGCACCGCCTCGGACCGCCGCCAGACAATTGGCGTTGCCGCAGCCCATATCGTTGTGCCCGTGGAACTCAAGTCGCAGTCTGGGGAACCACTCGTGGAACCGCGCCGTCATCTCCTCCACAGCTTCGGGCGTGGCGCAGCCATAGGTATCCACCAGCACCAGCCCGTCCATTGCCGTCTTGCTCACCAGTTCGCCCACCAGCCACTTGGTATATTCAATAGGTGTTCTGAACCAGTCCCAACCCATAAAGGTAGCATCCAGACCGGCGGCTTTGGCGGTGTTGATGGCCTCCACCAGCATATCGCGGACTTCGTTGGGATTTTTTTTATAGGCGTACTTGATAATGATGGGGTTCACCGTGTACTCTACGATAACGCCATCGCATCCAATGTCCACCGCCAGTTCCGCATCGCTCTTCATGGCTCGAATAAACGCATAGATCTTGGACTTGGGATACTTGCGGGCCACCATGCGGCGCATGGCATTCTCCACATGTTTGCCCACCATGGGCATACCGGCCTCAATGCGGGGCACACCCATTTCCGCCAAAGCATCCGCAATGCGCACGCGCTCCTCTTCCAGCAGCACGACGCCGGGCGTCTGGTCACCGTCACGCAGGGTCACATCGTGGATTACAACATTCTCTCTGCGCTTGGACTTGTCCTCGAAGTCAAAGTTGTATTTGGATGTCCACAGGAGTCCGTCTCCCTTATAGTACGGTTCTTCCAGCGGGAAATCCGGCATTGCACCGTGCTCAAAATCGTACATAGAATCCTCCAATATCAGAAATCTCTGGAATAGCCCACACTCCAGCCGCCGTCGATCGTGTTGACACTACCGGTGATGTAGGACGCATCGTCAGATGCCAGGAAGCAAACCATGGCGGCTTCCTCCGCGGCTTTGCCGGTACGGTGCATGGGGATATGGGAAAGCATCGCTTCGGAGCGCTGCTTATCGTTGTAGAACCGCCATGGAAAGGTAATCCCGCCATGTGGAAATAATCTGCCGCAGGGAATCCCGTGTGCCGCTTTTCTGACGCTGAAGATAGTTGCAGACCTGCTGCTCCGACATTCGATCCAAAATGAAGTCGATATCGGAAACATGGATCTTCTCCTGCTCCAGCCAGTGCAGCACAT
>OBLF01002962.1_pt1 | contig 10754 bp, 13 predicted proteins | sample 1519231 | NCBI WGS metagenome assembly OBLF01 (sample SAMEA2602895, study PRJEB22501) | metagenome | reverse complement strand
TTGAGTGTAGCACAAATGACTTTTTTAGTTGTCTAGCTTAATTTTACAATCGGCGAACTGTTAAATCAGTTGATTCCAGAAACGATGCTGAAATATCAAGTATTGAGTTCTTTGCCTAAAAATATAAAAATTTGTCCTAAATGTAACAAAGGAGTCATGATACTACGGCAGAATGGAACAACCGGACAATACTTTAATGCTTGTGCAGCTTATTGTGGTCATACAGAAAGTATCAAGAAGTATTGAAATGACAACACTATTTAAAGTATCAAGCATTACTCCAAATATTGAAGTATTTCTAGTTCATTCCTGTAGTAATAATTTTTAAATAACTTATAGGCTTCTTCAGAAGTATATCCTCCAGTAAATTCCAAGTACTGGAGGATTCTTTTTCTTAGTGCTGCCTTGCTCATGAAAAAGTAGTTGGCTACTTCGTTAAAATTTCTGAACTTTTTTAACGCATAAGGAAGAGCCCGGTCATTCGCCATGAGGATACTGGCACCTATATTTGCTCGAAGTTTTTTTATAGTCTTCTGGCAAATAAGTATCTTCTAAAATCATATCAGAAAATGCATGAGATTCTCCAAGATAGGGGACGTCCTTATAATAATGGATGATCTCATGCATTTTTGTAAAATTTTTGCGTTCAAGCATTAAATGTTGATTGGTGGTAATGATGATTTCGCCATGAACTTTTGTAATGGAACCAAGCATTTTCTTACTTAAGTTATCTTTGAAGTCGTAATCGATGAATTCTACATCTTCTACTTCATTCACATAATTCTCAATGTCGTAGCATTTTACATGTTCCATTTTCTTTGAACAGTAATAACTAACTTCTTCTGAGAGTTCATTTGCAAGGTCTGCAGCTTCAAAATAAAGTCCTTCAGAAATCACATTCAATCCGATAATTCTCCCGGCTATTTTTTATTTTTCTTTGCTTTTGCACGTTGAACTAAAAAGTCCATATATTCATTTAATTCTTCTTCCAATTCTTCAATGTCTTCTACTTCCATATCTGCAGTATTCAATCTGAAGTGAGAAAGAATACTGTCTCCAAGCTGATCTTCTTCGCTACGTTTTGGAGGAGTCGGATCAGAGGTTCTATTTAGTAGAAAATCTGTAGAAACATTGAAGAAATCTGCTATTACTGTGACTAGCTGATAATTTGACAACAAGGTGATTAAATTCGACTTTTTTGTAAAATTAGCACTGTTTTTTTATAGAATATAAAAATAGTAACGATTAAGAGTCTAAAACAACTTTTTAAGATGCTATAAAATATTAAACTTGTTATCAATTTATAGTTATTTTGTCTTTATAAGGCAAATTTAAATTTTGGAGGATTCATAATGAAAAAGAAATATCTGGACTTAAAAATGTGGATTAGTGTAATAGCAGTAACTTTTGTTTTGTCCGTAGTAGCAACAAGTGGGAGTATGATTATTTCAGCGAATGAGTTGATTCTGGATGAAACTCAGAATAGTAAAAGCAATTTTAGTTCTGAAGACTTGTCAGTTTATTACTCGGAAGAAAAAAAGAATTCCGAACTAGCCCTTGAAAAAATCAAGGAAGAATATGGAGATGTTCAACCTAAATTTAACGAAAACGGAGAAATATTATTAACACCTGAAGATGAATTAAGGATGGAACAAGCAATCAATCAGTATTTAGCAATGATTGGATTCAATCCAAGAATGCGAGGCGTAGGGAAAAACTGGTGGAACTCAACTGGTTTTGTTGCTGGTGTCATTGATGCAGGATTAATCGTTTTGGGTCTAGGTTTAGCAAATTCAAGTGTGAATACGGTAAAAGCAATTATTAGAAAAAACAAGCGAAATATTGCTCGAGTAACTGAAAATGTAATTGTTGCACAAATTGGAATTACCACTGTAAGAGGAAAAGCGCTCGCAGCTGTAGAAATTGCCTTAGCTTTAGCTGGTACTTCGGCTGGAGGTCTAATCGCAGAAGGTCTTGATCGAGTAGATGGAAGAAATGATAATTATCTTTGGGCATAGCGCTAGACAAGATTAAAATTCAAGTAGATGAGGAGCTATAAGTGACAATAGGAGAAAATTTGAATTTTTTAGGTAGAATATTGCTAGGAGTATTGAGTGTGTGCTGCTTTATCATTGGCACACGATTTCTCTTGAAAGTAAAAACAATTGTTCGTTTCAATTTAGGAAAAGAAATGTCAAAAACAGACTATATAAAGGTAGAAACATGTTTAATAAAATATAAGCTATTTGTAATTTGGGGCTTTGTGTTTCTTGCGATATGTTTAATTTTGGTACGTTTTTAAAAAAACTACCCTTCTCTAAAAGTTCATTTGTAAGGTCGGCAGTTTCAAAATAAAGTTCTTCAGAAATCACATTCAATCCAATAATTCTCCTGGATTTTTTTATTGGTTAAAAAATGGAAAAATCTCAAAATAAGCTAAGTAAATCATACAAAATTGACATCTTGCCCCTTTTGTATTACAATGTGATACAAAAGGGAGGCGATAATATGGCTATGATTACGGTTCGTGTGAGTGATGCCGAAAAAGAATGGCTTTCTTATATGGCGGAATTTTATGGGATTACTTTATCTGAGCTTCTAAAAACCTATTCGATGGAACAACTAGAAGATGAATACGATCGTCAAACGGCTGAAATTGCCCATAAACATTGGGTAGAAAGTGGAAAAAGATCGGAAGAGCGTCGTGTAGGGAAAGAGTGTAGATCTCGGTGGTCGCCGTATCATTAAAAAAAAAACGCCTGAAATTCAGAAACAACTTCGTAAAATGGACAAGCATCAAGCGACGCTGATCGTTCGATGGCTATATCAACATATTGATGGTATTGACGATCCGAGAAAATTCGGAAAAGGATTGACCGCTAATCGTTCAGGACAATGGCGTTATCGAATTGGCAAATATCGTGTGTTGGTAGAGATAGAAGATAATCAAATGGTTGTTATCGCTATTCAAGTGGGACACCGAAAAAATGTCTATGATTAAGAGACTATTTATTTTTATAAAAAAATAATAAGAAGAATCTAGTTAAAACTTTTGAAGTGAGAGGTTTAACTAGATTTTTTTATGGACAAAATATGGATAAAATTGTTTAGGAGGAATCATGAACGTAAAAAAAATCATCCAAGAAGTCGATTCTTGGATTTTTTAGTGGATTTGTTTGCCAAATACGTTTAGTATGCGTATATGAGAGGTTGTAAGCAAAGCGTTGTGACCTGAGCACTTAAGGAAGAATCTGTGAAAATAGCTTTTCATATTTTTGCAGATTTTGAGTTAATGCCGAAGGTCAGCTTTGTGAACACCGTTTATCGTGAGAGGTTGTGAAAGCCACATGTAGCTCCGATGACAACAAGCAAGCATTTTTGGAACTAGACTTCTTAGATTATAAACATGCGGCTTATTTCAAGGAGCTGGTGCTTGAACACCGTTTAAAGAAGGTCGAAAACAGGTACGACTTTTCGACGTAAGGAGAAAGAATTTCAATGATAGAAACAATAAATCCCGCAGAAAATAAGGTTTCTGCGTACATTCATATCCCATTTTGCGAGCATATCTGCTATTACTGTGACTTTAATAAAGTTTTTTTAGAAGGGCAACCGGTAGATGAGTATGTGGAAATGCTGCTGAATGAAATGAGATTAATGCTGGAAAGTCACCCGACAGCGAATTTGGAAACACTTTATGTAGGGGGCGGAACACCGACCTCTTTATCTGCTAAACAACTTGATCGATTGTTATCAGGAGCTAGAGAGATCTTGCCTTTCCAGGATGGTAAAGAGTTTACTGTAGAAGCGAATCCTGGCGATTTGACCCGTGAAAAGCTTCAAGTGATGAAAAACTATGGCGTCAATCGTTTATCCATGGGAGTTCAGACATTTGACAATCGCTTACTGAAAAAAATTGGACGTAAACACACCGCAGAAGATGTGTATCAAACGATGAAATTTTTAAAAGCAGAAAATTTTACCAATGTAAGCATCGATTTGATTTATGCATTACCGGGACAAACACTAGAAGGGTATCGGGATACTTTGGAAAAAGCTTTGGCTTTGGAGCTGCCTCACTATTCTTTGTACTCATTGATCCTAGAAAACAAAACAATGTTCATGAACTGGGTACGACAAGGAAGACTCGAACTGCCTGATCAGGAAACGGAAACTAGAATGTTTGAAGAGACCATTGAAGCAATGGAAAAGCATGGACGTCACCAATATGAAATAAGTAACTTTGGGCTTTCCGGACACGAGTCGCAGCATAACTTGATGTATTGGAACAATGACCATTATTTTGGGTTTGGAGCAGGAGCTAGCGGTTATCTTGGAAATATTCGTTATCGCAACAAAGGACCAATCCAACACTATTTACGTCCATTACGAATCAATGAACGCCCAGTATTGGAAGAAGAAAAATTGACACGAAAAAATCAAATAGAAGAAGAAATGTTCTTGGGGCTAAGAAAAAAAACTGGGATTGCTAAAAAACACTTCTATGATCGCTATCAACAAACGATTGAATCGGTGTATGGAGATGTGTTGATGAAGTTAGAGGAAGAAGGGTTACTTGTTAATGAAGAAGAACGTATTTATTTGACACCTAGAGGGACTTTTTTGGGAAACAATGTGTTTGAGCGTTTTTTGTTTGAAAAATAGTTTAAAGAATATTTGTTTTTTATCGGAATTTAAATAAAAAAAGTTCAAAAATACAATAAAGAACTATTGAAACGTTGATATAACTGAATTTATAGCAATTGCTCATAATTAGCACTCTGGACGATAGAGTGCTAAAAAATGAAGTCTTTCTCTTGACAGGAGAAGGGCTTCTTGCTATATTTATAAGTGGATTAGCACTTAGAATATATGAGTGCTAATGAGAGGTGAGGAAGATGTTAACAAAGCGACAAAACGACATTTTACGTCTGATCATCCAACACTATACGAGTAGTGGCGTGCCCGTTGGTTCCAAAACATTGATGTCTGAGGGAGTCAAGGCCAGTTCAGCAACGATTCGCAATGATATGAAGGCATTAGAAGATGAAGGGTTGCTGTTGAAGACTCACTCTTCTTCTGGGCGGATTCCATCTGCTTTAGGCTATCGTTATTATGTGGATCATTTGTTAAAACCTGCTCGCGTAGCAGAAGATGACCTGCTGCTGATACGTCAGTCTTTAGGTAGAGAATTTCATGAGATCAATGAGATCATTAAGCAATCTGCTGAGATCTTATCTGAGCTGACAAGTTATACGACTTTTTCGTTGGGACCTGAAATAAAAGACCGCCGACTAACAGGCTTTCGTATCGTACCCTTGAATAATCGACAGATCATTGCGATTGTCGTGACAGATATGGGAAATGTAGAAAGCCAAGTGTTCACTCTTCCCGAATACATGGGAAGTCAGGAACTAGAAAAAATGGTGCAAATTGTAAACGACCGTCTAGTCGGGGATCCTCTGATGACGGTATACCATAAACTACGTACAGAGATTCCGATGATTCTTCATAAATATTTCCAGACCACAGAAGGGATGTCCCAGTTGTTTGACACCGTTCTTGGTCATGTGTTTGAAGAAAAAGTTTATGTCAGTGGACAAATGAATCTCTTGGATTATGAGCCCCGTCAAGATCTTGATCAGTTTAAATCGATGTTTTCTTTTATGAAAGACTCCGATGGACTTACACAAATGATCACTCCGATGGATAGTAATATTCGTATCAAAATCGGTGCTGAATTAGGTAATGATTTATTGCAGAATATGAGCATGATTCAAGCAAGTTACGAGATAGATGGTCATGGAAGTGGTACAATAGCCTTGTTGGGGCCGACTAGTATGCCTTATTCTCGGATGTTTGGTCTAGTGGATGTTTATCGAAGAGAACTAGCAGCTAAGCTTGCTGATTACTATCGATCACTTGACTTGTCAAACTCGTAATGTGAATAACGAAGCTATTTGCAGCTGATCGTTCTCTCTTTCTTAGTAAGAGCAATCAAACAGCTGACTGAATAATGAAAGGAAGACTGTATCGTGAAAGAAAATCAAGAAGAACTAGATAAAGAAATGACAGATGCTCAGCCAGAACCGGAAATCGATGTCGAAGCTGCAGAAGATTCAGGCATTTCAGAAGTTGAAGCGGAAGAATTCGAATCAGCAAAATTAAAAGCTGAATTAGAAGAAATGGAAGATAAATATTTGCGGGCTCGTGCGGAAATCGCAAATATGGCAAATCGAGGAAAAAATGAACGTGAGCAATTACAAAAATACCGTTCACAAGATTTAGCCAAAAAATTGCTTCCATCAATTGACAATCTGGAACGTGCATTAGCCACAGAAGTGTCAGATGATCAAGGAGCAAGCTTGAAAAAAGGCGTGGAAATGGTCTTGGAAAGTTTACGTAACGCACTGGAAGAAGAAGGAATCGAGAAAATCCCTGCTAAAGGAGAATCCTTTGATCCTAATCTTCATCAAGCAGTACAAACTGTTCCAGCGACTGAAGATACACCAGCCGATACGATTGTAGAAGTACTACAAGAAGGCTATAAATTACATGATCGCGTGTTAAGACCAACTATGGTCATTGTTGCACAATAATTGTGCGGATATAAAACTTACACTTTCAATTAAAGAAGGAGACGTTAATTATGAGTAAAATTATCGGTATTGACTTAGGTACGACTAACTCTGCAGTAGCAGTACTAGAAGGAAACGAAGCAAAAATCATCGCTAACCCAGAAGGAAACCGTACAACACCTTCTGTTGTATCATTCAAAAATGGAGAAATCCAAGTAGGGGAAGTGGCAAAACGTCAAGCTGTAACAAACCCAAATACGATTTCATCAATCAAACGCCATATCGGTGAAGCTGGTTACAAAGTAGATGTAGAAGGCAAATCATACACACCTCAAGAAATCTCAGCAATGATTCTTCAATATATTAAAGGATTTGCAGAAGATTACTTAGGTGAAAAAGTCGAAAAAGCAGTTATTACTGTACCAGCTTACTTTAACGATGCACAACGTCAAGCAACAAAAGATGCTGGTAAAATCGCTGGTTTAGAAGTAGAACGTATCGTTAATGAACCAACTGCAGCTGCTCTTGCTTATGGTTTGGATAAAACAGATCGTGACGAAAAAATCTTAGTATTCGACCTTGGTGGTGGTACTTTTGACGTATCAATCCTTGAATTAGGAGACGGTGTCTTTGATGTATTGTCAACAGCTGGTGACAACCATCTAGGTGGGGATGACTTTGATAACAAAATCATCGACTACATGGTAGCAGAATTCAAAAAAGAAAACAGCATTGACTTATCTCAAGACAAAATGGCGTTACAACGCTTGAAAGATGCCGCTGAAAAAGCGAAAAAAGATTTATCTGGCGTATCAAGCACACAAATCAGTTTGCCATTTATCACAGCCGGTGAATCTGGACCATTGCACTTGGAAATGACATTGACACGTGCAAAATTTGATGAATTAACAGCTGACTTAGTAGAACGTACGAAAGTACCAGTACGTCAAGCACTAAAAGATGCAGGTTTATCACAATCAGAAATCGACGAAGTTATTTTGGTCGGTGGATCTACTCGTATCCCTGCAGTTGTAGAAGCAGTACGTAAAGAAACAGGAAAAGAACCAAACAAATCAGTTAACCCTGATGAAGTAGTTGCGATGGGTGCTGCTATACAAGGCGGCGTGATCACTGGTGATGTAAAAGATGTTGTTTTACTTGACGTTACGCCATTGTCATTAGGTATCGAAACAATGGGCGGTGTATTCACTAAATTGATTGACCGCAATACAACGATCCCAACAAGTAAATCACAAGTGTTCTCAACTGCAGCAGATAATCAACCAGCAGTAGACATCCATGTATTACAAGGTGAACGCCCAATGGCTGCTGACAACAAAACACTAGGAAGATTCCAATTGACAGATATTCCAGCAGCTCCTCGTGGTATCCCACAAATCGAAGTAACATTCGATATTGATAAAAACGGGATTGTAAATGTATCTGCGAAAGATTTAGGTACACAAAAAGAACAAAAAATCACGATTAAATCTTCTTCAGGTCTAACAGACGAAGAAATCGAACGTATGGTAAAAGATGCAGAAGCAAACGCTGAAGCAGATAAAGCTCGTAAAGAGGAAGTTGACCTACGTAATGATGTAGACGCATTGCTATTCTCTGTGGACAAAACATTGAAAGAATTAGAAGGCAAAGTAGACGAAGAAGAAGTGAAAAAAGCAGAAACAGCTCGCGATGAATTGAAAGCCGCTGTTGAAGCAAACAACATTGAAGAAATGAAAACTAAACGCGATGCATTGAACGAAATCGTTCAAAACTTGACTGTTAAACTATATGAACAAGCGGCACAACAACAAGCTCAAGAAAACCCAGAAGCAGCTCAAGGCGGAGCAGATGATGTCGTTGATGCTGATTTTGAAGAAGTCGATGGCGACGATAAATAATCAGTTCACTGAATTTCGAGAGAAGGCCAAAGTTGCTACTTTGGCTTTTTCTTTTGAAAAATAGTTTGAAGTATCGGTTTTTGTTTCAAACAAAATATGATATGATAACAAGCGACGTGAAAATGATGAGAACCAATAGGAGGAAAGCCTATGGCAACAAAACGTGATTATTATGAAGTCTTAGGGCTCTCAAAAGGAGCATCAGAAGATGAAATAAAGAAAGCTTATCGTAAGCTTTCAAAAAAATACCATCCTGATATCAATAAAGAACCTGATGCAGAAGAAAAATTTAAAGAAGTATCAGAAGCTTATGAAATTTTAAGTGATCCGCAAAAACGCGCTGCATATGACCAATACGGGCATGCAGGTACAGATCCAAATTACGGTGCTGGTGGAGCTGGTGGCGGATTTGGTGGATTCGGCGGCTTCTCTGGCGGCGGCTTCGGTGGTTTTGAAGATATCTTCGACTCGTTCTTTGGAGGGGGAGGTCGTTCAGTCGATCCCAATGCGCCTCGTCAAGGTGCTGATTTGCAATATACGATCGACTTATCTTTTGAAGAAGCAATTTTTGGCGTAGAGAAAGAAATCAAGTACAATCGGGAAGAAATCTGTCATACTTGTGGCGGAAATGGGGCAAAACCAGGTACGCAACCAACTACTTGTCATAAATGCCATGGTGCAGGTACGATCAATGTAGAACGCCAAACACCGCTTGGACGAGTGATGAGCCGTCAAACTTGTGATGTTTGTCATGGTACAGGAAAAGAAATCAAAGAACCTTGTCCAACCTGTCATGGCTCAGGTCATGAGAAGAAAGCTCACTCAGTCAAAGTGAATGTACCAGCTGGGGTAGAAGAAGGACAACAAATGCGTTTAGCTGGTCAAGGAGAAGCCGGAGAAAACGGCGGACCATTTGGTGATTTGTATGTGGTCTTCCGTGTAGAAGAAAGTGATATCTTTGACCGTGAAGGCTCTGAAATCTACTATGAATTGCCTTTAAGTTTTGTACAAGCAGCTTTGGGGGATGAAGTCCAAGTACCAACTGTCCATGGAGATGTGAAACTGAAGATTCCTGCTGGTACACAGACAGGTACGAACTTCCGTTTACGTGGAAAAGGCGCTCCAAAGTTACGTGGTGGTGCAACAGGCGACCAACATGTCAAAGTAAAACTGATCACGCCGAAAAATCTAAATGAACAACAAAGAGAAGCGTTACGTGCATTCGCTGAAGCTGGCGGCATCAAAGTAGAAGAACAACAAGAAGATGGTTTCTTCGATAAATTCAAAGATGCTTTTGGCGGGAAAAAGCGGAAGTAGCTTTTCTAGTAAAAAACACAAGTGTCAAAAAGACTTACCAAAATTTTCTATTTCTAGAAAAAATGGTAAGTCTTTTATTTTTTTATGTATTAACACTTAGTAATGCTAGTTTTCAATAGCGTTTATTAGGGGAAAAAGGAATCTAAGAAATGAAATAAGGGGATGGTTATCACTTTCTATATTGATAAAAAGTTGATAATGAGCCATTACTATATTTTGGTAAAATATAAATAAATAAAAAAGTCGATTGATTGAATTAGTTCATTTTGATTGAAGAAATTAAAAAAGTATATGGTTGGAGTACATGGTAATGGTGGTTCTACATGGTACTAATCTATTCAGGAGTTTGTCTATGAAACTTATTGATTTTTCTAAACGATTTGGGCAAAAAATCTTATTTGATCATCTGTCATTCACATTTGATCAAAATAAAATCTATTATCTTTATGGGGATAATGGCATTGGCAAAACGACTTTATTTCGCTGCATTGTCGGTATTGATAGCTACTCGGGAACGATTGAAAAAACAGGTAGTTGTTTTTGTGTTTTTGACTCTACCCCTTTTTACTTGAATCTAACTGGATTAGATAATCTGATTTTACTGACAAAAAATCGGCAAATAAAAGAACTAATCTCTAAACAAAAAATCGATTTTTTACCCCTTTCATTTTTATCGTATGTGAAAGTCAAGAACTATTCTCTGGGAGAAAAAAAGATACTTTCGCTGCTATTGCTATTGTTGCTTGCGCCCCGAGTTGTTTTATTAGATGAAGTGTTGAATGGATTAGATCAAAAGAATCGGAAAGTGCTGCTTTATTGCTTGGTTCAGCTGAAAAAAGAAGCTACAGTCATCTTAAGTGGTCATGAAGAATATTACTTGGAAATGGCTGATGAGTTATTAAATCTTAATTGTCAAATTAAGTTAGACAGATCATCAATACTTACGTAACTCAAAAAT
>OBLF01002949.1_pt1 | contig 10787 bp, 27 predicted proteins | sample 1519231 | NCBI WGS metagenome assembly OBLF01 (sample SAMEA2602895, study PRJEB22501) | metagenome | reverse complement strand
GTAGGTTTCACGGCAGTTTGCGCAGAGCATGTTCGCCGCCGCCGGTTTCATTGGCCTGCGGCAGTGCTGGCAGTCGGTCAAAGTCGAGTCTCCTTGTCGTACTGGTGAATGATGGCCGCGACTTCCGCTTTCGGCACTTGCGGCACGAGCGGCGCGATCTCGTCGAGCGCATAGCCGGCCTGATGCCACTTGACGATCATGTCCATGAGGGTTTTCTTCACTTTCATTTCGTTTCCTTCCTTGTTCTGGTTGTGAATGCGGCCAGTCCGGTCTCGGCATGGAACACCTTGACCGGCTCGCCAGTCCTCAAGGACACGGCCTGCGCGTAGTCGCCAGCATCGTCGATGTCCTCGAACGTTCTGACGCCTTCCTGAGTGACGACGTTGTAGCTCATCTTGCCGGCTCCTTGTCCGCGCCGCTCACATGGTCCCAGTCGCATGACAGGCCACCCCTCTGGTAGCCCGAGTAGACAACGCAGACCACTTGCCTCGTGTCGGACAGCGTGACGATGCATTCCTTGATGTCGTCGCCGGACCTTTTGGAGCATGTGGTGCCGGTGGCGGCGATGGCGTGGGCTGGGGCCGACGTCTTGGACGCGCTCCCGCATCCCGCGAGCGCGAGGAGGAATACCGGTGTGAGCAGGAGCATGGTTATGGCGGTCAGGCCGATGCCGGCGGGCGCGAGTGGTTTGCGTTTTCTTCTCATTTCGAGTGTTTCCTTCCTTGTCTGGCGGTTGACGTTGTCACTCATTTTTGGAACTCCTTAACCGATTGTGAATATGATGATCGGGGCGACGCATAGGCAGACCGTCAATACGATGCCGAACGCGATTTCAAACGGGTTGTGTTTCATTCGATGGTCTCCGGGTATGGGTTTTCGCTTGTATATTGCGGGAAGTCGCATTCCTGGTCTTTCCATCCGGCCGCGTAGCCTTCCTGCCATGCCTTGCGGCGTTCGTGCTCCAACTGTTCCAGGCTGTACATGGGGACGGAATGGCCGAGCATGGAACGGCAGTGGTCGGCTGTCTTTTCGTATGCGTTGATTTGTCCCTTCACGACACCGTATGCGGCCATGTCACGCTGCATCAGAAGAGCGTTCGCTAATCTCAGGCCTTCCACTTCTAACTGTTCGCACCAGTCGATGACTTCTTGGAGGGTCTTGTCTTTCTCGGTTATGTTCGTTGCCACGGTTTTTCTTTCTTGTTGAGTTTGTCGGCTAATTCGCAGGCCTTTTCGTCTGCCTGTGCGGTTTCTTCGTCGCGTCCGAGCGCTTCGAGCACGTGGCGGCATTTCCATGTGTGCACGTGTCGTTTCGACGGTGGTATGCCGCTCATGTTGGCACGGCGTTGGCACCAGCCTTTCCATAGTCGTGTCCAGTCGTTGACGGAGCGTGTTTCGGCTTGGTGGCGGTCTGCGAATGCGAGCCATGCGGATTCGAGGTCGAGGTTCGGATATTCCACGGCCAGCGTCTTGTCGGTTTTGCCGCACTCCCGTGATTCGCCGAAATCCTTCACGCCGGTTTCTTTGGAGAAAGAAGAAGAATATTCTTCTTTCTCTTTCTTTTGGGTTCTGGTGTTCTGGTGTTCTGGTGTTTGTCCCGATTCTGTTTCGATTCTGCCGGCAGTCTGCGCACTTTCTGCCGGCAGACTTTCGGCAGAATACCGCTCACGCTCACGCTTGCGTTTGGCCATGACCTGCTGACGGCTCCGGTTGTGCTCAAGATAATCGTGGATAACATAGCCGCCATCCACGCTCTCGATCAATCCGACCTGCTGCAATGCGTCAAGCTCCTGCACGGTGATGTCGAGCACGAATTCCGCAGTATCATCGTCCACGTAACCGTCCGTGAGATTGTCACCGCAGTAGGAAAGCATGACGACGAATGCGCTGATGGCAGAGGGCATGGTACGGCGCAGACGGCGCACCTTACGGTTCAGGTAGAAGCCGTTCGCCAACTGCACGTAGCCTCGTCTGGCCATCGCCTAATCTCCTCTTGTGATTCCGTTATGTTCCATCCAGATGGCTTCCTGCCGTGGCGTGCTGCATGGAAGGCCGTCGAAGTTGAGGTTCGCCCAACCGCTGCCGACGTGCGGCTTGGCCATGATGTCCAATGCTTCCGCGATCTCCACCAAGTCCAGTGGGGGCCAAGGAAGAATTCCAACATCTTCCATCACATGCTCCCGAATCGCTTGTAGAATTCGCTGTCGGTCATGCCATACAGCGGATCCATGCTTGTCGGCTTGCGCGCGGCCAGCTTGTATCCGCAGTAGGGGCAGGTCACGTAATATGTGCCGACAGTCTCGCCGCAGTGGGCGCATTCCACATACTTGATCGTCTTGCTCATTCGCTTACCGCCTTCCGTGCCAGTGCGAGTAGTTCCTTGGCCTGTCTGATATATTCCGCATGGAAGCCGGGAATCTCACCGGCATAATCCCATGCGTCATCCTCGTCTTTCGCCGCGTAGCTATCGACGCCATCCCATTTGCAGCTGTTCCAGCAGAGCCGTTTCGCCACGGCCTCAATCTCAACGGCGGTTGGTGGAGCGGAACGTCCGGCCATGTACGCTGTACCGGCAAGCTCCCGAACCGTCTGAAAAGTCAAATCATCATCCATGCCACGCTCGTAAGCGTTGGCCTCGTCAAGCATGATGCTCAATTCGTCCTCTTTCCGTTCGCCTTGACCATTGCCCAAAGGATTTCACTTGCCGGACGCCGCCTGTATGACATGTCGTTGTATGACTGCACGTGGCCGAGAATCAGTTTCGAGCCGGTCGAATCGGGGGTCAGGATCGCGTTCACGCGCTCCGGCACCATCTTCTGCCATACGATCTCGTCGCACAGTTCCTTCGTGCAGACCAGATAGTTCTGGTCGCCGTAGAACGTCAGGCCGTTGCCGCTCGTAAAGTCAGCCATGCATGACTTGACCTCGTAGAATCCGAAGCAGCCTTTCTCCACGCTTGCCGGCACCGGCTCGCCGTTGATGTTCCACGGCTCGAAGCCCACGTAGTCCACTCGCCGCTCGTCAGGCGTGTTCCGGTCGAAATTGACCTCACTCGCCCAGAACGCTACCTGATTCCTCAATCGTTTCTCCACCAGTTGTGACAGCATGGCGGTGGTATCAGCCCTGCTCATTCCACATCCTCGCCTTCCAGGAATGGATCATTGGTCTGCATTCGCTCGTATTGCCTTGCCGTCTTGCGTGTGATCCATTCTTCCAACTGCTCGTCGGTGATGCCGTACATTTCCTTGAGCAGGTACAGGCAGATGGTCACGTCGGCCATTTCCTCCGCGAGATTGTCGGTGGTGTCGGGCTTGCCGCGAAGACGCTTGCTGACGGCTTGGATGAGTTCGGAGCATTCCTCCATGCAGACGATGCTTTGTGTCTCCTTGCCGTATTTTTCGATGCTTTCACGCCACACCGCATGCTGCTTATCCTTGTTCATCGGTTTATTGGCCTCACATTCGTGTCTTCGATTTGCTTGGTGGTTTCGGTTTCAGGTTCCTCCCATGGGACTGCTAGCTTCACGTGACTGTCCATGATTGCTATGCGACACGGGCCTTCAGACCACGTAATACATTCGGAACAATCCGCGTATCCGCAAGCAATCCCATAAATCCCGTCACAGCGTTCTTTCCATCCGCTTTTCAGGTAGTATGTTTCGTTCGTATCAAGTTCCACGCGCAGACCCATGTCATGCGGGAGGAGTTCTAGCACACCGCTCATTTCGCGTCCTCGCTTTGATTCGGCACCTCGGACGACATGGTGCCGGAATAGCCGAGCAGGGAACGGCAGTGGTCGGCTGTCTTTTCGTATGCGTTGATTTGTCCCTTCACGACACCGTATGTGACCATGTCATGCTGCAACAGCAGAGCGTTTGCTAGTTCCAGACCTTCGATCTCAAGCTGCTCGCACCAGTCGATGACTTCTTGCAGGGTCTTGTCTTTTTCAGTCACGTTCGTAGCCATGGTTAGTGTTCTTCCTCTTCGATTTGGATTGTGATTCGGTACCAGCCTTTTCGGATGCTTGGTTCTCCACCTCGGTAGTCGGGGCCGATGATGTGTTTTGAGTCATCGTCGGGCCAGAAGCCGGTATCGGTGAGCGCGTCAAGGATGGCTTTGACCATGGGCGCCGCGTTCTCCGGGTCGAAGCGCCCGTGGGTCAATGGGTGGATGATCGCGGTGACGTGCACTGGGAAGTGTTGTGGCCTGTGGTGGCCGTTTTGGAGCCAGAATCTGGCGAATGCCATGGCACGCTGTTTGACTGCGCTTGTGTGCGCGAATTTCACTCGCCAGTGGCCGCGACGGTTTTGCGTCCACCATTCGTCCCGTGGAATGTCCACGACGAATTCCTGCATCATTCCTCCTCTTCCTCGGCTTCGATTTCGCATTCGGGGCATGGGATGGGGCGCGCCGGATACAGCGCGCACCCATGCCTGGGACATACCGGTTCCACGTCCGGTGGCTCTATCCATTCGCGCATCAGAATTCAGGCTCTACTGGCGCAGCCCACGGGTCGGCTCCCTGCGACTGCTGTTGTGCCTGCTGCGGCTGCTGCTGATAGCCGCCACCATTGGCGTTGCCGCCCTGGTATCCGCCTGACTGCATCTTCTGCACCCGAGCCGTCGCATATTTGAGCGATGGGCCGATCTCATCCACCTGCAATTCGATGACCGTGCGGTTGGAACCGTCCTGCGCCTGATAGGAACGCTGCTGCAAACGACCCTGCGCGATCACACGCATGCCCTTCGCAAGGCTCTGCGCGCAATGAGTGGCGAGGTCGCGCCACGCGGAGCAGCGGAGAAACAACGCTGGACCGTCCTCCCACTGGCCGGACTGGCTGTTGTATTGGCGTGGCGTGCTGGCGATGGTGAAATTGCAGACCGTGCCACCATTCTGAGTCGTGCGGGTTTCCGGGTCGGCGGTCAGATTGCCGACGATCGTGATAACGGTCTCTCCGGCCATCACTCGGCCTCCTTCGCGTCGGCTTCGGCATCCTCCGGCGTATCCGCTTCCATGACTTCGGCGGTCACGTCATCGGCTTCGTCGGCGCTATCGTCATCGAGCACCGGTTGGAACACGTCGCCGTAGTCAGGCGTGGTGTCGTCATTGGCGGCGGCGGTCTGCGCCTGCACGGTCAAAGGCAGGTACGGGGCGGCGCGACGGATGGCGGTCTTCTTCGCCATGGCCTCGTAATCGGTCTTCCACGGGCCGAAATTGCCGCTCTTGCTGCGTGCCCTCGCCTGCTCGATCTCCTGACGGTTAAGGACGAGGAAGTAGTGTCCGCCGTCCTTGAAATGCGCGACCATGTACACGTGGGTCAGTTCGCCGGGGTTGGCGCATGGCACGTGGTGCAGCTCCTCGTTCAGACCATACGAGTATGAGAATTCGTCTCCCTGGTGTACTGCTCTGGCGCTGATGTCCACGAGCTGGCCGCTACGTCGCGCCAAGTCGATCATGCCACGGTAGCCCATGATGAACGTGGCTTCCATTCCGCCGGATTTCTTGTTGTAGAAGGGCAGCACGTAGGCGCGTCCCAATCCATCCACGTTGGACGGTTCCAATCCGAGCGCACTGCAGGTCATGAAGCAGGAGAGCACGCTTTGCGGCGAGCATTCCGCAAGTTTCGGCGTCTTGTTGATCGCGGACACGCACATCTGGTAGAGGCGGTCTGGGCTGATGTTGTTGCCGACCACGCTGGCGATACGCGGCCAGCTTTTCCTCATCATCATTTTCAGATTTTGTTTCGGCGTCATTTCGACCATCTGCCGTCCTTGCGCCTGCTGTGCGATCTGTCCCATTGTCATTGCTCCTTTTCTTCGATGGATTTGAAAGCGAATTTGCGGTATGTGGTGGCTTTGACGACGTATTCCTTGCGGGTCGTCGGCCTGTAGGTGGCTTGCAGGTTGCCGCAGCGCACGCCCGTATGCGAGCCGATGCGCAGAATGATCTGCTCCTGCAATTCCTTCTGAGCGGCTTTCATGTCGTTAAGCATTCCGGTGGCGCTCTCGTATCTCGCGAGCAGGTCGTACAGGTCATCGTCGGCGCTTTCGTCCACGATGTCCGGCGTGGGTTCCGGGAACGCCTTCTGCACGTCGCCGCCGGTCAACTGCGGCGGCGTGCCGGAAGTGACGAAACGCCAGAAGTCGGCTGCGGCCTTGTCGATCGCGGCCATATCCTCCACGTCGGCCTTGAACGGGATTTCTACCGGCTCGTCGTCTCCGATGGCCGCGTACACGTAGCCCCACGTCCATCCAGTGACGAGCGCGTAGAACTCGACCTGGGCGAGATAGTAAGGTGGAATTCGGAGGTTGCCGTCCTCGTCATGCCAGTCCCCCGCTCGACGGTTGCTCGCCGTTTTGATTTCGAGGATTCCGAAACTTCCGTTCTCTTTCTGCAGGATGCCGTCAAGGGAAGCCCTCAGATAGGGCTTTTCGCGGCTGATGAATTGCTTGTCGGTGCCGTCCGTGACGAGCATTTCCGGATGATTCGAGCGGAAACGCTTCCTGAGCTCGTTTTCCAGGGCATTGCCCTTGACGATCGCCCACTTGTCCGAAATGTCCTCCGGTGCCACGCGGCCGGTCTTCTCAAGCCACAGCTCATACGGTGTCTTGAAGGAATTCAGGCCGAGTATCGTGCTCATGTCAGACCCGCCGACACCCGCCTTACGGCTTTTCAGCCATGCGAGATGACGTTCCGTTTTCTTGCCCTGCTTGAACCGTTCGACCGTGTAGCGTTCCGTGTCCTTGAGTGGGATGCGCTTCATTCCTTCGCCACCTTCATTTCCTGGACTTCACCGTTAAAAAAATCGATGATGAGATTGCAGATGGCGGGTGCCGACATTTTGAGCGCGGTTTTTTCCTCTTCGCTTTCGGCTTTGACGGCGAAAACGCCATCCTTGCTGTTGAAATTGAGTCTCATTTCGCCACGTCCTTCGAGTAGTTGGCTTTGATGTCCATAAGTTCGCCGTTCATGAGTTTTGTGGCGAATCCGTAGATGACTTTGTCGTTGGTTTGGAACGCGGTTTTCTGCAATGCGCTGATGGCGTCGAAAATGCCGGTCAATGCGTTGGAGATGATGGTGCGCGGGTCGGCTGCGGCTTGTGGCCTGACGTCGGTGGTTCCGGTGGTGACGTCGTTTACCGTGAGCTTCGATTCGGTGACGTCGGCTGCAGTGATTTTCGATGTGGTGGTCATGGTTTCTTTCTTCTTTCCGGTTGTGGTGGTTTTCCGTGTTGTCTTGCGTGGTGAACGCTTGTCGTAGGCCGGCAATAGTCCTTCCTTGCGGAGCTGGCCGAGAATGTTACCGACCGTCTTCTGGCTTAGGTTGAGCGCTTCGGCTGTTTCCTTGCCGTCGAACGTTTGGCCTTGGTCGATGCGTTTCCTGCAGTGCGCGAGGATGAGTTCTCGTTTCGACGGTTCTTCCGGTTTCTCCGGCAGGCCCTGCGTGAGGAGTCCGGCCTTGCGCAACGCCCGCATTTCGCCGATCTGGAGTCCGGCTTCGCCTGACTCGTCGTAAATGCTTTTCAGCTCGGCGAGCTCGTCGGCTGTGTATTCGTGTTTCAACGTGTTCCTTTCCTGAGTCTTTCAATCAATCGCCTGTTGTCGTGGATGAACTTGGCCACGTCGATTCCCTGCTGTGTGAGGGTCGGTTTGCCGGTGTCGACGCGTGCTTTCCCGTCGCTTGTGACGGTCGGACTGCTTGTAACCCGTGAGCCTGATCGAGCATGCCGTTTTTTCATCTCGCCACCGTCCTCTGGTACTTGTGCGCCAAAGCCCACTTTTCCGCGATTTGACGCTGGTATCTGACTTTGCGCCTGTCCTGATGGCCTTCGGGCGGTTCCACGCCGATTTTCAGATATGGCGGGCCCTTGCCGTTAGACCGCCAGTTGGCAAGGGTGCGTGGGCTCATACCGAGCATGACGGCAAGTTCGGCTGGCGTGAGCAGGTCGTCACTCATGGTCGGCGTCCGCTTCAAGGGCCTTGTCCAATGTGATCTCGCCAAGACGCTTGTGCAGCAGTGCCAAACCCTTGCGGGTTATGCGCACGGTGGGAGGAAAAGCGAATGACGTTCCATCCTTGTGCGTGCCATGCTTTTGGGATTCGACCTCTCTCAGGTGATGCGCGTTGACATGTGACTGGTTCGCGTGCCAACAGCCGTTATGCCGGTAAATCCAACCATTGTCGGCCATCCATTCACGTAGCCGCTTCTCCCCGATTGGCGTACCGGCGTTGGAGAGAATCTTTGCCGCGTCTCGTATGAGCTTTGCGCCTTCCACGTTGGTGAAATCATCCAATGCTTTGGCTTTCGGTTCCAGCTCCTTGACCTTCTCCTGCTCCTCCTTCAACTTGGTGGCGAGCTGGATCAGGAAGTCAGGGCTGGTGAGAGCCTTGTCCAACGTCTGTTGGGTCATGTAAGCGCCATGCTTGCGGATCTGCGGCAGCACCTCATGCGTCACCCAACGCTTAAACTCCTTCGCGGTCGGCAGTTTTGACGAGAGCACCAGCGAGTAAAGACCAGATTCGTTGACCAACCAGCCTCCGCGCTGTCCTAAACTCGATAACGATTCGTTATTGAGTTTGTCTTCCGAATCAACATGGTCACTGATTGCTTTGCTGGCGTTCGTGTAGCCAAGCACGTCGCATACGTCCTTGGCGACGAACCAAGGCTCCCCCGCCTTATCGGTCAAGGTCCGCAATGATGCGCCTTTGAAGTCGAATTGTTGGATTTCAGTGCTCATTGGATTCTCCTAGTATTCGACGGCTTCGATGCGGGTGATGAAGAAGTGGATGCCGGGGGCGCATTCGTTCCACCGGTCGGTGTCGAAGTCTTCGACGTGGATGGTTTCGCCTTTTTTGTAGGTGAAGTCTGTGTCGTGTCCGCTGTATGCCGTGGTGTCTGGTGGAAGGCTGTTGCCTTGCTTGTCTTGCAGGTCGAGCACTCGTGCTTTGCTGGCGCGGCATTTGCGCCCCGTGGCGTTGGAGCGTTGCGCGTCGGCTGGGATAAGCAGCTTTACGATGACTGGTGTGGCTGGCATGTCGTCTGTCCATGCTTTTTTCCAGCCGATGATGTCGCCTTCGTCGGGGAGGATGCTGGTTTTGGCGATGCTGAGTTCCGGCAGTTTTGCACCGCTCAGGTTGGCACCGTACAGGTCGGCACCGTACAGGTTGGCACCGCGCAGGTCGGCACCGTACAGGTCGGCACCGTACAGGTTGGCACCGTACAGGTCGGCACCGTACAGGTCGGCACCGCGCAGGTTGGCACCGCGTAGGCAGTCGCGCCCGTATTGTTTGAGGATGGCTTCGATGTTGTCGCCTTCGAGAGTGCCGTGTGGCGTGGTGATTTTCATTGTTTTTCCTTTGCTTGTTGACGTTGTGTGCCCCACCCTGACGAGTGGATGGGGCTGAGTGGCTGGCATTGGAGTCGAACCAGTGCCGTCCTTGGATTCCGAACGCCCCTTTGGCTGTTGGAACACAGACCTGAACGTGTTCGCGGCCGGTGGCGTGGCCGACGGCGATGGAAGCCGTCAGGCGGACTTGAAAGGGTTTGCAAACACCGGAATGCCTGCTTCTTGATAGTTAGAGAGAAGAAGATTTGGAATCCGTGGACGGGCGAACCGTCGCCCAACCGAAGCCACGACAGAATGGTTGTGTATGTAAACGCCGTGGCGGATTATTTTGTTGTTTGTCGATATTCAGTTATGGTCCCCGCCAGCCGACATGGTGAACGTGGATGTCCGCGAAAACATCCCTAATTTGGTTTGTTTCGTTGGACTGTCGGATGGTGGGAAGTCTTTAGTCGCGTGGGGCGAACCGCACGGTTAGCCATAGGCCGGTCAGCAGGTAGACGACGCTCACGAGGACGGTCGTGGATTGCGAGTCCGCCGTCCGCCACGTGAACAGTAGTGTCACGCTGCTCACAAATCCGATGACGGCGGCTGCGAACTTCAGACGGCGGAGCGTGTAGTTCGGCTTCGTGTTCTCCGCCTGTCCGACTTCGGGCTTGCTGTCGTGGATGGTCATTTGGTTTCCTCCATTTCCTTGAGGATTCGCCCGCATTCGCGGCGGACGCGTTGCACTTCGGTTTTGCTTAGAATGAAGCAGGTTGGGCCTGTCGATGTGCAGAAGACCATTCGCGCCATCGGCCTGCCGTCCTGGGCGGTGAATGCCTGCATCTCGAAGCCGCCGTCGTCCATCCAGCTCATCTTGTGTTTCCGATCTTGTTGGAGAGGTTGTAGGCGATGCCTTCGATTTCCGCTGGCGTGAAGTCCGCGAGGGTGATGTGTTGGATGCCGTCCACTAGGCTGGCGCTGCCGTCCTCATGGAGGCGGATATAGAAGCCGCTTGATGCGAGCAGCAGGCATCCGGGCTCATGGAGCGTCGGCGGTTTTGGCGGGTTCAACAGTTGCTGGCTCATGTTCGGTTTCCTTAGACCTTGAATTGTTTGATGCTGTCGATTGGCTGGATGAGGAGCATGGCGAGGGTTTCCGATTCCATGTCGAGCATGGATGCCGCTTTTTCGATTTCGTCCGTCGAGAGTGGTGTGTGGCCTTTGAGCCTGTTGTTTACTGCTCTGATTTCGAGGCCCCATGCTTTTGCTAGGTCTTTCGGCGTCTTGTCGTGTCTTGCGAGTTCCGCTTTAAGGTTTCTGCTGGCTGTTTCCGTCAGACCGGCCATTCATCCTCCTCGACTCCCTGTTTGGTGAGGCAGGCTCTCCAGTCGTGCCAGCCGGGGCTGTGCATGTGGCCGCACGGGTAGTGGTCGGGGGTCTTGGTCTTTTTGGTGCTCAACAT
>OBLF01002946.1_pt1 | contig 10791 bp, 9 predicted proteins | sample 1519231 | NCBI WGS metagenome assembly OBLF01 (sample SAMEA2602895, study PRJEB22501) | metagenome | reverse complement strand
CCCGGATATCCTCCGGGGTAACTGCCAGGATCTCGTCTCTCTCTTTCTGGATCATCGCATCCGTCACGCCGGTAAACCAGGCCGCGTCGGCGCGAATGCCTTTGTACGGCGGCAGAAGCGGCGCATCAAGGTCGCTGATGGTTCCAATCACGAATTTCGTCATATCACGCTCGTCTGCCTCAAACTGCTCCAGATACGGCACGATGCCCTCGTAAACCTCATTCGTCTCGCGCAGGTTCGGATCGCGGTAGGAAACGAAATAGCTGTCGCCAAACCGTCCGGCTCCATTCATGACGCCGTAAGCGCCGCCCTTGACACGGACATTGATCCACAGATAATCATATCCGAGAATGACTTTCAGCGTCCGCAGCGTGCCCTTGTATGCCAGCCCTTTCTCCACGAAATTGCCGCAGCGCGCCAGATAATTGACCTGGGAGGAGGTCATGAAGCCCTCGTTTAAGTTCTCTTTTTTCCACTCAAACGGATAAACGGTTCCGTCGCCCTGTGGAAGACGTTCTTTTAAAAGCGGAAGCGCTGCTTCAAGCCCTGCCTGATCGTCGGCTGCTGCCGTGTAGCTTATCAGCATATTTTCTTTCGTAAACAGGCGTGCCGCCGTCTCCTTTAACTTCGCGATCACCTCGCCCTTTTTCTCCTCAAAGTGCTTTGCCGTCTCTTCAAGGAACTGGTAGAAGCCGATTCCGCCCGTGCAGTCGTCAAATGCCGATTCTGCTGAAAAATAGGAGCTGGCTCTCATCACTGCCGCTGAATGTGCCGCCTGATTTAAACGCATCTGGCTCTTCGACTTCGTCTCCGCCACAATCTCGCCGAGACGTTTCTCATCATCAAGGATTGAATCAAGCAGAATCTCCGCGATCGCTGAAAATCCGAAGTCCAGCTTCTCGCACAGCACCCGGGCACTCGCGGTAAAAATACCGGTAAACGCGCCCTGTTTCCGGCTGTCCGCATAGGAGCTGACGCTGAGCGTGATACCGCCGGTATTTAAGTTGATCTCATCCGACAAATCGCTGTATGTGTGTTTCGTCGTATCGACAAATCCAAGCACTGCTTTCAAAAGTCCCACATACGGCAGATCCCTGGATGGTACACGGTCGGTACGGAACATCACGCGCAGATAACCGATGCCTGAGGTAAAGAGCTCATGTGCCAGCACCTTGGTTCCGCCAATCTCGCGCTCGGCCAGGATAAATTTCTCCGCCTCTTTGCGGATATCTGAGCGTTTCAACAGCGGAATCTTCTCTAAATCTTCCTTCGGGGACGGGGTGTCCTGATACTCTTTCAGCTCTTTCGTGCCATCCACGATCGCCTGAATCTCCTCCGCGCCCAGGCTCTTCTTATATGCTTCCAGCTTTTCACGCAGCTTCTCATCCTCGATCGCCGTCAGTCCCCGCTTCGGGCTGACCGTGATCACCGCCTCAAACGGGTTATCTAAGAGATATTTGCGGATCAGTTCTTCAAAATATCCTTCCTTTGCTGCTTTTTTGAGGAATGCAAATGTCTCCTCATATTCCAGGTGCATCAGCGGATCGCCGCCGTACAGCCAGCTATCTAAGCACTGCAAGCCGTACATCAATCCTTTCGGCGCGTTGCCGAAATCTGCCTCGCGGCTGCGGAATTCATAGTAGTTGATGCCCGCCAGCAGGCTCTTCTGGTTGATGCCATCATCTGCCAGCTTCTTAAGCGTTCCCTTGACAGTCTTTAAAAATGCCTCTTTCTGGCTGCTATCCGCATTTTTCGCAATGACAGAAAAATATGGCTGTAAAATACCATTTTCATAGCTTCCCAGGATATCCTGACCAATCCCGGCGCTGATGAGTTCTTTCTTTAAAACGGCGCCCGGCGCATCCAAAAGCACATACTCCAGGATCTGAAATGCCATGTAGAGAATCGGGTCGAGATCGTCGCCCACCACCGTATTAACCGACAGGTAGGTTGCGTGATCCTCCGGCTCATCCTCAGTGATCGGATAGAAGATCTCACGGTCCTTCGGCGCGTCAAACGGCTTCTGGTAGTGAATTTCAGAATCCACCGGCTGACGGTCATAGTGGCTTAAATACTCACGATCCAGCCAGTCCAGCTTCTCTGCCATATCCATATTTCCGTACAGATAGATAAAGCTGTTGGACGGATGGTAGAATTTGCGGTGGAAATTCAGGAAATCCTCATAGGTCAGCTCCGGGATAACCTCCGGGGCGCCGCCGGACTCATGCGTATAGCAGGTATCCGGGTAAAGCGTGTTCTGCGTGTAGCGGTCAAGCACGCCCTCCGGGGAGGAAAATGCACCCTTCATCTCATTGTAAACGACACCGTTTACCGTGATCGGGCTGTCCGCCGACTCCATCTCGTAATGCCAGCCCTCCTGGCGGAAAATCTTCTCTTCTTTATAGATATTCGGATGCAGAACTGCGTCCATATAGACGTCCATCAGGTTCTGGAAATCTTTGTCGTTGCAGCTTGCAACCGGGTATACCGTCTTATCCGGGTAGGTCATCGCGTTTAAGAAGGTATTTAAGGAGCCCTTCACCAGCTCTACAAACGGATCCTTGACCGGAAATTTCGCCGAACCGCACAAAACGCTGTGCTCCATGATATGCGGCACACCCGTGCTGTCAGATGGCGGGGTACGGAATCCGATGCAGAATACCTTGTTCTCATCATCATTCGAGAGCAGGAACACTCTCGCTCCCGTCTTCTTATGTTCCAGAAGAATCCCCTCGGAATTCAGCTCTTTTACGTGTTTTTCATTCAGGATCTGATAGCTCTTCAAATCTTTTACTGTCATGCTGTCTTTCCTTTCTCTGAAACGATTCCACAGCGCATACAGACATCTGTTGAATCGCATCTTTTTTTCTTCTTTTTTTACAGTCTTCCCATAAATTTGTCTTTTAGTACGGCAAATGCCTCCCGCAGCCACAGGTGCACCGCCAGCACCGGGTCGCACGCAGCTGCCACGCCGACCGGCTCGATCTCCTGTCTGCGCGCGATCGCCTCCGCCCGGAACACATGGTAATTGCTTGTCAGAATCCCGATCCGGATGGTATCGCCGTCCGGGCGCTCACGGTAAAACTCCATCAGGTGTGCCCGCGCCGCCTGCGCCTTGTTGTATTCCTGCCGGTCGATCACCGTCCGGCTGAACTCGATGTTCTGCACCGTGTCGGAGGACTGGTCTTCAATCAGCAGCTTATCCTCCGGAATCCCGTTGTACTGTAAATATTCGTACATCGCCCGCGCCTCGCTGATCTCCTCGCCCGGACCTTTTCCGCCGGAAAGCACCAGAACCGTGTTCGGATATTCCTCCGAATACTCGATCGCCCGATCCAGACGCTGCTTTAGGGAATTGCTGATCTTGGCGCCGCGCACACGCGCTCCCAGCACGATCACATAGTCCGCCGGCTGTCCCGTCGCCGTAATGGCGCTCCAGCCGATCAAAACCTCCGTGATCACCAGAATCAGAAATCCCGTCGCACATACTGTCCCGACGGAAACGCCGATCCACACGGGGATTCTGCCCTCATGCTGGCTGCCAAACCACCATCCAGCCGCCAGAAGTCCCAAAAAGATCGCCAAGCAGGGCCAGATCAAGGCAAACGAAGTCGAAACACCTGAATAAATAACAATTATGATATAATATAACAGGCACAGGACCGCCGTTCCTCCTAAAAACCAAACCATCTGTCATCCTCCTGATGTCCATCCAGCCGCACCTTTACAAATCCAGCGCTTCGTCCTCACGCCGCAGGATATCCTGCGGCTTTGCCATACCGCCTAAGTCTACCCAGAGCTGCTGCTTCGGGTGCGGTGCGCTCTCCTGCGCGGTTCCATCCTCGGTAAAGATGCCTTTCACTTCCACACGCAGGTTACGTCCGTCCGGCTTCATGATCTCGATCGTCTCTCCCACGCTGAATTTATTCTTCTGCTCCAGATGAACCAGGCCATCCCCGCGCACAGCGCCGACCGTTCCCAGATAGGTGTACGGTTTTACATAAGTATTGCTTCCGTATACCTGCGACTCGGTACCCGGTTTATGGAAATAAAATCCGGTGATGTATTCCCGGTGGGTACATTTGCGGATCTCACTCTTATACCACTCCATCTTGGACTGGTATTTTTCCGGGCTTTCCAGATAATCGTCGATTGCGATTCGGTAGGTTCTCGCCACGGTTGCCACATAGAGTGCTGTCTTCATGCGTCCCTCGATCTTGAAGCTGTCGATTCCTGCTTCGACCATCTCCGGAATGTGCTCAATCATGCACAGGTCGCGGGAGTTGAAAATATAGCTGCCGCGCTCATTTTCATAGACCGGCATCCACTCGCCCGGTCTTGTCTCCTCCGCCACCGCATATTTCCAGCGGCACGGATGAGTACAGGCGCCCTGGTTCGCGTCGCGCCCCGTCAGAAAATTGCTGAGAAGACATCGTCCTGAATAGGAAATGCACATCGCTCCGTGGATGAAGCTCTCGATCTCCATATCCTCCGGAATATGTTCGCGGATCTCGCGAATCTCCTTCAAGGACAGCTCCCGCGCCGTTACCACGCGCTTCGCGCCCTGTTTATACCAGAAAAGGAACGTCCCGTAGTTTGTATTATTTGCCTGTGTGCTGATATGGATCTCCATCTCCGGGAGAATGCGTCTGGCAATCTCAAAAACACCCGGATCGGAAATAATCAGCGCATCCGGCTTGATTTCTTTCAGTTCTGTGAAATATTCTTCCACACCGGCTAAATCATCATTATGTGCAAAAATATTTGCTGTAATATATACTTTGACGCCGCGCTCATGGGCGAACGCAATGCCCTCTTTGATCTCTTCGTTCGTAAAATTCTTCGCCTTTGCCCGCAGACCAAACGCCTCGCCGCCCAGATAGACCGCATCGGCTCCGTAAAGGACCGCCGTCTTGAGGACGTCCAGGCTGCCCGCCGGGATTAAAAGTTCCAGTTTTCTCATGTTTTTCCTTTCTTTTAACGCTTTACACTTAACGCCACGCCATCCCCGATCGGAATGACAGACGTCTCAAATTCTTTCATGTGTGTCAGTTCATATAAATAATCGCGCATCCGAGTATGGATCGTCCGGTTGCGGCGCTCGACCGCATAGCGGGATTCCACGATATCGCCGTCCTGTAAGACATTGTCCGACAGAAGAACGCCGCCGGACGGCAGCAGACGCAAAATCTGAGGCAGCCAGTGCATATACTGCCCCTTAGCCGCATCCATAAATATAAAATCATAAGGGCCGGAAAGCGTCCCCAGTATCTCTTCCGCATCGCCTTCCAGTAAAGTAATGCACGGCTCTTTTCCTGCCCTTTCAAAATTGCGCTTGGCAATCGGTATTCTTTTTTCGTACTTCTCAATCGTCGTGATCCGGCAGTTTTCCGGCATCACACGGCTCATCAGTAAAGCCGAATAGCCCACAGCCGTTCCTACCTCCAGAATCGACTGCGGGCGCTTGAGAGCAATCAGTGTTTTCAGAAATGCGGAGGTCTCCCTGCGGATGATCGGCACGCAGTCAGCCAGCGCTTCTTCCTCTATCGAGTCGAGCAGCGGTCCGTTGCCCGCGTCCAACGACTGGATATAGGCGGTAATTCTGTCATTTACTATCACTTTTATCCTCCTCCGGGCTGGCGGCAGAAGCTGCCGCCTCATCCATCTCCTTCAGCATCTCCAGAGAAGTCTGGGCGGTGCTGAACTGATAGGTTCCCGGATATATCTTGTATTCATAAATCTTTGCCTGCAGCACAAAGACCACGCGGCTTTGAATCAAACCGACGCGTTCCAGCGCTTCGCCTGCCTCGGAGGTGCTTTCGCTTTCCTCGATGGTAACCGTTCTCATTCTTCCCGGCTCTGCCTCAACTGCGGTCGGGTTAAATATCTCATGCCCCAGCCAGTAGCCCTTCGTTACGCCCTCATAGAGCAGAAACAGTGTCAGTACCAGAAAAACGATCCGGAACACACTGTCCAGAATTGATACTGCGATATGGGGTTCCCCAGATGTCCGGCTCATATGCCACCTCCGTGCTGCTTTTGCAGTCTTCTACACTTCCATGATGATCGGAAGAATCATCGGATTTCTCTTCATCTTCTTCCATAGGAAATCACTCAGGCTGTCGCGGATAATGTTCTTGATCTTGCCCCAGTCGCTCACGTGCTTCTCAAGACAGCTTTGTACGGCTTCATCCACGATTCTCTGTGCCTCTTCCATCAGATCCTCGGACTCACGCACATAGACGAAACCTCGGGACACGATATCCGGTCCCGCTAAGAGCTGGTTGCTGTATTTCTCCAACGTCAGTACCACAATAATGATACCGTTCTGTGCCAGGTTCTGGCGGTCGCGCAGAACGATATTTCCGACATCACCGATGCCCAGACCATCGACCAGGATACCGCCCGCCTGTACATGGTCGGCAACACGGTAGCCCTCGTCCCCGATCTCGATCACATCACCTGAGCGCATCAGGATGACATTTTCCTTCGGAATGCCCATTGAGATTGCCAGGTTGCGCTGCGCCATCAGGTGGCGGTACTCACCGTGTACCGGAATCGAGAATTTCGGACGAACTAAGGAGTACATCAGCTTGATCTCCTCCTGGCAGGCATGTCCGGATACGTGGGTATCCTGGTTGATAACCTCTGCGCCCTTCATCGACAGCTCGTTGATAACTCTTGCAACGGCTTTCTCATTGCCCGGAATCGGGGTGGAACTTAAAATAACCACGTCGCCCGGCATAATCGAAACCTTCTTGTGCAGGTCTGCCGCCATACGGGACAGTGCCGCCAGAGACTCGCCCTGGCTGCCGGTCGTGATAAGGACGGTATCCTCTTTCTTATAATTTTTCAGATGTTCAATGTCGATCAGTGTATTTTCCGGAATATTAATGTATCCAAGTTCGCTCGCCGTGCCGATGACATTGACCATGCTTCGGCCCTCGACCACTACCTTACGTCCATAGTGGTATGCCGTATTGATGATCTGCTGGACACGGTCTACGTTGGAAGCAAACGTCGCAACGATGATCCGGTTGTTCTTGTGCTCTGCAAAAATCGAATCAAAGGTCTTGCCGACGGTGCGCTCCGACATCGTAAATCCCGGACGGATCGCGTTGGTACTGTCGCACATCAGCGCCAGCACGCCTTTCTTTCCAAGCTCGGCAAAACGCTGCAGATCCGCCGGTTCACCGAATACCGGTGTGTAATCGATCTTGAAGTCGCCGGTGTGGACGATAATACCAGCCGGGGAGAAGATCGCAAGCGCCGATGCATCTGCGATACTGTGGTTCGTCTTGATAAACTCAATCCGAAAACATCCGAGATTGATGGACTGTCCGTGCTTTACGACCTTGCGGCGGACGGTCTTCATCATATTATGCTCTTTTAATTTATTCTCAATCAGTCCGATCGTCAGTTTGGTGCCGTATACCGGTGCCGTAACATCGCGGAGTACATACGGCAGCCGGCCGATATGGTCCTTATGTCCGTGCGTGATCACAAAGCCCTTGACTTTGTCAATGTTGTTCTTTAAATAAGTCACATCCGGGATGACCAGATCGATTCCCAGCATATCGTCGCTCGGGAATGCCATACCGCAGTCTACTACAATAATGCTGTCTTCATATTCGAAGGCAGTCATATTCATACCGATCTGTTCCAGACCACCGAGCGGTATGATCTTTACCTTATTATGATTTGTTTCCTTTTTCAATCAATGCACCTCCAAAAATTTGATTTTTAGATTTTTATTCGATATCAACGCCCAGATCGCTCATCAGCTCCGCAAACACCTTGGACATATACTCCAGTTCTCCGTCATCGTCCACAAATTCGTAAGCTGCTTCTGCATCCTCCGGCTTTGATGTATCTCTCAACAGATAGCACTCTCCATCGCCGTCCTTCGTATCACTTGCCAGCAGATAGGACTCGCCATTTAACTTTGTCTCTTCCAGGACATACAGCTTCACTTCCTCGCCGTTCTCATCCCTCAGCGTGATGCTGTTTTCCATATTATTCAGTTCATCTAACATTGAATCCAGGTTTCCCATTCTATGATTCTCCTTCTATTCTTTATTTTCAATCATTGATTTTTATCACTGATAATTTGCTCTCCTGTTTTCCTTGGCTCCTAAAACCAAAATTCTCCATAAAACTCTAATACTGCCTAATTTTTATCAACCCCTCCCCTCCGTTTCCCCCGCCCCCCCCCCCTCCCGATCAGGATCTGCCCCGCCGCATTCGCCGTCAGACGCTCGTCCCACATAACGACCGGAAGATTCGTCCGCCGTTCCAGCATCTCTTTAAATGCCAGCGTCTTTTCAACGCGCTCTCCCAGCGTATTATTCATATTTTTAGGATACCCCAAAACAATCGTCCCAACCTCGTATTCCCGGATCAGCTCTTCAATCCGGGCGCAGGTCTGGCGAAGTTTGTTCTCATCCTTCCGTGTGATCGTCTCAATCCCCTGTGCTGTAATGCCTAACGGATCGCTGACTGCCACTCCCGTGGTCTTCGATCCAAAATCAAGCCCCATAATTCTCATATTCTATTTTCTCCATAACAAAACAAGCTGGCAGCCCGTCAGATATTGGACTGTTGTCGCCAGCTGTTTACTCTTCCGCTTTTTAATTGCCGTGCTGCATCCACTCTTTACTGAAGCTTCGTCTCAATATATACCTTCACAAGCTCTTCCAGAATTTCGTCACGCTCTACCTTCATAATCAGGCTTCTGGCACTCTTGTGGCTGGTAATATAGGTCGGATCTCCAGACATAATATATCCTACAATCTGATTGATCGGGTTGTAACCCTTCTCCGTCAGCGCTGTATATACCTGTTCCAGAACCTGGCTTGCCTCCAGCTTCTTCTCTTCCTGTACTGCTCTAAAAAACTGTGTATTGCTGATATCACCCATTTTGTCTTCACGTCCTTTTAAATACCCGCCGCGCTCTGTCACTCTGCGGATCCATGCGTGCAGGTAAACTACTCTTTTTTATTTTACTCTACTTTACCCCATTCGGCAAGTTATTTTTTATCATTATAATCATCCAGGAAATTGTACGTCCAATCGTCCTTGTGGTAACCGATCACAGTCTTTAAGTTGATATTGTGGACACTCTTAAAGATATTTTTCTCGATCACGTCGCTCTCCTTGCGGAAATGGGCGATCAATTCCTTCATCTCATCGCGCTTGGAACCGCGTCCGCCTCCGCAGCTCACGCAATTTTCAGTAAAACGGCACGCGCACTGTATAAACTGCAGTCCGTTGTAATCGCGCCACGCCTTGACCGCATCTTCCTTGATAAGGTACATCGGGCGGATCAGCTCCATGCCCTCGAAATTCTGGCTGTGCAGCTTCGGCATCATCGTCTCAATCTTGCCGCTGTACAGCATTCCCATGAGGATCGTCTCGATCACATCATCAAAATGATGCCCAAGCGCAATTTTATTGCAGCCCAGCGCTTTCGCCTGTGCATAGAGGTGACCGCGTCGCATTCTGGCACAAAGGTAGCACGGATTCTGTTCGATCGTCGCCACCGTGTCGAAAATATCGCTCTCAAATACCGTCAGCGGAATGCCGAGAAGTTTCGCATTGTCCTGGATGATCTTCCAGTTATCCGCATTGTAGCCCGGATTCATCACTAGAAAAACGGTTTCAAACTGGAATTTTCCATGTTTTTTCAATTCCTGGAAAAGTTTCGCCATCAGCATGGAATCCTTGCCGCCGGAGATACAGACTGCGATCTTGTCGCCCTCCTGAATCAGGTCGTAGGTGTTGAGCGCACGCGTAAACGCCCGCCAGATCGGCTTGCGGAATTTTTTTATAATACTCTGCTCAATTCTCGCCCGTTTTTCCTCTCGATCCGCCTCGGATTCTCCGCCTACGAAGCGGGACAGGGAGAGGCGCAGCCACGCACGGTAACCACCCTCCACATTGACCGCGTCAAATCCGTCTCCGGTCAGACGACGCACCCACTCCTGGCTCTTCTCACCGGTATGGCACATCACGTACACTGGATGCATTTTGTCTAACCTGGCTGTTTCCTCCTCATATTGCTCTTCCAGCCGGGACGCCGGGAGGCTTACCGCCCCCGGAAAAGTTCCGCGCATATACTGGTCCTGCGGGCGGATGTCCACGATCGTCTTCTCCGCATCCTTTAACGCTTCCAGCTCCTCAATCGTAATCGTTTTCATTGTATATTCTCCTGTATCCGTTATCTGCAAAATCCTCTTTAAGAAAAAGAATGTAAAAAATGTACCCACCTGTGTACAGTAACCACAATTCTCATGAAATGAAACAAAAGCACAGGATCCGCGCTGACAGTGCTCTGCCAAACAAACGGGTCCTGTGTTTTTCTGCTGTTTTGTTACCGTTCACGCGCACGTAACCAGTAACTCATTTTCTGTTAATTATAACACTCTCCCTGCATTCTGGGAAGTCCTATTTCTATAATTAGTCTCTTAGTCCTCTGTAAAGAGTGGTGTGGAATAATAGCGGTCACCGCTGTCCGGAAGAATCGCTACAATGGTTTTCCCCTTATTTTCCGGGCGTTTTGCCAGCTCAATCGCACCATGCAGGGCTGCGCCGGAGGAAATACCGACTAAGATGCCCTCTTTGTGTGCCAGAAGTTTTGCTGCCGCAAATGCATCCTCATTCTCCGCCTCGAAAATCTCATCATAAATCTTCGTGTTCAGTACATCCGGTACAAATCCGGCGCCGATACCCTGAATCTTGTGTGCGCCGCCCTTGCCTGTCTTTAATACCGGGGATGAAGCTGGCTCCAGC
>OBLF01002938.1_pt1 | contig 10815 bp, 11 predicted proteins | sample 1519231 | NCBI WGS metagenome assembly OBLF01 (sample SAMEA2602895, study PRJEB22501) | metagenome | reverse complement strand
GCCCGAAGGCATTGCCAGAAGCCTTGGACGCCTGGGTCCGCCTGGGGGTGGACGCCGTGATCTGCAATCCCGTCCCCAACGTGTTCGGCTTGGTGCAGCCGGTGGAGGCTGTTGCGGAGATCTGCCGCAGCCGGGGCGTGCCCCTGGTGATCGATGCCTCCCAGTCCGCCGGGATCCTGCCGCTGGACCTGGAAAGCCTTGGGGCGGCGTATATTGCCATGCCGGGCCACAAGGGCCTTTACGGCCCACAAGGCACAGGCGTGCTGCTGTGCGGACAGGGGACGGCGCCCCGGCCATTGATGGAAGGGGGTACCGGCAGCCTGTCCCTCAGCCAGGATATGCCGGACTTTCTGCCGGACCGGCTGGAGGCCGGGACCCACAATATGCCCGGCATCGCCGGATTGCTGGCGGGGGTCCGGTTTGTCCGCCAACAGCGGACAGACGCCATTTGGCACCATGAGTATGCCCTGACCCGCCGGGCGGCGGAGCAGCTGGCGGGGCTGCCGGATGTGGAGGTGTTTGCCTCGCCGGATGGGACGGCACAGGCGGGGATGATCTCCTTCCGGGTGACGGGCCGGGACGCGGAGGCGGTGGGAGAGGCTCTGGCGGAGCGGGGCATCGCCGTCCGGGCGGGGCTCCACTGCGCACCGCTGGCCCACCGCACCGCCGGGACCCTGGACACCGGCACCGTCCGGGTCAGCTTTTCCGCCTTCAACACGCCCCGGGAGGTGGATATGCTGGCCCGGGCCCTGGCAGGGAGTTTGAAATAAAATTCTGAACAGGACGTGAATTTTTAACGGTTTTCCTTGAATTTTACAGGGAATTTCTCTATAATACAAATACGAATGTCTATAGGATCCCGAAGAGGTGAGGAAGAGGAATGGAAGTAACGCTTGCGCAGGTCAGCGGCTGGGTGGTCCGGTATCTGCTGACTATTCAGATCACGGATATTCTGGACATTGCCATCATGGCCTTTGTCCTCTATAAGATCTTTACCCTGGTGCAGAGCACCAAGGCGGCCAGCCTGGTGAAGGGTCTGCTGATCTTTTTGGCGGCGCTGGTGCTTTCCTCCGCCCTGCACCTCAACGGGATCAATTACATCATGAGCCGCATGGTGAACCTGGGCCTGCTGGCCCTGATCATCCTGTTCCAGCCGGAGATCCGGCGGATTCTGGAGCAGGTGGGCAGCCGCCGCCTGACGGCCTTCTTCATCCATGAGGAATCTGCTGGGGCTATGGAGCGGGCCATCAGCCAGACGGTGCTGGCCTGCACGGAGATGTCCCAGTCCCGCACCGGCGCTCTCATCGTCTTTGAGCGGGAGATCCTGCTGGACGATATGGTCCGCAGCGGCACGGTGCTGGACGCGGCGGTGTCCAGCGAGCTTTTGAAGAACATTTTCTTTGTCAAGGCTCCCATGCACGACGGCGCGGTCATCGTGCGCCACGGCCGGGTGCTGGGCGCGGGGTGCATGCTGCCCTTGAGCAAGAACGTGAACCTCTCCCGGGATCTGGGCATGCGCCACCGGGCGGGCATCGGCATGAGTGAGAATTCCGACGCGGTGGTGGTCATCGTCTCCGAGGAGACGGGTTCCATCTCCGTGGCCACAGGCGGCATGCTGAAGCGGCATCTCAAGCCGGAGACGCTGGAAAACCTGCTGCGCAACGAACTGCTCCCCCGTGAGGAGGATGACCTGGACAAGCCGAAGTTCAGCCTGCTGACGCTGCTCAAGGGCAAGAAGGATGGAGGCGAGGATGATGAATAAGAACCCGAAGCTCTGGAACATCCTGTATCTGATCCTGGCCATTGTGGTGGCCGCCGGCGTCTGGTTCTATGTGGATGAAAACAGCGACCGCACCGTCAGCGTCACCGTGACGGACATTCCCATCGAGTATACCAATCAGGCGTCTTTGACGGACAACGGGTTGATGCTGGTGGAGGGAGACGACAGCGGTACTGACGCCACCATTGACATCACCTTCAAGGGTAAGCGGCGGCATGTGGTGCGGCTGGACCGCTCCAAGATCCGGGTGACGGCGGACCTCTCCAGCGTTACCTCCGCGGGGGTCCAGTCGGTGAATATCACAACGTCCTATGCGGACCGGAAATTCAACCAGTCCAATACGACCATCGATAAGCAGAGCATTTACCTGGCTACGGTGAACATCTGCGAGCTGAGCCACAAGGAAGTGGAGCTGCGCTGCGAGCTCACCGGCAATGTGGCGGAGGGCTACTCCGCCGGAAAGGTCCAGCTGTCCCAGACGGCCATCGAGGTCCGGGGCCAGGAGGACGACATTGCCGTTATCAGCTATGCCAAGGTGGTCTTTGACGTGGGCAAAAACGCCAAGGAAACCGTGACGGCGTCTCTGGATTACAAGTTCTACGACGCCGAGGGCCACGAGGTGGATGCCTCCGGCGTTCACGCCGAGGCGGGCCAGATCCAGGCCACATTGCCGGTGTACGTCACCAAGGAGCTGAAGCTGGAGGTGGACTTCCAGGAAGCCCCCGGAGCCCGGCTGGCGGATATGGCCTGGGCCATCCGGCCGGAGAGCATCATGGTCTCCGGCGATGCCTCGGTCCTCAACGGCATGGACAGCATCGTGCTGGACAGCTTTGACCTTTCCAATGTGACCAAGGAGAGCACCACCCACAGCTATGCCATTCTGGTGCCGGACGGCTGCGAAAACCTCAGCGGCGTCACCAAGGCCACGCTGGAGATCGGCTATCCTGACAAGGCCATTGCAGACGTGACCACCCAGAATATCCAGGTGGTGAACCCGCCGTCAGACCGGACGGTGGAGATCCTCACCACCCAGTTGACCGTGCGCATTGTGGGCACGGAGACGGAGGTGGCGGACGTCACCGGCGAGGACGTGACCATCGTGGCGGACCTCAGCGACTACGCGGTGGCTTCCGGAACCTATATGGTCCCGGCACAGGTGGAGGTCGATGGCCGTGTGGGCGTTTCCGGTACCTATCAGGTGCAGATCCGGATCCCGGAAGCCCAGGAATGAGACCGGGAAAATTGACAGGAGCGATATCATGACACAAATTGCAACAGTTGAACGAATTTTGGACGCCACGCACGCAGAAATCTCCGTACCCCGGAAGTCCGCCTGCGGCCATGACTGCGAAGAATGCGCAGGCTGCGGCGTCAGCGGCGTGTCCGTCTATGCCAGGGCGCTGAACACCGTGGGGGCCCGGCCGGGAGAGAAGGTGGTGGTGGAGAGCGACACCAAGAAAATGCTCAAGATCGTCAGCTTCGTGTATCTGATCCCGGTGGTGCTGTTTCTGGCGGGCTACCTCATCACCCTGGCCCTGACGCCCAGCGTGGCGGTGCAGTACACCGCGGCGGTGCTGGGGGCGGTGCTGGGCGTGGTCCTGGCCGTGTGGTATGACCGCCGGGTGAAGGCCCGGGGCGGACTGTCCTTCACCATCGTCCGGGTGTTCTGATGTTCGGATATGTGCGGCCCTCCGTGCAGGATCTGCCGGAGGGGGAGCTGGACCGGTTCCGCACCATGTACTGCGGACTGTGCCATACCCTGTCCCGGCGGTACGGCCAGGCGGCCCGGTTCATCCTGAACTACGATTTCACCTATCTTGCCATCCTGCTGTCCGATAGGACGGCAGGGAAGGAGAACGCGGGGCGGTGCTACACCAGCCCCATTAGGAAGCGGCCCTACCTGGAATCCACCGCCGCCATGGAGCTGGCGGCGGACGAAAGCGTGATCCTGGCCTACTGGCAGCTGCGGGACGGCGTGGAGGACCACGCCTGGGCCGCCGGACTGAAATACCGGGCGGGTGCCCGTCTGCTGGAATCTGCCTACCGGAAGGCGGCGGCCTTCCGGCCTGCATTTGATCAAGCGGTGCGCCGCCAGCTTCAGATGCTGAGCGCACTGGAAAAAGAGAAAGACCCCTCCATGGATAAGGCGGCGGACACCTTTGCGGTGCTGCTGTCCAGTGCGGCGGAGGGCGTGGAGGAGCCCGTCCGGCGGCGGGTCCTGGAACAGATTTTGTACCACTTGGGCCGGTGGGTCTATCTCATCGACGCCGCCGATGACCTGAAAAAAGACGCGGAAAGCGGGAACTATAACCCTGTGGCCCTGCGGTACGGCCTGAAGGACGGCGCCTGGGACCCGGAGAGCCGCCATGCCTTTGCCGTGACCCTGGACCACTCCATCCACCAGATGGCGGCGGCCTTTGAACTGTGGAACTTCGGCGTGTGGACAACGGTTTTGCAGACCACCTTTTACGCAGGACTGTTCCGGGTGGGACATGCCGTGCTGGAAGGCACCTACCACCGCCGCGATAGAAAGAACATCAGAGAGATTGAGGAAACCACATGAACGATCCGTATGAGGTCCTGGGCGTTCCCCGGACCGCCACCGACGAAGAGATCAAAAAAGCATACCGGAACCTGGCCCGGAAATACCATCCGGACAATTACCACGACAGCCCCCTGGCGGACTTGGCCCAGGAGAAGATGAAGGACATCAACGCCGCCTACGAGGCAATCACCAAGGAGCGCAGCGGCCGGGGGAGCAGTACCTCCGGCGGCTACCGCCAGAACACCTACGGCGGCTACGGCAGTCAGGGCTACGCCGGGGGCACCGTGCTCCAGCAGGTGCGCTATGCCATCCAGATCGGAGACCTGAGCCGGGCGGAGGCCCTGCTGGCCGCTTGCAGCGACCACAACGCCGAGTGGAACTTCCTGAAAGGGGCCGTATGCTACCGCCGGGGCTGGATGGACGAGGCCAAGCGCTACTATCAGACCGCCTGCCAGATGGACCCGGACAATCTGGAATATCAGCGGGCCCTGGACTATATGGAAAACGGCCCCCGGCAGGCCTACACCCCCGGCGGCACTGTGTTCGGAACGGATCTTTGCGGCAGCAACATGTGTCTGCCTATGTGCTGCCTGTGGTCCCTTTGCAGCGGCAGTGTGCCAATTTGCTACTGCTGCTGAGAAATCAAGTGAAAATCGGCGGAAACGTGCTCCGGCAGGGCAGGGAGCCATACGCGGAAGGCGTTTCTCCGTAAAATAGAGGAGGAAACAACGTGATCAAAAGCATGACCGGCTATGGCCGGGCCAGAGAAATGCGGAACAAGCGGGATATCACCGTGGAGGTCCGCTCCGTCAACAACCGGTATCTGGACTGCACCGTGAAGATGCCACGGATGTATAGCTTTGCGGAGGATGCCGTGAAGCAGTGTGTCCAGAGGGCTATCTCCCGAGGCAAGGTGGATGTGTTCATCACCGTGGACGCCTCCGCGGCAGACGTGGCGAAGGTCACTGTCAACCGGGAATTGGCGGCCCAGTATGCCGCCGCTCTCAATGAGTTGGCGGAGGTCTGCGGCGCGGAGGCAAAGGTGACGCCGGAGCAGCTGTCCCGGTTCCCGGATGTCCTCACCGTCACCAAGGCGGATGAGGATCTGGAAACGGTGTCCGCCGACCTGTGCGCCGTGGCGGAGCAGGCTCTGGAAGCCTACAACGCCATGCGGGCCGTGGAGGGCCGGAAGCTGGCAGAGGACATCGGCAACCGCCTGACCTATATTGAGGACTACACCGCCCAGGTGGAAAAGCGTTCTCCCGAAACCGTGGCGGAGTACCGCGCCAAGCTCACCGCCCGGATGGAGGAGGTGCTGCAGAGCACCACCATCGACCCCCAGCGGATCCTGCAGGAGGCCGCCATCTATGCCGACAAGGTGGCCGTGGACGAGGAGACCGTCCGCCTGCGGAGCCACGTGGCCCAGCTGCGGACCATGCTGGAATCCGACGAGCCCATGGGCCGGAAGATGGACTTCCTGATCCAGGAGGTCAACCGGGAATCCAACACCATCGGCTCCAAGTGCTGCGATGTGGCCATCGCCCAGGTGGTGGTGGGCCTCAAGGCCGAAGTGGAGAAGATGCGGGAACAGGTCCAGAATGTGGAGTGAGCCATGAAGCTGATCAACATCGGTTTTGGCAACCTGGTGTCCCAGGAGCGGCTGGTGGCCATCGTCAGTCCGGATTCCGCGCCCATCAAGCGGATGGTGCAGGAGACCCGGGAGCGTGGGATGCTCATTGACGCCACCTATGGCCGCAAGACCGCGTCCATTTTCATTATGGACAGCGACCATGTGATTTTATCGGCGCTGCCGCCGGAGCGGTTCAGCCCGAAGGAGCAGGAGAAAGAGATATGATGAAGGGAAAGACGTTTATCGTTTCCGGACCTTCCGGCGTGGGCAAGAGCACGGTGCTCAAGGCTCTGCTGGAAAAGCGGAAGAACCTGTATTTTTCCGTGTCCGCCACCACCCGGCCGCCCCGGCCCGGTGAGTTGGACGGCATCCACTACCATTTCATGGACGTGGATTCCTTCCGCAAGTGGATCGCCATGGACCAGTTTTTGGAGTACGCGGAGTACGTGGGCAATTTCTACGGTACCCCCAAGCGTTTTGTGGACCAAGCCATGGAAAAGGGCCAGGATGTGATTCTGGACATTGAGGTCCAGGGCGCCATCCAGGTGACCAGCAAGCGGCCGGACACCGTGCGCATTTTTATTGCGCCCCCCAGCTGGAAGGAACTGGAGCGCCGGCTGAAGGACCGGGGCACCGATGATCCCGACAAGGTGCAGAAGCGCCTGCTGCGGGCCAAGGTGGAGTTCCAGACAGCCCACACCTACGATTATTTCGTCATCAACGACACGGTGGAGGACGCCGTCCGGGAACTGGACGCCATCATCACCGCCGAGCACTGCAAACCCAAGGAGCGGATGTCCATTCTGGCGGAGTAACTGCCGGATATCTTGCCCTCGTTAATCGATGATACCCTGTACAATAAAAATTCAAGCCGCACAGCGGCAGATTGGAAGTAGATCATTATGATGCTGTATCCCGCTATGAGCAAGCTCAACAGTCACATCCCCAACCGCTATATGCTGGTGAACGTGGTGGCCCTCCGTGCCCGGCAGATCGCTGAGGACGCCGAGGACGCCGGTGTTCAGCTGGACGAGAAGCCCGTCACTCTGGCCATTCATGAGGTGGCTGACGGCAAGATCGACGCCAGCGGCATGGACCTGACCATTTCTGTGGATAACTGACCGGAAAACAAGCACTTGGAGGAGGGCGAGGCATGGAGACCGCGGACATGGTAAAGGTTGCGGTCAGCGCCGCGCCCTATTCCATTGATAAGCCCTACAGCTACCTGGTGCCGGAACATCTGTCGGATGCGGCGGTGCCCGGCGTCCGGGTGGTGGTGCCCTTTGGCCGGGGCAACAAGGAGAGCGAGGGCCTGATCCTGGCCCGGTCCCCGGAGCCCAAGCTGCCGGGGGTAAAGGCCATCCGCAGCGTGCTGGACCCGGAGCCGGTATTGGACAAGGCCGGGATCGACCTGGCCCTGTGGATGCGGGGCCGGTATTTCTGCACGGTGTTCGAGGCGGTAAAAACCATTCTCCCCACCGGACTGTGGTACGGGCTCCGGGAGGTCTGGTCCCTGCATATGGAAGCGGAGGCGGCCCGGTCCGCCGCGGCGGCCATTCCCGGCGCATGGCAGGCGCTGGACCTGCTGGCGCAGCAGGGAGGCCGGGCGGAGATCCAGCTTCTGCGGGACACTTTGGGGGTTGAAGCGGAAAAAACACTGAAGGCCCTGAAAAAGGCCGGGATCCTCACCTGTGAGACCAATGCCCGCCGGAAGGTGGGGGACAAGTTCCACCGGATGGTGGAGCTGGCCATCGACACCGGGGATGCTTTTGCCCTGACGGAGCCCAAGCGGCGCTCCGCTCCGGCCCGGTATGAGGTTGTCAGCTTTCTGGCTTCGGCGGGACGGACCCCGGCGGCAGAAGTCTGCTACTACACCGGTGCGTCCACCCGGACCCTAAAGTCCATGGAAAAGGCGGGACTGATCGCCTTTTCCGAGGAAGAGGAGCTGCGGGTGCCGTCCTTTGAGGATGTGGAGCCGGGGCCGGAGATTCTGCTGAATGAGGAGCAGGAGACGGCTTTTGAGGAGATCCTGGGCCGGGTCCGGGAGGAGCGGCCTTCTGTGACGCTGCTGCGGGGCGTGACCGGCAGCGGCAAAACCCAGGTTTATCTGCGGCTGGTTCAGGAAACACTGGCATTGGGAAAGACGGCCATGGTGCTGGTGCCGGAGATCGTGCTGACGCCCCAAATGATGCGGAAGTTCAGCTCCTATTTCGGTGAAAAGGCCGCCATGCTCCACAGTTCCCTGAAAATGACGGAGCGCTACGACCAGTGGAAGCGCATCCGCCGGGGAGAGGTCAGCGTGGTGCTTGGCACCAGATCCGCCATTTTTGCCCCCCTGAAAAACCTGGGCCTCATCGTCATGGACGAGGAGCAGGAGGGGAGCTATCAATCGGAAAATGCGCCCCGCTATGATACCCGGGAGGTAGCCAAGCACCTCTGCGCCCGGGAAGGCGCGGCCCTGGTGCTGGGCTCTGCCACCCCTACGGTGGAATCCGCCTGGGCGGCGGAGCAGGGGACCTACCAAAAGGCGCTGCTGCGGCGGCGCTACAACGAAAGCGCCCTGCCCCAGGTGCTGATCGCGGACATGCGGCAGGAGGTGCTGGCCGGAAATCCCGGCCTTATCAGCGCTCCCCTGCGGCAGGAGCTGGAGCGGAATCTGGCCGCCGGGGAGCAGAGTATTTTGTTTCTGAACCGCCGGGGCAGCAGCCGGTACCTCCTGTGCGGAGAGTGTGGCTATGTGCCCCAGTGCCCACGGTGCAGCGTGGCCATGACCTACCATTCCGCCAACGGGCGCCTCATGTGCCACTACTGCGGCCACTCCCAGCCGGTGACGGAGACCTGCCCCGAATGCGGCGGCTGGATGAAGCGCATCGGCGCAGGCACCCAGAAGGTGGAGGAGGAGCTGCGGGAACTGTTTCCTGAAACGGGTATCCTGCGGATGGATGCCGACACCACCGCCGGAGGCCATGAGGAGATCCTGCAGACCTTTGAAAGAGAGCAGGTCCCCATCCTGCTGGGCACCCAGATGGTAGCCAAGGGGCTGGATTTTGAAAACGTGACCCTGGTTGGCGTTCTGTCGGCGGATATTTCTCTGTACGTGGACAATTACCGGGCGGCGGAGCGGACCTTCAGCCTGCTGACCCAGGTGGTGGGCCGGGCCGGCCGGGGCAGTAAGACAGGCCGGGCCGTCATTCAGACCTATACGCCGGGAAACGACGTGATCCAGTGTGCCGCCCGGCAGGATTACGATGCCTTTTACGAAAGTGAGATCCGGATGCGCCGTCTGCGGCGCTATCCGCCCTTTGCGGATATTTTCACCGTCACCGTTTCCGGAACGGAGGAGGGCCGGGTGCTCCGGGCCGCTGTTTCCGTCCGGGAAACGCTGCGGCAGCTGTGCCTGAGGCCAGAACTGGCCGCCGGAGAGCCGGAGGTTCTGGGCCCTGCCCCGGCGCCGGTGGTAAAGGTGAACAACCGGTTCCGCTATCGCTGCACCCTAGTGGGCCGGAACGATAAGCCTACCCGGGAGATGCTGGCCTGGCTGCAAAAGACCTTTGCCAAGGACAGCGCCAACCGGGGACTGAATATTTTTGTAGACCATAATGCGGCGGACTGACGCTGCCGCGACAAATCAAGGAGGTGCCATCATGGCATTACGAAAGATCGTGGAACAGGGCGACGAGTGCCTGACGAAGGTCTGCCGCCCGGTGGTGAAGTTTGACCGGCGGCTGCATGACTTGCTGGACGATATGGCGGAGACTCTGGCGGACGCCAACGGCGCCGGTCTGGCCGCCCCCCAGGTGGGGATCCTGCGCCGGGTGTGCCTGGTGCTGGACGAGGAGAGCGAGGAGTATCTGGAGCTGGTCAACCCGGAGATCATCGCCCAGAGCGGCGAGCAGACCGGCCTGGAGGGCTGCCTGAGCCTGCCCGGCAAGTGGGGCATCGTCACCCGGCCCAACCGGGTGCGGGTCCGTGCCCAGGACCGGGACGGCGATTGGTTCGAGGCGGAGGCCGAGGGCCTGACGGCCCGGGCCTTCTGCCATGAGATCGAGCATCTGGACGGCCACTTGTTTGTGGAGCACATCGACCATTTCCTTACCGACGAGGAGCTGAAAGAGTACCTGGAGGGCGAGGAGTAATGCGGATCCTGTTTATGGGCACGCCGGACTTCGCGGCGGTGTCCCTGAAGCGCCTGGTGGAGGACGGCCATGAGATCTGCGGCGTGTTCACCCAGCCGGACAAGCCCCGGAACCGGAATAAGGTGACCTTTTCTCCTGTGAAGGAGTATGCCTTGTCACATGGCCTGACTGTGTACCAGCCGGTGAAAATGCGGGACGGAACGGCCTTGGAGATCGTGAAGGAGCTGCATCCGGAGCTGATCGTGGTGGTGGCCTACGGCCGCATCCTGCCCAAGGACATTCTGGACGTGCCGCCCCTGGGCTGCGTGAACGTTCATGCGTCTCTGCTGCCCAAATACCGGGGGGCGGCTCCCATCAACTGGGCCATGCTCAACGGCGACGCGGAGACCGGCGTCTCCATCATGTATATGGCGGAGGAACTGGACGCAGGCGACGTGATCCGGGCAGCAAAAACCCCCATCGACCCGGAGGAGGACCTGCCCATGCTGTGGGACCGGCTGGCGGAGCTGGGGGCCCAGACCCTGTCTGAGACCATCCCCACCCTGGCGGACGGCACAGCCGCCCGGGCGCCCCCGGACGGCAGGCAGGTGACCTTTGCACCCATGCTGTCCCCGGGGCTGTCTCCCACTGGCTGGACGAAGCCCCTGGCCGCCCCCCGCCACCCCGGGCCGGGGCGGGACCCCCCGCCCTGCGCCGCCGGGCGGCATGGCGGGCGGCGCGGTCC
>OBLF01002937.1_pt1 | contig 10815 bp, 9 predicted proteins | sample 1519231 | NCBI WGS metagenome assembly OBLF01 (sample SAMEA2602895, study PRJEB22501) | metagenome | reverse complement strand
AAATACCAGATAGGCTTTATTTAAAAAGATAATAATTTTTTAATATTGCTATCCTTAATATATCATTAAGGATAGCTTTTTATATGAACAATTTTTTCATCTCAATTTACTTCTAAGGAAATACTCACAAAAAACTAGAAAACCATTAAGTACTTACCTAAAATTAAATCAATCTATGTATGTATGAGAAGAAAAAATTAGATGCAAGGAGAGCTTCCATAATAGTATTTTATGTTAATCACATTATTTTTATTCATAACTAAATAGAAAAGTAAATTATTAAACTTATTTTTCTATTTAGTCATTTTCATTTGTTTCTGTTAGCATTAATATAGTAATTTCCATTTGAATCATACTCTGTATAATTTATAATAAACTTATTATCTTGGAGCATTGAATTTATTACATCTATATCTTTTCTGTTTCTTTTATTTATCTTTATTATAAAATTATCATCTTTGTCTATTATTTTTAAATAGTCAAATATATTGCTGTAATCTTCTAAACCAATATTGCCGCTAATATTCATACTATAATTTGACACTGGTTTGTTCATCCTCCTTAGCTATAAGCTATGTATATTTCTATCCACAGATAGTATGGCTTTATTCGTATAATAATATTCCTATTCTACTAAAAATGATTATATTTTTAAATTTTTATATACAAAAAGGTAGCCTAATTTTTCTATTATAAGCTACCTTTTTACATATACAGATAAATTTTTATTTAATAATCTATAAATCTTCTATTATTAAAATTAATTTCTATTTTTGGCTTCTTTTACACTATTTATAACCTTGTCCACTTCTACCTCTGGTACTTCTTCATATCTTGCAAATTCCTTTCTGAACATACCACGACCTTGAGTTAATGATCGTAATTCAGTAGCATATTTTCTCATTTCAGCCATAGGTACTTCAGCAATAACCTTTTGCTTTTCACCTTCTGGTTCCATTCCAATAACTCTTCCCCTCTTTTTATTTATATCAGCCATTACATCTCCCATATACTCGTCTGGTATTACTACCTCAACTTGCATTATAGGTTCTAATAAAATAGGTTTAGCCTGTTCTAGTCCTTTCTTATAAGCTATTGAAGCAGCCATTTTAAATGCCATTTCAGATGAATCAACTGAATGGTATGAACCATCATGAAGTGTTGCTCTAAGGCCTATAACAGGACAACCTGCTAATACTCCATGTGAAATACATTCTCTTAAACCTTTTTCTACTGCTGGAATAAAGTTTCTAGGAACAGCACCTCCTACAACTTTATCTACAAATTCTAAATCCTCTTCTCCATCATCTCTAGATTCAAATTTAATTACAACATCTCCATATTGTCCATGCCCACCAGACTGTTTCTTATGCTTTCCTTGAACATCAGCAAAGCCTTTTATAGTTTCTTTATATGGTACTTTAGGAAGTTCTAACTCTATATCAACTCCATATTTACTCTTAATTTTACTTGCAATTATATTAATGTGAGTTTCTCCTAATCCAGAAATAATAGTCTCTGCATTTTCAATATCCCTAGAAACCTCAAATACTGGGTCTTCATCTTTCAATTTAGCTAAAGACTGAGATATCTTATCTTCATCCCCCTTAGCTTTAGGTATTACCGACATTGAGCAAACAACACTTGGAAAATTCATTTTATCATATATTATTTTAAAATCTGAACTACATAAGGTATCTCCTGTATTGGTGTACTGAAGCTTTGATATAGCACCTATATCTCCTGCTTTTATACTTTTTGTAGGAATTTGATTTTTTCCTCGTAAAAAACAGATATGTGATAACTTTTCAGATTTGTCCTTATTTGTATTGATAACAGTCATATCATCTTGAGCTTCACCAGTTATTACTCTAAAAAACGATATTTTACCTACAAATGGATCCGCAATAGTTTTGAATACTATTGCGGAAAATGGCTTATCTTCTGCAAGATTTATAAATACTTCTTCATTTGTATCAACCTTTACAGCCTTCTGTGGTATTGCATATTCTGGTGATGGGAAGCATTCAACAATATCCTCAATTAATGTATCCATCCCTATAACTTTTAAGGCACTTCCACACATAACTGGTGCAATGTCACCACTTGCACAACCTTTTATTAAACCTTTATATATTTCATCATCACTCAATGTTCCTTCACTAAAATATTTTTCAAGTAAAGCTTCATCGGTTTCCGCAACAGACTCCATAATCATTATTTTACATGCATGTACTTTTTCTTTTAATTCCTCTGGAATATCAATAGGCTTTATTTCTTTAGTCTTCATATCATAAATTCTTGCCTCTTCAGAAATAACATTAATTACTCCTTTAAAATTATCCTCAGCACCTATAGGATACTGAATTGGAACTACACTTATTCCAAATTTCTGATTAAGTTCATCAAGTACTTTATCAAAATTCGAATTTTCTCTATCTAATTTATTTATAAATATAGTTCTTGGTAATTTTATTTTATTGCAATACTCCCATGCCTTTTCTGTACCAGCTTTTACACCTGATACACCACTTACAACAATCATACCTACATCAACGGCTCTCATACCCTGTATCAATTCCCCTTGAAAATCTGCATACCCTGGAATATCAACTATATTTATCTTTACATTATCTAACTCTACTGGTGCTACTGATAATGAAATAGAAAACTGTCTTTTCTTTTCTTCCGAATCAAAGTCCATTACTGTTGTACCATCTTCTATTTTTCCTAATCTGTCAATCACCTTTGAATAATATAAAATACTTTCTGCTAAAGCAGTCTTTCCTGTACCATTATGTCCTATAAGTCCAACATTTCTCAAATTGTTGATAGTATAATCTTTCATAAATTCTGCCAAGTCCTAAAATTTTATTAGAAATTGGCTCTCACCTGCCTTTCATGTACAATAATGTTGAATGTCCTGCTTTTAAAAATAAATTTATTTAAGAATACATTATTCTTTTATTTAGAATTATTTACATTCAGTATATTATATGTATCCTTTTTACCTATAATTAATAATTCTACGCTTATTTATGAAAACCTTTTTATTTTTCTAAATTTTCTGAAAATTAAATCTTGATTTTGTATTGTCCCTTTCTTTGTATTATAATTAAATTTGATTTGAAAAAATTATTTATTATTAAGGAGTTTAATATTTATGAATAGTAATTCACTAAATAAGCAAAATGGATCTGCCATAAATACATTCAGTATATACTTTACTAAGTTTGTAGTTTACTCATTATTTATACTGTTTCTAATAGTATTTTCTACGACCTTTTCTTCTGTATATCATAATTTCAAAGATATTAATTATGTAAACATCATTTTAATAGGAATCTACTTAATATTAACTGGTTGCTTTATTTATGGAATAAGAAAAAAGATCTCAAAAAAGAAAATGTTTTACGCTATTCTTATTTCAGGATTTATTTTAAGACTTACATGGGCACTTGTAACTAAAAGTACTCCTATTTCTGACTTTAAAACAATATATGATTCTGCTACTAACCTTTTAGCAGGAGATAATAGCTCTTTTGTGGGACTTGGATACTTTGCAAGATTTCCTCATATGACACCATATGTTTTATTATTTTCACTTATTATAAAATTCTTTGGAAGCAATGCACTTTTTGTTATGAAAATGATAAATGTAATATTTTCTACAGGAGCAATTGCTTTAGTATATCTTATATGTAATAAAATATTTAAAGACTACAAAAAAGTATTACTTGGAACATTTTTTATTTCTATACTTCCGTCTGCAATTTTATACGTTCCTGTATATTGCTCAGAAAATATAGCTATTCCATTTTATTTAGCAAGTATATACCTATTCATATTAGTTGTTGAGAAAAAAAACAACTGCTTACTACTTGCTTTAAGTGGAATTCTTTTATGCATAGGACACTTATTTAGAATGGTAGCATATATAATTTTAATTGCTTATGTAATGTATATATTTATATATAACAAAGAGAAAATTAAAATCAAACTTAGAAACATCCTTTTAATCTTGATTCCTTTCATACTTCTTTTTGTAGTATTTTCAAATAGTCTTATAAAAATGAATATTACAGACAGGAATATTTGGAATGGAAGTGAGCCTAACATCACCTCTGCCGTAAGAGGAAGTAATCTAGAAAGTGGTGGAAGCTGGAATCCTGATGATGCTAAATTCATTGAAGACCTTCTTCATACTACTGATAAGGAATCAGTTGCTGAAGCATGTAAAGAACGAATTATTGAAAGATATACAACTACACCTCCATTAGAACTTGGAAAATTCTTTGTAAGAAAAATCGCTACTCAATGGGCATTTGGAGATAATGCTGGTGCTTACTGGTCTCAGCTTGGCATTGATGAAAATAATGTTATTTTTGATATTTCAGGAAAAGGATTTTTATGGTATCAGCTTGTTTATTCAATACTTCTATTATTTATAATGAAGGGATTGTTTAATAAAAATGAACATATTGATAATAAAATAATAAATCTATTTTATATAATCTTATGTGGATTTGGAGCAATGCTTCTTATACTAGAAAACCAATGCAGATATGCATTTATAATTAATTATATATTTGCAATTCTTCCTGTTACAGCTTTTAAATCGTCAAATGAAAAATAAGTTACTATTAATATATAAGCAACTACTAAGTTAATTTATAATTAATAAAAAAAGTTTAGATTCTGAAAAACGTTCTGAATCTAAACTTTTTTATTTTTACTCTTGTATTTCCTGATGATTATCTTTTTTATTGAAAGCAAAAAATTTCATTATTATAAATGTAACAGGAACACCTACAATTGCAGCTAATGCAAAGACAATTAATTTATTCCAATGAAGCATATTATAGAATATTAATACAAAAATATTTTGTATTATAAAATTAGGAATATATGATATACAGAATTTAATGTATTTAATAACCCCCATATCTTCCTTAAAAACTAATGTACTATTTAAAAGATATGAAATTGTCATTGCAGTAACATATCCAAGTACAAAAGAAACATTAACACCTAAAAACAAAGAATATACATATGAAAATACTATTCCATTTATAGTATTTATCCCTCCTACAATAAGAAAAGTAAAAAACTCTTTTGTAAAAAATATATTTTTTAATTTCTTAACCTTACCAGGACTATACTGATCCCACGGAAGAATATTATTTCCACTCACTATATATCTCTCACTGGCCATTAATGAAATAGGTGCATCACTTAAAGAATCCGAATAGAATTTTTTTATTTCCCCTTTTTCAAAGTACTTTTTAAATCTTAATACCTTTTCTTCTCCATAACAATTTTCACCTTCGCATATTCCTGTATCTTTATTCACTTCTGAAGCAATTAAATGCTTTATACCTATCCTTCTGCATATAGTATTTAATAAAAACTCTGGAGATGCTGAAATTATAACATCACTCTCTTCTTTGCTCTTTAAATACCAGTCTTTAATTTTATCCTGATTTTCATTCCAAAATAATTCAACCATACTATCAACATCTTTTATTCCCTTCAAAAATGAATAAAACTTTTCTTTAAATTGAAGCTTTGAATACATCCCAAACATATACTTAATAAATCCTATAATTTGAATTGGTAAAAACCTAATAAGCATTGGACTTTTCTTAAGTGAAAAAAAATAAAAATCTAAAGTGCTATCACCATCATAAATTGTTTTATCAAAATCATAAACATTCATTAATTTTATCCTCAACTTTTTTCTTTAATTATAATTAAAATCTTATAATTAAAAATTATAAGATTTTAAAATTCATGTTTTTTAAATATTTATATTTTACAAGTACTCTCATTCTATAAATAATATTAATCATATTCTAAATCACAATATCAAATAATATATAAATTAATATTATTTTTTACACATATATTATTAGCAATACAATAATAATGTACAGTAGCGTTAAAGCAATTAAGACCTTATCCTTAAGAAGTACACTTACAGGATCTCCATCAGATTCTCCTTCAACATTTAAACTGTATTTCATGCAAATAATCATAACTAATGGGACTGTCCATACAAGATTATTTTGTGGATATCTTTCTATTGTTGTTGGATCAACACACCATAACGAATAAAATACTATGGTAAGGCCTAAGCACATATACATATTTTTATCTAGAAAATCATGATTATAATACTTTAATACTTTTCTGCTTTTGCTTCCTTCAGTTTTTAATTCATTTCTTCTTTTGCCAAGACCTAAATAGAATGACATTGCAATTACAGTTAAATAAAGCCAATTAGATACATTTATTGATGTAATTGCAGAACCATATAATACTCTAAACAAAAATCCAGATACTAAAATAGTAATATCCATTATAGGCATATTCTTAAATCCCATACTATAAGCAAAATTGAAACCTACATACATTATTACAAAAAGCCATGCCTTAATGTTTAATCCACATGCAAGATAATTAAAGGCTATTCCTACAATTGCAATAAATACTGCTAATACATATGCTTCTTTTATTGACACTGCTCCACTTGCTATAGGTCTCTTACATTTAGTAGAATGTCTTCTATCCTTCTCAACATCTTGTATATCATTTATTACATATACAATGGATGACAATATACTAAATGAAAAAAATCCAAATATAGTTTTACTTAATAAATCAATATTAAATAAATTCTGACTGAAAACAAGCGGTAAAAAAATTAATACATTTTTTAAATAATGATGTACTCTCATTAATTTCAAATAATTTTTCATATTTTATACCTCTGTATATATTTAAAATAAAATTTAGTCTTTTATAAAATCTACTGCAAATTTCTTATATTATCATTCCTTATATTCCTTATATTCCTAATATGTGGAAAATTCAATACATATTAAATTTACACTTTTATTATTATACTATATTAAAATTTGTTTAACAAACCTTCTTGATCTAAAACATAATTAATATTATTCTTCTATTGTAAATTATACATCATATAAAATTTAATTACTTTATTATTAGCATAAGTTATTTTTAATACTTTTAAAATTTGCTTCATTGCAAAATATATTAAAATTATTCTCAATAAAAAATACGAGGATATACCTCGTATTTCTCGTACTTTTTATTACATATAATTTTAATCTATTCTTCAATTACATGAAGATTCCTACTCCAACACCTAATGGTAATTTAAATATAAACCAAAGCATTAATAAAATACTCCATCCTATTAAGAATACTATTGAGTATGGAACCATTGTTGATATAAGTGTCCCTATTCCTGAGTCTTTATCATATTTTTCTGCAAATGCAACAATTAAAGCAAAGTAACTCATAAGAGGAGATATTATATTAGTAGCAGAATCTCCTATTCTGTATGCCATTTGTGTTAATTCTGGAGAATATCCTATTCCCATTAACATTGGAACAAATATAGGAGCCATTATAGCCCATTTTGCTGATGCAGAACCCATGAATAAGTTAATGAATGCTGCAACTACTATAAATGCTAATAATAATGGAATTCCTTTTATTCCAGTAGCTTCTAAGAAGTTAGCTCCTCTAACAGCTATAACAGTTCCTAATTTAGTATAACTGAAATATGAAACAAATTGAGCTGCAAAGAATACTAGAACTATATATGAACCCATTGCTGACATGCTTTTACCCATTAAGTTAATTACTTGCTTGTCATTTTTAATAGTTCTTTCACCGATACCATATGCAATACCTGGTATTAAAAATAATATAGCAATAATTACAACTATAGAATCCATAAATGGTGATTTTAATATTTCATGTGTTTCTGGATTTCTTAATATTCCATTGTAAGGTACAACTAATAATAAAATACCTATTAATGTTACTAATAATGCAATACCTGCAAATAATAATCCTCTTTTTTGTTCCTTAGTAACTTCCATTACTTCTTCGTTGTCATTGCCTTTATATTCTCCAAGTCTAGGCTCAACGATTTTTTCAGTTACAAATGTTCCAAGAATAGTTATAAGAAATGCTGATGCTATTATAAAGTACCAATTTCCTGTCATTCCAACTTCATATGTTGGGTTAGCAAGCCTTGCTGCTTCAGTTGTAATACCTCCTAATAGCGCATCTGTTGGTCCTGGAAGTAAGTTAGCACTAAATCCACCGGATACCCCAGCAAATGCAGCTGCAATCCCTGCTAATGGATGTCTTCCACAGCTTTTAAAGATTACTGCTCCTAATGGTATTAAAACAACATATCCTGCATCTGAAGCTATACTAGACATAACCCCTGCAAAAACAACTACTACAGTAACAAATTTCTTTGGAGTACTTAATACTAATTTCTTTAATACAGTTGAAATTAATCCACTTCCTTCAGCAACTCCAACTCCAAGTAAAGCTACTAACACTGTTCCAAGTGGTGCAAAACCAGTAAAGTTCTTAATTGCACTTGTGAACACATATCTAATTCCTTCAGGAGTTAGTAAACTTACAACCCCTACTGTTAACTCTTTTAATTCACCTGATGCCACATCAATGCCTTCATATGTAACAGAAACACCAAGCTTGTACGCAATATGTGATACAACCATTATTATTGCACATAATATTACAAATAGTGTAGTTGGATGTGGCAATATATTTCCTATCTTTTCTACAGTGCCAAGTATCCCCAACTTTTTCTTCTTATTTTCCATAATTTCCTCCTTGGTAAAATAGTATGATACACATCAAATAACATCATACTCTGTATTTACGTATATTATATAATTAAATTAAATATTTTTCAATATTTATTTAAATATGTTAATAAAGTTACAGTATATTTTGTAATATTATATATATCTATATAATAAATATGTATATTTATTAGCTGTTTTTTATTTATACTACATTGATTTTTTTAGAGTACTTGTTCTTAAATTTATTTTACAATTTAAGATTATTTATAAACTTTAAAAGATTAAATTATAAAAAAGAATGCAGAAAAAATCTGCATTCACTCTATTCATTCATTTATTCTATTCTTAATTAGTAATCTTTTTAAATAAAACAATAATGCTGATACTGTTCCACCAGATGTATCAATAAATATATCTCTAAGGTTTCCATCTCTTCCTGATACAAATAACTGATGAAATTCATCAGTACATGCATATAAAAATACACCACTAATTACTATTAAAACAATATATTTTAGCTTTAAGTCTTCTTTAATTAAATTTATTATTAAAAAACCTAATATCATATATTCAAGAAAATGTGCACATTTTCTTACAATGAAATTAGCTATATCACCAAAAATACCGCTCATATCAATTCCTAGCTTAGATAATATACTAATAATCCCAAGGCTCTGTGAATCAGATGTTTCAGCAGGCTGATTAGACATTAAAAATATAAAAGTCATCCATATAACAATTAGTAGTAAATTTATAACATACTTCTTTTTTGTAAAATATTTGTTTATCATATTATTATCCTTATCTTATTATAGTATTAATTTCTTTCTGACATATATCTATTAATGTAAGCAAGAGATTCTTCTAAAAGTTCCTGACCCTTTTCCAATCCCTCTATTTTCATTTCTAAATTACATACTCTCTGGTCAATTTGATTCATAAGCTGCTTTATATCTTGCAATAAATGTGCCTCATAAGTAACTTGTATTCCTTCTGCATCAATAAAAACTTTTTCAGGAGGATAACCACATTTAGTACACTTTGCCATTACTCCTTTTTTCTCCAAATCAACAAATACCTTAAATATATCGTTATTGCATCTTTCACAATTAGATAACATAGTGAAGTCATAATGACTCACATCATAATAATAATTATTTCCACATTCCTTGCAAGTTAATTTTAATTTATTATCTTCTGTTACTATATAAAATTCATTTCCTTTGCATCCGTCTTTTTTACAAACTACAGTCCTTATCATAGCTTCCATATCCTTTCCAAATTACTAATTTAAGCGTGTACCACTATAATACACCTTAATAAATATTATGCTTGAAAGTATCCATCTATGAAATAGAATTTATAGATCTTATCATAACTTTAATATTCTATTTTCCGTAGTTGCAATTTATGCTAAAACGTAATTATTTTCAGAAATTAATATTATTTTTCTAAATGTTCCTTAATTTCCTGTTCAACTAATCTTATCTTATAATCAAGCTCTTCTGTATTTTTCCCTTCTAATACAAAACTTCTTTTTGTCAGTTTTAATTCTTTCAATTGATCTTCTAAAACCATATTGGTATCCATAAATTTTTCATCTCCATTCAAAATTATCCCTAATTACACATCAATAAAAATTCATTTCAACTTCTATTATAATTATTGTTATCCAATCTGTCACTTAATTGCTTAAAATTAACTATCTTTACTCATTTTATTAGTATATTTAGATCAATTCTAATTATTACTAATAAAATAAATTTATTTTATTAGTAATTTATATATCTTTATGTCTCTAATATACTATTCATTGCAAACAGATTAACAACATTTTTATAATATTCTTTCTCTTATGTTTTTATCACACAATATATAAAAAAAGACTATGAATAAATTCATAGTCTTAATTATGGTGGAGATAAAGAGATTCGAACTCTTGACCCCCTGCGTGCAAGGCAGGTGCTCTCCCAACTGAGCTATACCCCCATAAATGGTGGACCTTCAGGGACTCGAACCCCGGACCTACCGGTTATGAGCCGGTTGCTCTAACCAACTGAGCTAAAGATCCTTCTAATCTTGATAAACAAGATTACCTGGCGACGTCCTACTCTTCCACACAGTCTCCCATGCAGTACCATCGGCGCTA
>OBLF01002936.1_pt1 | contig 10819 bp, 2 predicted proteins | sample 1519231 | NCBI WGS metagenome assembly OBLF01 (sample SAMEA2602895, study PRJEB22501) | metagenome | reverse complement strand
GTCGCTGAAGCCGTTGCTGCGGTATTACTCTTTAATGTCACACCAGATGGAAGAGTACCCAAAGAAGCTGTTCCTGCAATTCTTTTCGTTCCCTGATAACAGTCAAATGGTATGGTAATATCTTTTGCTTCTTTTGCTTTTCCAGATGTGTCACATGCAATAACTTCAGCGGAATTTCCTAAAACGACATTAATCGCATCTTTTCCTGCCGCACCGGTTTGTCCATCTACTCCATCAATAACGACAGAAACGGTTTGTGAGTCTAATAATTTTGTTGTGTTGCCAGCCTGATAAAGCTCACACTTAATTGTTTTTACAGTGTTTGCTGAAGGAGTATATTTTTTTGAAGATTCATCAGAACCAGATGTGTATTTTAAAGTATAAGTCGATCCATCGGTCGATTCATAAATTTTAAATCTTCCAGAATATACTGTAGCTGCATTATTACCAACAATTTTTTGTCCTGAAAAGGTGATTGTAGAAGGAGTAAATACTTTGCTTTTATTTAATTTCATAAAAGCGACATCAGAACCAACAGAATAGAATACTGCATCTGCACCATTAGAACCAGAACGGTCTTTATTAATTGTAAATCGTTTTGTGATTGTTGTATAACCAGATCGTGTACATGTGAATTCAACATAACCAGAATCGACACTAATTCCCGTTACGGTATATTTATATGTTTTCGCATCATAAGTACCTGTAATTCCAGAAGAAGGAGTAGCTGTAATAGTCCAATTCCCTGTATCATTTGCAGAACCTTTTAGGATAGAAATAGTAGTATCACATCCATTTAGAGAAGTAGAATATAAAGCACCATTAGAATTACATGGAACACTTTGTGTATCATTTGAAAGATTACAAGTGATTGTGCTTGAACCTGCTGCACCATCACGCAACTTTACAATATTATGTAAATCAAATACATCGTTGTCTGCTGTAACTAATTTAATAACAGCAACATCATTTACAAAAACTGCATCACTGGCATTTACTGTAAGAGTAACAGATGTCCCAGCATTTGGATAGGCTGCGAAAGTACCATCCGATTTTTTGTATTGCCATTGCTTAAGAGTGGTATTCGTCAGATTTGCAGTAAGTTTAATAGATGAAGCAGAAACTAGCACTCCAGAAGTGTTATATTTAAAAACTGTGTCTCCGGTAATATTACAATCTGATAATTCTGGTGCATTTTTTACAAGAGAGAATGACATCTGCGAACGTGATTTAATTGCTACTCTATTCGTATTTGGGTCAATATATGAAATGCTACATATATAAGTAACCATAGATGTGTCAGCAAGAATATTTTTTGAAACCGTAAGAATATTTCCTTTTACGGTTTCTCCTGTAGTTAATGCAGTAACTTCTCCTGCACCTACCTGTCTCTGCCAAGTGATAGTTAAGCCAGAAGCAGATAAGGATAATTGTGTATCATTGAAAAAAACAACTGGAGTTAAAACTAGATTAGAATTAGCCCAGTTTGGTTCATATTGTGTAGCAGAATTAGGATCATACACAACCATCAATGGCTGAGACGATGTAATGTATGATGATAATTTACCAATATTTGTTATATTACGGATAGTAATTGTACCCGTAGCTTTTACTTTTGCCATAAAATCTCCTTTCTAATTATCGTTTAAAGTCGCTAAAACTTCTCCGTCCAAAATAAAAGAGCAGTTAAAATCTGCTCCCATCAACACATCTTCGGATAAAGAAAGAGTTATCTGCTTACTACCTTCTGAATGTTTTTCATTCCAATATATATCTCCTGCATTATCAGCAGAAGTTCTTGTCCATATAAAATTACTGTCTTGATAATCGTCTGTAACTTCTTTTCCGTCTCTGTAGAGATGAATCGTGACTACTGTTGATGGATTCACTCCATATGCAAGATCTGAACCAACCGATGTGGTAAAGAACAATTGAAAAGGAATTGAGTCATCTATTTTTTTGTCAAGACCATCAAGAGAATTTATCGTACTTTCTTTAAAAGAAATGTATTGTGCTCCCCATTTTTCCTTACCATCATAAATTGTTGAAATATCTATACCACCTTGCTCATTTGGTTCCACGATTTCAAACCCAAGCTTATTCTTAGATACGGTTCCATCTTTAATCATGTCATTTACGATTAATCCGTTAGCAATAGCATTAGCATGAACGCCAGTTTTACTATCAATTAAGACACCTGTTCCTGTGTCGTCAAAGAGAGAAAATGTAAAATCACCTTTTGCATCTTGCCCCATTTGAATACGGACATTCCCACTTGAATCATAAAATTGTTGAGTTGAACCTTTAAATGCGATAGATGGCTTTCCATCTTGAGAAATAAGAGTGATTAATTCCGCAGAAGCAGAATGAGTCATTAAGTCTGCAACAGAAATTTTTGCAGCGATTAAGTTTTTAACTACAGCTTCATCAATACTTGCATTATTTGCTGTAAGATGAATTGTTTGTAAATCGCCTACACCGGCAGAGCCAGAAAGCAAGGAATTGATATTGGCAACTTTTGCGTTCAATTCAGATGTATTAATTTGATTTTTTACAAAATCAATAAAAGTATCACTATTTGAACCTGTTAATAACTCTGTTGTGATATTTTTGAAATTTAAGTTTGAATTTACAAAATCAATAAAATCCCCATTTTCACCAGAAATAAGCTTTGCGGAGATATAATCTGTGGTTACTTTTTTTGCAATCAAATCTTCAATATTTGCTTGTGAAACATCAAGAATTTTAGTTGAGAGTGAATCGAAGAATCCTTTATCTGCGTTAAGAATTTTCGTTGTAAGAATATCTGTTTGGATTGATTCTGATACAAGAGTTTTAAATTCTGCACTGTTAGCTTTTATAAGTTGTGCCGTAATTTGGTCGCCATCTATATATTTAGAATAAAGATTTGTGAAATTACCTGTAATACCAGAAACTGTTCCTGCATTATTTTTACTCATGTAAGCATTAAAAGAAGAACTTCCAAGTAATGATTTTATAAATTCTGGTGTAATCGTGTAAGATGTAACATCTTTTGAATTTCCTGTTGAAAGAGTAAGTGCATTTTTCTGTGCTGATAAAGCAGAGCTTAACAAATCATTGAAATCATTTTTCTTTGTTTTATATCTTGTTACAGATGAAAAGGTAAGTGTAAAATCACCTTGATAAATACAAGGATTGTAAGTAATTCCTGTAACTCTTAATTTTTCAAATGTACCATTATTATTGATTTCTGCGTGAATAAAATTGTAAATATCTAATGGTTCAATTAAGCATTGAAATTCTTCTAAACCATAAATATTATCTAGGGTATCTTCCCATGTGTATTGTGGGTGAGAAGCTGCGTATAAACGCTCAACCGCATCTAAGTATAGTTTATATTCCTTTTCAATTTTTTCAACAGAAGAAGTAATAGATGTTGAAATAATGTTTTCATTCTTATAATCTGTATGCTTATAAAGTTTCTTTAAAAGAAATTCTTCATATTTCGTAAAAGCAGGATATTCAGTTTGTACGTTTTCAAAATTTTCTCTTTTTACATTTTTCGCAATCGTATCATATTCAGATTTATAATTATTTCTTTCGGAAATTAAATTGTCGTATTCTTTTTGTCTTTCTGCAAGAGCAGACGTACAATCATCATATAACTTTTTATAGTCAAGATATAATTGATGATAAGAATTATAAACCTCTTCTGTATTGTCAGTGATTGAAGAATTGTATTCCTGAGAATATTTTTCCAATACTCCCATTTGGTCAGAATATTTTTTTTGACAAGATGTAAGTTCATCTACTCCATATAATTTCCAATCAGTAAGGTATGATTTTTGATATTCCTCATCCATTTGAAAATATTGAAATGTAGATGCATTTTCTCCTAACTCTAGCATTGGTGCAGTAATATCAAAAGCTATATTTGTTCCTTCACATAAAAAGTAAATTTCTAAAATATCAGATGGTGCAGTAAAGGTAATTTGAACTCTTGTCCAAGTAGAAGTAATATCTCTTTCTATATAAGTGACTTTTGAATAATCATTATTATCATTAGATGAACAATAACCTAATTTGATTTTATTAGCATTTGCTGAACGAATAAAAGCACTTAAAGTATATGAACTTCCTTTAGAAGTAGATATTTCCTTTTGTTTTATTCCGCAAGAATCGCTATTACTATGAATTGCCATGTAACGAGTTGCACCATAAACAGGAGAAGCATCAAGTACATTACATTCACTAAGAGAACTTCCAATTCCATACCAATTAGAAGATGTGATAAATGTTGCATTTTTTAAGATATTTCCAGAACCATAATCTTTAAGAGATTCTTTAATATTATTTGCTTCGGAATCTGTTGTGCTTACAAGTTTATTAATGATTGTAGGAAGGATATAATTTACAATCTGTTCATATCTATCCCAATCTGCGGATTTTTTCAAAGCATCTAAATCAAAACTTCCATCTTCTTTTATATATTCAGATTCATAAGCACGAATCAAAGCAGTATAATCGTCATATGCCTGCATTAAATCTTTAATAGATTTACTTGACCAATCTTCTGTTGATCCATCTATAGGAACTCTTGATTTTACCTCAGTAGCTTTTTCCTGTACATTCACATATTTTTTTTGAAGATTAATATAATCTAATCGTTTAGATTCTCTATATTTTACCCATGCCTTATATTTTTCTTTTAAAGATGTAGGAATATATCTTTCGTCTTCAAGAAGATATGAATAATCTTCAATATCTGTATCGCCAAAGTTTACTGAAACAATATTATCAATTCCTTCGCCACCAGATACAGTAACAGTAGTAAATAATTCATCCTTGCGTGTAGCTTTTAAAGAATTCTGTATATTGCGCCAACCAATATAAGCATTTGTATCTTTCCCAATATGGTCTACATAAGTTGCATTAATTTTACAATTAATTGTATCAAATGTAAAAATACAAGAAAATGCATTTGAAATATCCTGCGTAAGAACAGAATATAAATCTGAATTGTCAATATCAAATGCATAAGAATCTTCTGGAAGATATGTAGGATTTTCTAATTCTTGTCCAGAACTATCTATATGGCGAGGCATGGTATCAATTTCACCAATCTGCCAAGGAGAATCTGCAATATTATCTACCCAATTATCAATTTCATTTCCATCGCTATCAATTACTTTTTTTGAAGGAATTAAACCTGCGTGATGTAAAAGAATATACAATAATGATAATTCTGGTTCATCTGGATTATAGAATTTTACTGTTGGAATACCATTTTTGTATTTATCAGGATATTTTTCTTTTGGATATTTAGATTGGAACATCATTTCATAAGATGATTCTGTGCCTTGTCCAACTTTAAAACGCTGAATGTCGTAATTCTGTAATCCAATCTCATATGATTCAGCTTCAATGGTTTTACTTTCAATCTTTCCATCATGATTTACTTCTGGTGGATTTTTAATGATGAACCAAATTCCATCCACAAAGATTTCCATTAATTCATCAAGATAATCATACCACGCACTTTTTTCACCATTGAAAGATTCATAAGCAACAAAAGATAAAGAAACAGTGTTATTTCCTTTTTTATTAATCTGAGCAGTTGAATAATCAACTCCACCAACAACACCCAAAAGTCTTTTTCCTGGCTGTGCAATATATATAAACTGTTGGACAACATATTTATTTGTATAATTCATTAATATGCACCAACCTTTCTATATTCTCTATATTTTATTTTGATAGTTGTATTACCAGAAAATTTTATTTTGTTTTGTCCAGATAACAATTTAAACCAATATATTTTTTGTGGGTCTAAGATATTTAAATCAGTAAGAGGAATTAATGAACCTATATAGTTCTTAATGGTAAGTCGCTGACAATCAATGTAGATTGTATTGTTTGCGCCTATGGGATTAAACGTGATAGAAGATGAGTTGTCTGTGATATTTGTCAGAGTGATATCTTTATCATCTTTTGGGTTAATCTCAATAACAGGATAAATATAATTCTCTAAATCATCTGTATCATTTTGAATAACATATTCCTTTTCACTTTCTGTAAGTGTAAGAGTTTTTTCCTCACTATATCCAAATGGAGAATCACAATTAATTGTAAATTTTAATCCTATAATTTCTTGAATAAAAGTAGATTCTACGTTTTGAATTGTGACGAAATAATCTACATATTCATCTGATTCCACAGCATTATCATAATCTGTCATATGAAATAATTCTGGGAAACGTGGAGATGTAAGCCATGCATTAATCTTTCCAATTTCTGAACGAGTGAAAAAATTCTTATCAGAAATAAGAGGGTCTTTAACCACAGTAACAGTAAATTGGAGAGTAGAAGAGTATGTTGCGCCAAAATGATTTGGACGTTGCCTAAAGATATTCATTTCTCCAATATTAATCGTTCTTTCCAACCCCATAGGAATAGAATCTAACATATCAAAAGATACTATTTTTAATCCAAAATCTTTGGATGACTTTCCATTAAAATTAAAAAATTTACCAAAAATAGCCATGTTTTATACCTCCTTTCTGATTTTTTAATAGAAAAGAGTACCAGAACTTTTACATTCTGATACTCTGGATTATAAAAATATATATTTTACAGTTTCGTTTTATAGCCAGATTTTTGTCTTTGGTCTGTTAGTTGTTTCACTATATAATCATAAGACATTTCTTGCATTTTCTTAACTCCAGGGAATGTGTCCTTATCAATACTTCCTTGGACAATCAAATTATTTTCAATGTTGATATCTCCCATACTACCATTTTTCATCATGGTGTTTGCTTTCTCAACATTACTAATAAAATCTGGTACTAAATTTTTAACAGGTTTCTCAGGAAGAATCATTTCCCCTAAACGTGCAGTAATTAAACCTTCATCGCCATTTGATGTAATAACATTGCTTAAAGCAGGAATTACTTTTGTAATATCGTTTACAGGAACAAGTTCATTTGCAATTCCACCTTTTGCGAATCCTTTAATACTGCCCATTATTTTACTAGGATTTACGAGAGATTCTTTTACTCCATATTTACTTAATTGATTTATATAATCCTGTGCTGTTTTCTTAGCTTGAGATTCTTTTTTAACTAAGTCGTTATGGGTTTTTGCGGCATCAAGACCTTTTCCTTTTTTAAGACCTTTTGTTCCGATAGATTCATGGGCTTTAACTTTCTTTTTCTTAGAGTCAGCGAAATTCTTCCACCAACTACTTTCCTTCATGTTTAGAATATGGTTTTCAGTTTTTCCCCATGCATTAGCATATGATTCATTAGCTTTAGCCAATTTAGCACGAAGAGATTCTATTTTTTTATTTTTTTCATCTTGTGCTTTTTTCGCCTGTTGTGCCGCTTTTTGTTTCTTAGCTGCTTCTTGTTGTGCTTTAATTGTTTGCTGGCGATTCCATTCTGCCTGCTGCTCTGATAAATCAATTTTAGAAGCACCATTTATTGTGCTATCATTGAGTTCTTGTTTCTTAAGAATATTATCAGCTTTATCTGCATTTTCTCCTCTTCCGATATTATTTACATTAATATCATCAACAGTAGAAGTAGTAGTTCCGTTTTTAACATTTTCAATATTATTACTTAACTCAGTTTGAGTTTTATTTGTAATATCTTTTGTAAAAGTATCAACAGAAGTACCAGACGATGCAATAATATCTCTAATTTTCGCATAGGCTTCATCATAAGATTCAACCATACCATCAAGCATTTTATTAACAACATCGGTCTGCATTTTAGAATTGCTATCTAAAGCAGTTAATGTTTTATCTAATACATTGGATGCGTCTTCTGAAACTTTATCATATCCTTCACTACGAAGTTCATCTTCATGATCTCTTACAGTTTCATCATAATCATCTTGAGCATCTTTAAGTTGTGCTTTCAATTCTTCCAAACGTGCTTTTCCTGCGGCACTAGAAGTACCTTCTAAGGCTGCGATTTCGTTTTGAAGAATATTAATATTCTTATTTTTTTCTTTTAAAGTCTTATCGTAATTGTAATAATCCTTTTTCTTTTGTAAAGCATCTTTTCTTTTATCAATGTTCTTTTGAAGAAGTTCATTTTCTTTTTGAAGAGAATTTTTGTAAATTTGTAGAATTGCATTTCTACTTTCTTTGACAGTAGAAGCTTCTTTCTGTTGAGCCTCAATAAGTTCTCGTTTCTTTTCTATCCATTCTTCCTCTGACATTGAAGTATCTGTATAAGAATTGCCTAAAGCATCAAGACCCTTTTGATAATTTGCAATAGCTGTTTGAGCTTGTTGAATTTTGTTTGAATTTAGAAGAATTTGTGCATTACCAGTATCAGTAATTTTCCCATCATCTGCAATAATTTCTGCATCACCCATGAGGTCAATTAAATGATCCATATCGCTGATATTATTATCAAGAATTTCGTTTTCACGTTTAAGTTTATCAAAACGAAGTTCAATAATATCATTTAATTTTTCTTCACGATGTTGCATACGGTCATAATTATTATTCTCTAAGTCAAGAATTTCTTTGCGAATTTGGACAGCTTTTTCACCTGTAAGATTAGGGTCACCTGTATTTTTGAGTTCTACCAAACGCTGTTTCTTAATATTTATCATATCTTGATTGGCTACGATAATATTATTGTCAGTAGTCATTTGATTCTTATAGGTTTGTTCTAATCGACTATCACGTTCTTTATTAGAAATATTCTTTACACTAATTAATGATGCGAGAGAAGATAATTTGTCCATAGCAGAAGTCCATTTATCAATAGCAATCTGTTTTAGATTATATGTTACTTCTCTAATTTGCTCATTTAATTCTTCATATGCAGTTTTAGATTCATTTAAAGATTTTATAATCTCGTTATATTTTGTTTGTGCCGCTAAAGCTTCTTCACTATTCGCACCAAATCGTTTTCTGGCAGTTTGAAGTTCTTTTGCGTAGGCATTAGCCTCTTGTTGAAGAATGGATGTTTGTGATGCCTGTTTACTTCTTTGAGAAATTAAATTTTTATGATATGTTGAATTTAAATCTTCTGAACCACCTTTAGCTCTAATCATTTCATTTTCAGAACTATAGATATCTTGTTCAGATTTATATAAGTCATTTACAGTATCATAATAATTTATAATAGAATCAAGCTTTTTCTGTTCTAACTCATATAACTGTTGTTGAAGATCAAGCTGATTTGTACGACAATCCTCTGCTTTATCCCAATATTCTTGATATGATTTAATAAATTCCTGTGTTTTTTCACCATAAGAATTAATATTAATCGTACCATTTTGAATCTTTTTAATAAGATTCTTTGCTTGTTTTGGCTTAACGATTTTCTTTTTAATGGCTTGCTTTTTAACAGTATTCGCCTGTTTCCTATATCTAGCTTCACCTTTTTTATTTGTAGAAATTTCTTTATTGGTATTCTTATAGGCATTTTCATAATTAGAATTTCTTCCACTTAATGTACGAGAATTTTCAGCTTTCTTTTCAAACCGTTCTGTTTGAGTTTGAAGCTTCTTTAAGCGTTCTTCAATCCAATCAAAGAAATTTTCAAACCATTCTTGGAATTTTTCTAAAGCTGTTTTACCTTTTTTTTTGCTTTTCTTTTTAGATTTATCAGAGTTGGATTTAGTTTTCTTTGTGGTAGAAGAAGTAGTAGATTTAGTAGTTTTCTTATTGTTGTTAGTCGATGTGGATGATGTATAATATCCAGGTCTATGTCCACCTTTTCCTGTTTTAGCTCTAGCAGTTGTTCCATTTAGACTGCCATGAACATAAGCAGTAACATCATCTAAATAATCATTATCAAGTACATCGCTTAAATCATCAACTGTACCTGATGCAAAAGCAGACATACCACCAACAATTTTTGCATGACTACTGGTAATATATCCCTTTTCTTCCAAGGATTTCATTTGTTCCGAATTGAACACAATATCGCCCCTGTGTAAATCAACAAGAGCAGGATAACCATTGTTATAGATATTTAATTTACCATCTCTAACAACACCCTCAGTTCCAACTTCATTAATTAAAGTCTTTTCACTTTTAGGTATACCAACAGATGATGAGTTTAAAGTTCCCTGTGCTTTTGCAGGAACAGAAGGATGGAACGTACCGTTAAATTGATGAGATTTATGCCCATTACTAGAGAATCGTTGACTTCCACCAGATTTATATGCTTTAGTCCCATAAGATTTTGTTCTAACTACATTTACATGTTCTGTAGTTACCGTAACAGTTTTTCCATGTACAGAATCAATTTCACCTTTAATAGATCTAACTGTTCCACTTGCATTATCTTTTGCTTTAATAGAAAATGACTTATCTTTTATTTTTTGAGCATTAACTTTTGAAATTGCCTTATCCGCAGCAGAACTATCTCCATTAATAATTGCTGTTTTTTGCTCTGCCGTTAACCCATTCCATATAGAAACAAGGGCAGTAGCTTTATCCTCAGCACTTAAACTAGAAAATTTATTGTCAGCACTCATGGAGTTCCATAAAGTCACAATTGCTGTTGCTTGGTCTTTACCAGATAACTTGGTGTTCTTATCTGGAGCATCCATACTATCCCATTTTTCAATGATAGGAGTAGCATTGTCTTTACCAACAAGCTCAACTATTTTTTGTTTAGCATCTTTAGAATTGATGTCTTTGTCAATTTTATCAAGTTCTTTTGAATCTACTTTACAGTTTACTTTTTTTTCGACAGGTTTCTTACTGTCACTTTTTATTTTTTTATCGGTCTTATCAACTTCATCTGTATTAGTAGTATATTTTACGGTTTTTTCTTCTGTCTCTTTTTTATTTTTTTTTTTT
>OBLF01002935.1_pt1 | contig 10825 bp, 4 predicted proteins | sample 1519231 | NCBI WGS metagenome assembly OBLF01 (sample SAMEA2602895, study PRJEB22501) | metagenome | reverse complement strand
TCATTGGGATTCGCGCCATGTACTACGCAGTATGTTGTACGCTCTGCCTGGCTGTTGAACGAAGTCCACAAGAAACAGTAGATACTAGGGCGGCCAGCGGATTAGCAAGACATCGGTTGGTGAGGACTGCTGACATTGAACTCCGACGGATGAATTGAATACTCATATGGTATCCGATTCTGAACAATTGAGTGGGGGCGTTGATGGTTGCCATCGTTTGAGCTGGCTAAATGCGATTTCGCGCCATGCTGTTTCAACAACGGTAACAACGGCTACAGTTGAACTATGCATGGGTTGAAGAGTGCGATTGACAGGGGAGCGGACGCGTGGGCACGTTCGCTGCCGGGGCGCGTGCTCGACCGGTATGTGTCGCGGAACGGCCCCCTGCTGGCGAATGGTCTGGCATATGGTCTGCTATTCGCCTTTTTTGCCGGCATCTGGATTGCGGTGAGCGTGTTCGGCCTTATCATGGTCGGCAACATTGATTGGCAGCAGATGCTGATCGACGCGGTGCGTGAAGTCATTCCCGGTGTGGCCGACTCGTTTCTGACGTCTTCCGCGCTAGGCGCCATGTCAAGCGCATTGACGTGGACCGGTCTGGCCACGTTGGCCATATTCTGGTGGACAGTGACCGGCTGGATGAACTCGCTGCGCCACGCCGTACGGGCCATGTTCGACGACTGCGGCGACGAGCTCAATATCGTCGTCGCAAGGTTACGCGATACGCTTGCCGCCATCGCCATCGCAATACTGTTCATTCTTTCGACCGCGGCCGGTACGGTGTCCGGCGGCATCGTACGCCGACTGCTGCAATGGGGCGGCATCCCCAGCAGTTCGTTGCCCGGCATCGTGCTTTTGGAGATGACCGGTTTCGGTACCGGTGTCGCGCTGAATTTCGCGTTGTTCATGTTGCTGCTGCGCGTGGTCTCCCACATCAAAGCCGGACGATTCACGATACTCGGCGCGTTACTGGGATCTCTGACGGTTTCCGCAATGCAGCTTCTCGGTGCGCGACTATTAGCCGGAGCCTCCCGGAATCCGATGCTTGCCCCGTTCGCCGCGTTGATCGGCGTGCTCATTTGGTTCAACCTCGTCGCCCAGGTCATTTTGCTCTGTGCCGCCCTCATTGCCGAGTGCCGACAAAAGAGCTGAGCGTTGGTGAGAGAATATAGCGGGACTAGCTAGTCTCGATACTTTTCTAGCAAAGATTCGCCAGTATCTCGCAGCATAATGCGTAAGGATTGTGGTTCAAGGACTTCAATGAGGCGCGAATCGGCATATTGCAATGCCCACCACAAGGTCGCTAATTCGTTGGCCATGATATGCACGTCGTATTCGTTGGCGCTGATTTGAGTGACCTTGGCGTTGTCGAACCAGTCGTACAAGGGCTCCAGCGTGCCGGTAATACGCAGGTGAATCGGTACTGCTGCGCCGTCCATGGGGTAAGGGCGTTCGTCCATATGCTCTTCGATGTTGAACGGCGTTCCCGGAATCGGACTGAAGCTATCCAGTGAGCGATTGAGCGCATGATCAGTCTCCTCGACGTAAAGGTTGCGGAAACGTTCTACGTGCAGATACGAGAGACTGTCATGCTGATGCATGTGGCAAATCAGATAGTATTTGTTGTTCTTGTACATCAGATGGTACGGATCGGCTTGATATTCTTTGATTTCACCCGCATTGTCGCGGCGAGGAACCAGATTGCCATCAATGTCATAGGTGCAGTAACGGAATCGAATTACTCGTTCGTGTTCGATGGCATCGTTGAGCATTTCGATATTGTTGAGAAACTCGGTGTTGTAATTCTTTGGCGTAGTGAGCTGCCTCAGACCGCGCAATTGGCCCGACTTGCCCGCGAACGTATAGATTTTGGCGATAAGGTCGCTCAGATATTCGCTGTCAGACCGTGATATTACCGCGCCGTCCGCAAGCAGACGCATCTGGGCCGTATCAAACACCGGTTCAATGTACCATCCCGGCTTTGGATCAGCGCTTTCAGCAGAGAGCAGGTCTCGACGCTCCAGATGCTCCACCCGACGGCCGAATGGTTGCATGTCACGCAACGCCTTGAGATGCCCTCGTACGGTCTTTTCCGAAACGCTGATGCGCTTGCTGATCTCAGTGGCAGTAATCCCGTGCTCGCGGTCTGTATGCGCATCCAGCAGTTCGAGAATCTCGATGACAATCTGCGCAGTGGAAGGTGTTGCTTGTTGCGATGAGACGGCCATCATGTTCCTCTCGCTGAGTATCGAGACTGCTTCAAGAACCAGTAGATAATTACCGTTGATTGTAGCGCGGCAGGAAACTGAACATGCAGCCGATTCGAATTCGAAGCAACCATGACTATGGAGGCGGTGCTCTTATGCGGGATTTCGTTAATTTGCATGTACATAGTGACTATTCGCTGGCAGATGGTGTCTCTACTGTGAGCGAGCTGATGAGTGAAGCGCAACGATTAGGTCAGCCAGCAATTGGTCTGACTGATCACGGCAGTGTCGGCGGTTTGATGGAGTTCTGGAAAGCAGGACGTCAGCGAGGCATTAAGCCGATTTTGGGTGTTGAAGCATACGTAACGCCAGAAACTGGCCGCACGGATACGAGATGCGTATCTTGGGATAATTCGTGGAAAGAGAGGAATACTCGAAGAAGTGTTACTTGTGTGCCTCATGATCCTTATGATGTCAGCGGTGGTGGGCTGTTTACTCACTTGACGCTATGGGCAGAGTCCGATGAAGGTCTTGTCAATCTCATGAAAGCATCTTCCGTGGCGAATCTCGAAGGTCTGGTCTCGCGTTATCCTCGCATGGATAACAATGTCTTGTCATCATTTGCAAAAGGACTTATTTGTGGGTCGGGCTGCATGTCTGGAGCCATTCCGACAAGATTGTTGCTTGGACAATTTGATGAAGCGTTGCGAATGGCCGGTGAACTACAGGATATTTTCGGTCGAGATAATTTCTTTATAGAAATCATGGATCATGGTTTGTCCATTGAGCACCAAATCAGGAATGATCTAGTGGAACTGGCGAAACGAATTAATGCGCCGTTAGTCGCAACTAGTGATGTGCATTATGCAAAGCGTGATGACAGTCTAAAACATGATGTGCGTATATGCATTGAAACAGGTGATGTGATGGATGGTCCTCATCGTTTCAAGTTTGAAAGCGAGGAGTATTATTTGCGTTCATCTGCGGTTATGCGGTCTCTGTTCTCCGATGTGCCTGAAGCCTGCGACAATACGTTGCTCATAGCAGAGCGGTGCGATACCGGATTTTGTGTAGCGGAAGATGGCTCATTAATGCCGCAGCATGTTGGTGCTGATGGCCGAGCGTCGAGTGAAATTCTTCAAGGGGAAGTTGAAGGATGGCTGCAAACGAAGTATGGAAGCATACCGGATTCAGTGTGGAATCGTGCTCAACACGAAATGGCTGTGATTCGTGAAACCCATGCTGAAGAATACTTGATGGCCGTCGCATATTGTACGAATCGATTGCGAGAAGAGGGGCATTTGGTCGGGCCCGGGAAGGGGATATTGGCTCGCAGCCTTGTCGCCTATGCGCTGGGGATTAGTGAGATTGATCCCATCGAATACGATTTACCCTTTACTGATTTTCAAGATTCAGTCTTTCCTACAGCTGTTTTGCAAACGGAACGGGGACTGTCCAGGCGGGTATTGCAATATCTATGTGACCGATATGGGAATGGTTATGCAGCTGCTGTAATTGCATACAGCCGTTTTAACGATGCCAAGGCAGTGAAAGATGTGTCGCATGTATGCGGATATCAACGGTTCTGGGATGCATCCTCGGCTGAGGTTTGGTTGCAGGATAACGCCAAGAAGTCTATTGCGGATGGGTTGAAAGACTGTATATATGACTGTTCCGTTCGCAGTGATGTGTTGGCTCTTTGCAACAAGCCCCTTGCCGAAGTAACGTCCATTGTTCGTTTTCCTTCGGGGGCAGAAAGCACCGCGTTTGATGCAAAAGGCTGTGATGAACTTGGGCTTCCTCGTCTCCGTATTGCAGGTTCGAGAGTTTTGCAGGTGGTGCAGGATGCCCTTCGATTCATACCGGATTGCAATGTGCCGCAAGTATGGGACGATTCTTGCAGTTCGTTGGATGAGAGCCGTGTGTATGACTTACTGTCCGCGGGCTATACGGCCGGTATTCCATTCTTGGATGGAATGAAGAGCGAACTGATGCAGCAGAAGCTTACCTCTTTTGCGGAGCTAATTGACATATGCCATAGCAGAGGTGCCGACCGCGCAGATGCTGTTGCTCGTGCAATGTTCGCATACCGTGTCGCCTATGTGAAAACGTTATACACAATCGAATTCATGACCGCAATGTTGAATAGTTATAACGAGGATGGCGCTAGAGCGAAACTGGAAAGTATATTTGAAGAAATGTACTGTTTAGGTATTCATGTAAGAATGCCAAACATTAATCAATCTCAATATTATGCGACAGCGTATTCCAGTACCGGTGACGATGAGAAATCGGCATATGGAATTCAGCTCGGTTTTAATGCGATACGGGGCATTTCGGAACAATTGGCAGAAGAAATCGTTTCAACCCGTAATAAGGGCAGTGCCTATCGCAGTTTTAATGATTTTATACGTCGTGTTTCATTGGAACATTGCAATGCAGGGAATGTCAATTACCTCATTAGAGCCGGTGCTTTTGATTGCGTCAACCCCTGCAGGAAGGCTCTTGCCCAATGTGGCAATGACCTTATCGAGGCGGAAAGGCAATACAGAGCAGCACAATCCCATGGACAGGGTGATTTATTGCAGGATGTAATGGATGCAAGTCCTTGTGCGCAAAAGAGTACAGATGAAGTCGTCCCTAATGGTTCGGATTGGGATCAAACCACTCGGCAACAGCTCCAGTGTGAGTCTTTCAAATGGCCAATAGGACGTGCGATTGAACAATATGTGTGTGCTTAGACGGCAATGTGATACTACGAAATCACTAGGCTTGCGTAAGAGTGCAAAGTGTCATGCGCGAAGTCCCGGATATTTGTTGCGTCAGTTATATGCTGAGAACAGATACAACTCACTGGGGAGGGTAAGGTATGAGTGTCATGGTGATACGGCCCGAGCGAGGGTGTGATGACATTCATGCCCTGATTGATCATGTCCTTTCTGATGGTGCCGGATGTACGGAAGCAGATTTTCCGGATAGTTGCCGTGGGCGATTCGTTATTCTGACACCGGCAAGCTTGCGCGCATATGTGGAAAAGCAAGTACTGCAGTCGATGGTCCGACCGGAATTCCGCGAACGTCTGGAACCGGGGATGAATGTGGGTGTCCATTCTCTGGCAAGCATGATGAGCTCGATTATCGGCAACCAGGATTATGGAAGGTACATTCGCCCATCAATCAGCATGATGTCGCTGAGAAATTACGTAGCGAAGTGTCTGAATGATAATGAATCGTTGCGTAATCAGGTTGGTGACTCGTTTGAGGCTATTGACCAGTTCACCAAGCAAATTGTTGAATTGCATAATGATGGGGTCAGTGCTGAAGAGGTGCTTGCTCTGGCCGCTCATCAGTCGAATGCTCGACTTTCGGTGCTTGGCTCTTTGCTGCAACTGGTGGAGCAACGGTTAGGTAAACGGTATACATTCCCCGGAGCCGCCCATGAAACCATATGTGCATGGGCACAGCGGCATGGGAGTAATCGCTGGTTCTATCTGTACGGTTTCGCACACCTCAACGCTTCGGAGATGAGGATAGTTCATACACTTGCGCAATACGTGCATCTGACGGTGATGGTTGGTGCCGGTTCTGATCCGGATTATCTGGAAGCATTGCAGAGACGCGATGATGGAAACCGAAATACGCTGTCCAGTATTTTCGCTTCATCCGCTTCTACATCAGTGTGTGCGATGCCGGATACTACTGCCGAAGTGCGCTATGCGGCAGCGTCCATCAAGAAGTTCATCGCGGACAATCCAGAAATTTCATACGGTGATGTGCTGGTCACCTCACGAGACCTTGGTTCATATCAAGCCCAAATTGCATCGGAATTCACGTATCAGGGGATACCGATTAATATTGCCGCGTCCAGTACGATGCTTGACCATCCGTTCGCTGATGCGATTCTGGGACTGCTTGATTCCGCGACCTACGAACTTCAACCCCAGTCCATCCTGCGCATACTGCGTTCCGGTATCTTCAGCCGGTATCTGAACTTGACTCCAACGGCAATCGATGACATTGAAAATCAGCTGAACTCCAACAATCCGGCAACGGTATGGATCGATACAGACATACCGTTCGCTGCACATTTGCAGAAGATTCGTTCGCTGATTCAGCAAGCCGCTGATGTGTTTCGGCCGCGGCCTAGCGCAACCGTGCGGGAGGCTCTAGGCGGGATGGTTGGTTTTCTTACCGAATACGCCCAAACCATTGAAGGATCCGCGCCAGTTTGGACCGTCATCATGAATGCGTTTGACGACATGGTTCAACAGCTCGGTAACGATTATTTTGCTGAATATGTAGGAATCTTTGCTAGAAATCTAGCTTCGACGCTCGCCGCGCAGTCAATCGATTCGCGTCCGGTCTCCGCCAGCGCCGTGGACGTATTGCCGATGTCATCGCCTTTACATCCATACAGATATGTGATTGTTCTGGGTTGCAGTGAATCTCAATTGCCTGCGATTCCGCATGAGACCGGTCTGCTCGATGACGGCGAGCGGCTGGATTTGTCACAGTTCCTGACTTCCCAAGGCAAGACTTTGGAAGCGTGGAATGTACTTTCCGGTACGGTGGAACGTAGGTCCGGGCAAGAACCGCTATGGTTTAACGGTGTTGTTGCCAGCGCAACGCAGCAGTTGTCTATGACCTATCCAAAGAGTCTGCGTAACGCTGCACAAGCATGCTCGCCATATATCAGCCAATGGGAGACGGGTACATCGGATACGAGCGAAATCATCGGAGCGAGCAAACGCGCTGTGCCGACCGTTGAAACAGAGTATCGTCCCCTTGACCGCGAACTGGCATATCGGTTGTTCACTAGGCCGGATTATGTGCATCGCGTTTATCGCACTCATGGTGCAGATCCTTCGATCTCGACTCGTGTGTTCAATGCATCGGTTTCGGCAATAGAAACGTACTATCGCAATCCGTATGAGTATTTCCTGAAATACGGATTGAAAGTTAACGTGGCAAATGCGTTCGCTTTTGATGCCGCGCTTGAAGGCACGTTCTATCATGCAGTGCTGGAACATGCGGTCAATGCCTGGATCGAGCGACACAAGAACGAACGAGATTTGAACGGCTTACCACCTCAGCCCACTGCAACAGACATGCAAGAGCTTATCGCCGACTATTCCAGACTGGATCGAGGCTGCAATCAGTGGACGGTGCTGAACGAAGACCCGCGTATGGAGGTGCTGCGGTCCAGTAATCGTATGCGTATGATTCATCGTCAGCTGGTCGATACGCTGATGGATTTTGCCGTCGATGCTGCTGCGCAACGTGAGGCATTATCGTCCGCACAGACGATGCTTACGCCTACGTGTGTAGAGCAAGTATTTGGCAACGTTGGAGGAACGACCGGTGCATGGCAGTCGCCATATTCAGGGGAACAATTAATCGGTAGGGCGAGGGACAAGGAAATCCCGGTTGCATTGCGTATCAATGGCAAGGTCGACCGCATTGATACGGTAATTCGCGATACCAATATTTCGCGAGAGAGCGCCGGCATTGTTGTGCTGGACTATAAGTCTTCTGCCCGTACGTTGTTCGGCAAACCGTCTCGCAATGATGGCGGCCGCGCTTCAAATGTGTACTACGGCCATGAACTTCAGCTGTTTACGTATGCTTCTGCCGCCCAGCACAACTCCGGAATGCCAGTAGCAGGCATGTTCTTTCTCCCGATTAAACCCAGCGCAACCATTCGAGAACGCATCGCGCTGAATAACCAATACAACATGTTGCCGAGCGCAGACGATGGATCAACGAGTCTGTTCGATGAGCCAAGTGACGATTCAAGTGCTCAGAACATGCGCATCAGAAACGTATGGCGAGGCTTTGATATGCCGAACAGTGGCGTGCTTATAGGAGAATCCGACGAAACCGGCATCGGTATCGAACAACTGAGTGCGGAAGAATTTCGTGGCATAGCGGATTATGTGCACGGGAAAATAGTGGGTGCCTGCCAGAACATATTGGACGGCAAACTGCCGGTGCGCCCTTATCGTTCTTTGGTTGACGGCCGTGATGGTCTTGCCTACAGCGATGTGGCCGACATCATGGCGTGGGATGTGTTGAATAGCAACATATTCGAGGTGGAGACAGCAGTGACATTGCTGGAGCTCAAAGAAGCGGCTCTTCATATGAATAATACATCTGAAGGAGGCAAGGCATGGTAGAACATGTTGATGCATTACCTAGGTTGGAAGATGCGGATAATCTCTCGGACGATTTTCCGACAAACACCATGCCTTACGTCATCAGCGCATCCGCAGGCACCGGCAAAACCACTCAACTCTTGCAGGATATTCTGCTGGACTTGCTGAACCGTAATGCAGACGAAGCGCATTCATCCATCCGCGAATCGTTAATTATTACTTTCACCGTTGCCGCAGCCGCAGAAATTCGCCGGCGCTTGGAACAGAACCTGCAGTACGCCATTCTGTATGCGCGGCGCAATCATGGATGCCAGCCGGGTTCACTCGTGCTCTTGGATACGGACTATCAATTAGGTGGAGACGACAGCGAACTGGCGCGTACGATTCTGCACGATTGCCACCATGCGCAAACCGTATTCTCCGTTGCCTTGAACGATCTGCCAACCGTGCAAATCAGCACTATTGATGCGCTCTCCAAAAGAATCGTGGATCGCAATGCCGATACATTGCCGGTGGCTCCAGGATTCCAGATTCTTGCTGATGATGCCATGAAGAACCGGCTGAGAGGCCAAACACTCGACGCGTTATTCGAATCGTGGTATGACGAGCGCAACTCAATGCACGCGCGGTTCATGGATGTGTTGGACAACATGCAAGGGCCCCGGCATGATGGTGACTTGCGCGCCACCATGATGAGCCTGTATGACAAGGCACTCACCAAGCCCAACCGCATCGGTTGGCTTAGCCGGCTCGCCGAACCATACCGGTTCAACATTGCGTCGCTGAATCAGGTCGTTGGTGGTGAATACGGCAATGAATATTTGGACCGTTATTTTCGAGGCTGGATTGATATGGCAGAACATCCTCTTGCCGAATTGCGATCGTGTCTTGATGAGGCGCTCGCCAGCTGCCACGATGCGCACACCGCGCAGCAAGATACGGTAGTCAAATCATTGCGGATGATATGCGATTTGCCTCAGTACTTGCGTAGCGAATCATGGAATGCAGTTCGTGCTCGTGTTATCGATGCCAATCCATTGGACGTACTGCCCAAGCGCATTACTGTCGGCAAAACTGCCATTCTTAAGAGTACGGCAATCGCCGTACCCAAAGACAGTGAACTGGGCCGTCGCTTGGCGGAAACGGTGCGGGGCATTAAAGGGATCGTTTCTGATTTGCAATCGAAACTGGCCTTTACCGCTGAACAAGTGGACTCGCTTGATGAGGTCGCTGCGCGAAGACTCGAAGGATTGATTGCGCTCATCACCACGTTCGACCAGCAGTATGCGCTTGTGAAACAGCAGGAGTCCGTAGCGGAGTTCAGTGATGTGGCTTTCTGGGCATTGGATGCCATGCAGCAGCCTGACGTGGCCAAGCGTATCGGTGCTCAGTGGCGATATATTTATGTGGATGAATGCCAGGATAATAACGCCCTGCAGAATCGATTCATTCGCGAAATCAGCCGAAATGCAGCCAAACTTACCATGGTCGGTGATGTGAAGCAAAGCATTTATGGGTTCCGTGATGCCTCGCCGGAGGAGTTCGGCGATATCTGCAATAGTGTTACGGATGCGAGCCATCGCCGGGAATTGTGGGTGAACTATCGATCGGTGCCGGAAATCATCACTTTTGTGAATACGGTATTTGCCCGACTGATGACGCCGAATATGGGTGCGACCGATTACCTGAAGGAACAGTTGCAAATCGGCTCGGCAAAGCAAGCCGGTAAACCATTCGATGCAGAAGCCATTGAATTGTTGGTGAGTAACGCGGCACCTGACTTGAGTGCTGATGTTGTGGCTGATGAAAACGGCACTGACACTGCACCGACAGTTCGCGCCGGCAAGGACGAATTACAGGTGGACATGATAGTGCGCCGTGTCCAGGAGCTCTGCGAGGGGCCTCGCGCGCAGTATTCATATGGGGATATCGCGGTGCTGGCTCGTGGCGCTACTCATTTTGCCGACCTGGCTGACCGACTATATCGTGTCGGCATTCCAGTCGAAGTACAGGGCGTTGGAGACCTGTATCGTCAGCCGGAGATACAGATCGCCTTGGATTGGTTGCGTATTATCGCCAATCGTCATCAGGATGTGCCGTTGGTTGCGGTGCTACGGACTATGGGGTTCACGGATGATGATTTGGCGCGGATTCGTCTGCATAACAGAGGCTGGCTATTTGACGTTATGCGGCGGATTGCTGAGAGTGGGGGAGAAGCTGATGAATCGGCTGTTCTTTCTTCTGATGTGTTGCTTGCAAAGATATCGGCATTCCTGCGAATCTATGATGCCGCATGCGATTATGCGCGAGTTCACTCTCTGTCTGATTCGTTGTGGCATCTCTATGCCGTTTCTGGCTTGTTCGATTTCGCAGGCAATATGCCTGAAGGTGAGCGACGGCAGGCGAACCTGCGCTTGCTTGTAGAAAAGGCTGATGCATTTGCTGTAGAGTACGGAAAAGGTAC
>OBLF01002934.1_pt1 | contig 10827 bp, 11 predicted proteins | sample 1519231 | NCBI WGS metagenome assembly OBLF01 (sample SAMEA2602895, study PRJEB22501) | metagenome | reverse complement strand
ACGGCATACGAGATTGGTCAGTGACTGGAGTTCAGACGTGTGGCTCTTCCGATCTGTGTGAAGGGCAGCAGCGCGGAGATCCACTCACCGGCCATGCAGATGAGAAAGACCACGCAGAATTCGACGATCAGATTCAAAATAATCACCTCAATTTATAAAAGCAACTCCCAAGTTTATCCGACCGGACCGGGGAAGTCAATGTGGGAAACGGAGAAAGAAAGGCGTTTTTTTGACGGATTTTTAGCAGAAAAAAGTCCGGCGGGACGAAATGGCCTTTTCGCTCCGCCGGGCAGTCTTTCGGGTCAGGGCTTGGTGAGGGGCGGGTCATCTCCGCCGGATGGCGGCCAGCAGACAGGCGGCCAGGAACACCGTCAGGTCCGACGCCACCACGGTGGCCCCTACCGGGGTAGAAAAAGCGAAGGAGATGGTCAGTCCCACGCAGAAGCACACGATAGAGGTGGCTGCCGCGCAGAGAATGACGCCCCGGAAGCTTTTGAACAGACGCATGGCCGTCAGGGCCGGGAAGATCACCAGGGAGGAGATGAGCATGGCACCCATCATCCGCATGCCCAGTACGATGGTTAGGGCCGTCAGAATGGCCAGCAGGGTGTTGCAGGCGTCCACGTGCAGCCCTGTGGCCCGGGAGAAGTTCTCGTCAAAGGTGACGGCGAAAATCTGGTGGTAGAAAAGAAGGTACAATGCCAGCACCGTCACTGAAAGCACCACGGAGAGGACCACGTCCCCCTTTGTCATAGCCAGCACACTGCCGAACATGTAGTTGTCCACGTCGGTGGTCATGCCGGTGGTCCGGGAGATCACCAGAATGCCGATGGCCAGGGCCGAGGCGCTGACGGCGGCAATGGCGGCGTCGCTGTTCCAGTGGGGGGAGCTGGCCATCCGCAGCAGGAAGAAGGCGGCCAGGATCACCACCGGGATGGAGAAGTACAGGGGCGTAAGGCCCAGGGCCACGGCGATGGCCAGGGCACCGAAGGAGACATGGCTGAGGCCGTCGCCGATCATGGAGTACCGCTTCAACACCAGGGGCACCCCCAGCAGGGCGGCGCACAGGCTCACCAGCACACCGGCGACGAGGGCCCGCTGCATAAAGGGATAAGAAAACATCTGCAGAAGATTCATGATTCCAGCTCCTCCCGGAAGCGGCGGCCCTGGGGACTCGCCAGATAGTCGGCCACGGTGCCGCTGAACAGGCCCTTCCGGCCGATGTGCAGCACCGTGCGGGCACTTTTCAGGGCGGCCTTCAGGTCATGGGTCACCATGACGATGGCCATGCCCTCCTTTTGATTCAGATAGGCCAGGGTTTTGTAGAGATCCTGGGCGGCGGCGGGGTCCAGGCCGGTAATGGGCTCGTCCAAAATCAGCAGCTGACTAGCGGCGCACAGGGCCCGGGCCAGCAGCACCCGCTGCTGCTGCCCGCCGGAGAGGTCCCGGTAGCAGGCGTCCTTCAATTCCAGAATGCCCAGCTTGCCCAGGTTCACCATGGCCTCGGACCGCTGGGCCGGGGTGTAGAAGAGGTGGAGGCCCTTCCGGTTCAGGCAGCCGGAGAGCACCACCTCCAGCACCGTGGCGGGAAAGTCCCGCTGGGCCCGGGTCTGCTGGGGCAGGTAGCCGATGGCTCCGTGCTTCAGGGCCGGAGCGTGCTCAATGGTGCCGATCTGGGGCTGGATCAGGCCCAGCAGACCCCGCATCAGGGTGGATTTGCCGGAGCCGTTGTCCCCCACCACGCAAAGGTAGTCCCCCTTGGAAATGGTGAGATCCAGGCCGGAGAGAATGGACCGGCCCTCGTAGCCCAGGGACACGTCCCGGCAGACGATCAATTGGTTATCCTTCATGCTTTGCCTCCTGACAGCGGTCGCACAGCCCGGTCAGCACGGTGCGCTGGGGGTCGATGCGGAAATGGTGTTCGGCGGAGAGGTGCTGGCAGACCTCCTCAAGATGGGCGCAGTCCAGGTGGACCATCCGGCCGCAGCCCTCGCACCGCAGCAAGAAGCAGTCGTGTGGGTGGCCCGCCTGAGGGCAGAATTGATACAGCGCCCCCTCCTCGGTGGTGACTTTATGGACCAGCCCCTGCTGGGTCAGCTTGTCCAGCTGGCGGTACACTGTGGCGAGGCCCACGGTGAGGCCGCTTTGGCGCAGGTCCTCGGAAAGGTCGGCGGCGGAGAGACATTCCTCCGCCCGCTCCTGTAAGCAGCGGAGCACCGCCTGCTGCTGTTTTGTCTGATAGGCCATATCTGCCTCCAAAATGAAAATGATTATCGTTCTCATATTATAACCGGCGGAAGAAAAATGTCAAGACTGTGTTTCTTTTTTTGACGATGGCGGAGGACCGTTGCAAAAAGTGAAAAAATAGGGTAGGATAAGGGCAGACAGAAACGGCGTGAGCCGGGCATATCAATAAGGAGAAGAATACATGAGTGTTTCTTTGGTGATTATGGCGGCGGGACTGGGCTCCCGCTACGGCGGCAGCAAGCAGGTGGACGGCATCGGCCCCAACGGGGAGATCCTGATGGAGTACTCCATCCACGATGCCCTGCGGGCCGGGTTCGACAAGGTGGTGTTCATCATCAAGCCGGAGATGCAGGAGATGATGGACGGCCTGGTGGGCTATCTCAAGAACAAAAAGACGGCGGACGGCCGGGCGGTGCAGGTGGCCTTCGTGTATCAGGACTTTTCCTCCGTGCCGGATTTCTACCAGATCCCGGCGGAGCGCACCAAGCCTTTCGGCACGGTCCACGCCCTGCTGTGCGCGGAGCCGGAGGTGGACGGCCCCTTCTGCGTCATCAATGCCGACGATTATTACGGCGTGGACGCTTACCGCACCATTTACGAGGAACTGGTAAAGCTGCCTGACCATGGCAGAGCCACCATGGTGGGCTACCTTCTGAAAAACACCGCCAGCCTCCACGGCACCGTGTCCCGGGGCGTCTGCAAGGTGAAGGACGGCAGGTTGGATTCCATTCAGGAGACGCTGAAAATTCAGCTGTACCCCGACGGGCACCTGACGGACCTGGATACCGGCCGGGACCTGGCGCCGGACACGGTGGTGTCCATGAATTTCTGGGGCTTCATGCCCTCTATCTTCCCGGCGCTGCGGAAGTATTTCGAGGATTTCCTCCGGGGCCTGCCCGCCGACGCGGTGAAGGCGGAGTGCCTTCTGCCGGTGATGGTGGGCGAGGAGCTGAAGGCGGGGCGGATGACCGTTTCCGTGCTGAGCTCCAAGGACAAGTGGTTCGGCATGACCTACCATGAGGACCGGGCCCTGGTGGCAGAGGACCTGCAAAAGCTCCACGCGGCGGGGATCTATCCCACCTCTCTGCGGGATTGACAAGCAAACAGCCCGGGTCCAGGATGCGTCCTGGACCCGGGCCGTTTCATATCGGAAAAACTGTCACCGAATTGTCATCAAATTTACATCAAATTGTATCGACTTTTTCCGGCAAAAAGTGTCTAATAAGAACTGCACCCCGTTTACATAGTTTACATAATGCGGGGCAAAGATTTAGATGGAGAAGGGGGAATGTGCTGTGACGGGAAAGCATCTGGACCGGAAGCCGGGACGGGGCTGGCTTATGCTGGCGGCGCTGATCGCGGCGGTGGGGATGCTGGCCGCGGCGGCGCGTTCCCAGGGGAGCGCGTCCACGGTGCCGGAGACACCCCAGCCCGACCAGCCGGTCACGGTGATCCCCACAGAGCCGGAGATCCCGGAGGAGCCGGTACAGGAAGAACCTGTGCCGGAAGAACCTGTGCCGGAAGAGCCCGCCTGGGTGCCGGTGCCGGCGTCGGATCCGGTGGAGGACAGCTATTTTGACGATGTGGCCTTTGTGGGAGACTCCCGGACCGACGGCTTCCGGCTTTACAGCGGCCTGGACCGGGGCACCTATTTCTGCGTCAACGGTGAGACGGTGGCCTCTGCCACGGATATGCAGAACTGGAAAACGGAGGATGGCGAAAAAATTTCCCTGGCGGACGCGGTGGCCGCCGCAGACTGCGGCAAGATCTACCTGATGCTGGGGGTCAACGAATTGGGCTGGAACGGCACGGATAGGTTCCGGACCCACGCGGGGAACCTGCTCCAGCGGCTGAAGGAAGACCATCCGGACGCGGAGATCGTGGTCCAATCTCTGCTGCCGGTGTCGGCGGAGCAGGACGCCAAGGGCTCCTATGTCAATAACCAGCGGATCCTGGTGTACAATCAGATCTGGATGGAACTGGCGGAGGAGAACGGCTGCGATTACGTAAACATCGCGGAGGCCGTCACCGGAGAGGACGGCTGCCTGCCGGCGGACATGAGCTTTGACGGTGTCCACCTGAACCGGGCGGGGTGCCGCGCCTGGCTGGATTATCTCCGGACCCACAGCGTGGGCCAGCGGCTTGCGGAAAACCCTGATGGAAAAGAACCGGCGCCTGCGGCTCCATGACCGCAGACGCCGTATTTCTTTTTCCAGCATTCCGTCATAAAGACAGCAGAACGGACGGCGTAAGCCGTCCGTTCTGCTTGTGTAAGATAGAGAAAAGAGAGGGAAAATAAATCAATTAGGGAATGGTTATGTTCATATAATACGAGGACATGATGGAAATGTCAACAGGGTATGTTCAGATTTCATAAATTGTTCACAATGTAACAAAGTGCATATTCGAGTTCATAAAATATTCAAAAAATAGATGAAAATGACGGCTTGACGAATATTTTGAAGTGTGATAATATTTAGCGTACTAAAAATTAGCACACTAAAAACAAGGAGCTGATACCGGATGAAATCTGCCTGTGTCCCCTCTGCCCTGGGGCCCCTGCTGGGCTACGCGGCCCATTTGGTCCGGGAGCGGATGGATGCCCGCCTGTCCCGCTACGATATGACCCCGGCACAGACCCACACGCTGCTCTATCTCTGTGACCAGGGGGGCAGCGTGCCCCAGCGGGAGGTGGTGGAGCACCTGCGGGTGAAGCCCTCCACTGTCAACGGCATTCTGGACCGGATGGAGGAAAAGGGCCTCATCCGCCGGACAGCGGACGAAAACGACCAGCGGCAGAAGCGGGTGTCGGCCACGGAAAAGGGCCGGGAAATGAAAGAACTGGTCCGGAACGCCTTTCAGGACGCGGAGGCCGCCATGGCCAGGGGGCTGCGTCCGGATGAGGCGGAGACGCTGCGGTCCCTGCTGGGCCGCGTGATCGAAAATTTAGAGGAGGATCGAACCCCATGCTGAAAAAACTGGGGGCTTACGCAAAGCCCTATTCCAAGTGGATCGCCCTGGGCGTGGTGTGCAGCGCCGCCGAGGCGGTCTTCGAACTGCTGATCCCGCTGGTGATGGCGGACATCGTCAACATCGGCATTGAGACAGCCGACCAAAACTACATTCTGCGAAAGGGAGCCCTGATGGCGGGTATGGCCATCGTTTCCCTGTGCTTCGGCCTGGGAAGCGCCGCCCTTTCCTCCATCGCCGGACAGGGCTTCGGCGCGGAGCTGCGGCGGGCGGAGTATGAGCACATCCAGGACTTCGCCTTTTCCAATATTGAGAAGTTTTCCACCGCTTCTTTGGTGACCCGGCTGACCAACGACGTGAACAACATGCAGATGACCCTGATGATGGGCATGCGGCTGCTGGTGCGGGCCCCGGTGATGCTGGTGGCGGCCCTGGTGCTGTCCATCCGGCTGAGCCGCCAGCTGAGCAACGTGTTTCTGGCGGCCATCCCCCTGCTGCTGGTGTTTATCGCCCTGATCCTCACCAAGGCGGGGCCCCTGTTCCGGTCCCTGCAGGAGCGGACGGACGCGCTGAACCTGGTGGTGCAGGAAAACCTCACCGGCATCCGGGTGGTGAAGTCCTTCGTCCGGGAGGACCACGAGGAGGAGAAGTTCGCCAAGCGGAACAACGCCTTGAAGGACAGCTCCATGCGGGCCTTCGGCATGGTGGTCATCAACATGCCGGTGATGATGCTGATTATCTACAGCACCATCATTGCCGTCATGTGGTTCGGCGGCAAAATGGTGTACGCCGGAACGCTGCCGGTGGGCGACCTCACTGCTTTCTTCACCTATATCACCCAGATCCTCATGTCGCTGATAATGGTCTCCATGATGTTCATGATGATGACCCGGTCCATCGCCTGCGCCAAGCGAATCATTGAGGTGCTGGACGAAACACCTGCCATCACCAATGACCATGCCAAGGCGGACGCCGCGGTGGAAAACGGCAGCATCGACTTTGACCACGTGTCCTTCAAGTACAACGAGACCAGCCCGGAGTGGGTGCTGAAGGACGTGAACCTCCACATTCCCAGCGGGGCCACCGTGGGCATCCTGGGTGGCACCGGCAGCGGCAAGACCACCCTGGTGAGCCTGATCCCCCGGCTGTACGAGGCCCAGGAGGGCACCGTTTCCGTGGGCGGGCGGCCTGTGGCAGACTACACCATGGAGCACCTGCGGGACGCGGTCAGTGTGGTGCTGCAGAAGAACACCCTGTTCTCCGGCACCATCCGGGAAAACCTCCTCTGGGGCGATCCCAACGCCACGGAGGACCAGCTGTGGGCCGCCTGCAAGGCCGCCTGTGCCGACGAATTCCTGGAGCGGATGCCGGATGGCCTGGATACGGACCTGGGCCAGGGCGGCGTCAACGTTTCCGGCGGCCAGAAGCAGCGGCTGTGCATTGCCCGGGCTATTTTGAAGAAACCTAAGGTGCTGATTTTGGACGACTCCACCAGCGCCGTGGACACCGCCACGGACGCCAAGATCCGCCAGGCTTTCCTGCAGGATCTGCCGGGCACCACGAAGCTCATTATCGCCCAGCGGGTGACCTCCGTCATGGACGCTGATCTGATCCTGGTGATGGACAATGGCGCAGTGGTGGCTCAGGGCACCCATGAAGAACTGATGAAGACCTGCGAAATTTACCGCGAGGTCTATGAATCCCAGCAGGAAGGAGTGAGCATCGGTGGCTAACAATCATACAAGACGGGGACCCGGAGGCCCCGGCAGCGGCCCCAGGGGCGGCTTCCGGAAACCCAAGGACCTGCGGGGCACCCTGGGCAAGCTCGTGGGCTACCTGGGCCGGTACAAGGCCCTGCTGGTGATCGTGGTGGTGCTGCTGGTGATCAGCTCCGCCTGTTCCGTGGCAGGCTCCTACCTCATCAAGCCCCTGATCAACAACTATATTCTTCCCGGCGACTTCGTCGGGCTTGCGAAAATGCTCTGCGTCATGGGCGGCGTTTACGCTGTGGGGGCCCTTTGTTCCTATGGCTATGCCCGGATCATGGTCCATGTGGCCCAAAACACTGTGGCAAAGCTCCGGGCGGATCTGTTCGACAAGATGCAGAAGCTGCCCCTGAAATTTTTTGATACCCACACTCACGGCGAACTGATGAGCCGGTACACCAACGACATTGAAACCGTGTCTGAGGCGCTGAACAATAGTTTCGCCAGCCTGATCTCCTGCTCCCTAACCTTTTTGGGCACGGTGGCCATGATGATCGTCCTAAGCCCCATCCTGACGGCCATCACCTTTGCCATGCTGGCAGTGATGCTGCTGGTGGTCAAGACCATCGGCGGCCGGAGCCGTCGGTACTTCGCCGCCCAGCAGAAGGCTATTGGCAATGTCAACGGCTATATCGAGGAGATGATCGAGGGCCAGAAGGTCATTAAGGTCTTTAACCACGAGGATGCCGCCAAAGCCGGCTTTGCCGGACTGAACGAGACCTACCGGGACGCGGCCACAAAGGCCCAGGCCTATGCGGGCGCTATGATGCCTGCCATGGGCAACCTGAGCCACATCAACTACGCCATTACCTGCTGCGTGGGCGGTCTGCTGGCCATCCGCAGTGGCGACCTGGGCGGTCTGGCGGCCTTTTTGCAGTATACCAAGCAGGTAAGCCAGCCCATCACCCAAATCTCCCAGCAGGTGAACACCATTCTCTCCGCCGTGGCCGGCGCGGAGCGGGTGTTTGAAATCATGGAGACGGAGCCGGAGGTGGACGAGGGCAAGGTGACGCTGGAGCGGGTAAAAGAAAACGCCGACGGAACCCTGTCCAAGGCGGATTACGATACCGGCGCCTGGGCCTGGAAAAAGCCGGACGGCACCCTGGTGCCCCTCCGGGGCGATGTCCGGTTCGACCACGTGGTGTTCGGCTACGATGACCGGAAGATCATCCTCCACGACATCTCCCTATTTGCAAAGCCGGGCCAGAAGATCGCCTTCGTTGGCTCCACCGGCGCGGGCAAGACCACCATTACCAGCCTTATCAACCGGTTCTACGAAATCCAGTCCGGCACCATCACCTACGACGGCATCGACGTCCGGGACATCCAGAAGGATTCCCTGCGCCGGTCTCTGGGTGTGGTGCTTCAGGATACGCACCTTTTTACCGGCACCGTGGCGGACAATATCCGCTATGGCCGTCTGGAGGCCACTGATGAAGAAGTGGAGGCCGCTGCCCGGCTGGCGGGAGCGGACGGCTTTATCCGCCATCTGCCTGACGGCTACCAGACCGCGCTCTCCGACGAGGGCGGCAGCCTGAGCCAGGGCGAACGGCAGCTGCTGAACATCGCTAGAGCCGCCTGCGCCAATCCGCCGGTGCTGATCCTGGACGAGGCCACCAGCTCTATCGACACCCGGACGGAAAAGCTCATCGAAAAGGGCATGGACCGGCTCATGGCGGGCCGCACCGTATTCGTCATTGCCCACCGGCTCTCCACGGTCCGCAATTCCCAGGCCATCATGGTCCTGGAACAGGGCAGCATCATCGAGCGGGGTGACCACGAGGACCTGCTGGCCCAGCATGGCCGCTACTACCAGCTCTACACCGGCCAGGCTGAGCTGGCATAAAACGGAATATAGTGCAGAAAAACGCCTGAGTACATCGTACTCAGGCGTTTTTTGTGCAAGTCAGCCGCCGTAGAACATTCCCAGCAGGCGGGCCAGGTCGTGGATCTCCAGATAGGTGACGCCGTCGGCAATCAGGCAGGGGCCGGCAAGGCTGTGCCGGTCAGCCGCGGCAGGGCCGTGGGCCAGTTTGGTGTCCGGGCAGATCTGGAAGAGGATATCACTGCCGTCCTTTACGGTGACACCGAACTCGTTGTCCCAGGATACACTGTATCCGGCGGCTTCCGCCACCGCCCGGATGGGGGCATATAGGCGCTCATCATTGTAAGGCCGCCGCAGGGCGGGCGGATATACCGTAAGGTAACCGTTGACGCATAGGAAGCCGTTGCCTTTCAGGGACAGACCGCCCTTATACTCGTAGGGAAATACAATGACCCTGCTGGCCTGGCCCTCATCATCCGCCCACACCAGCACCCGGGTGCCGGGCAGCAGGTCCTGATAGGTGACGCGATTGCGGGTGAGGCAGGGCGTGACGGCGGCATCCTGCCACACCTGACAGGCGGTGCCGTCAGAAAGGGTGATGGCCATGCCGCTGTAGCCGGGGATACCCTTCATGATATAGTTGGCCCGGACAATGACATCGTACTGAGGGACTTTAAAGTCGGCGGGGATGTTTACTAACAGCAGCTCCGGCGTGACCTGCGGGGGCAGGCTCATGGTCATGGCAGTCTGCGCCCCCAGCCACGCATAGACGGTGCTGCCGTCCTTGATGGACTTTGCATCTACCGGCTCACCGGTGACGGCGTCCAGAACGATGGCGTTCTTCGTCCAGAGTGCCATGCCGTCAGTGGGCTTGTTCTCGCCGGATTTGCGCACCAGCAGGCTGCCGTTGTCCTGCCAGGTGGCGGTGCCCCAGACCATGGTGTACTGGGGATCGGGGACGTAGGTGCTGGCACCGGGGGCATCGCTGCTGCCGGCGGCCAGGGTGGGGACGCACAGCATGGCGGCGCACAGCACAGCCGCTAAAATCTTCTTGGAAAATTTCATAGACAAGCTTCCTTTCTGCCCGTGCGGGCGGCAAAATGTGGAGGAATGCCCTGCTTGCCTGGATAGACGGAGCCTGGGGCAAAAAGGTTCCCTGAATTGGAAAAAATCCGCCGGAATTTCCGGCGGATTTTGGGAAAACTCAGTCCGTGATGCGGATGGCGGTGATGACCGGCTGCTGGTCCGCCGGGATGGTGCCGTTGTCGTCTGTAGGCTGGGCGGCCTCGCACACAGCGTCTACCACGTCCATGCCGTCGGTCACGTAGCCGAAGCAGGCGTACTGGCCGTCCAGGAAGGTGCTGTCGGCGTGGCAGATGAAGAACTGGGAGCTGGCGCTGTCAGGGGCCTGGGCCCGGGCCATGGAGATGGCGCCCCGGGTGTGGGAGAGGGGGTTCTCCACGCCGTTGGCGGAGAACTCGCCCTTGATGGTGTTCTCAGACCCGCCGGTACCGTTGCCGTTGGGGTCGCCGCCCTGCATCATAAAACCGGAGATGATGCGGTGGAAGGTAAGGCCGTCATAAAAACCAGCGTTGGCCAGGTCCATGAAGTTCTGCACCGTGATAGGGGCGGCGTCTCCGTCCAGCTCCACGGTGATGGTGCCGTAGTCCTGAATCTCGATCTCGGCGTGGTGGGTGCCCACGCCCTGAGATTCCTCGTTCGCGGCAGGGGCTTTTGAGGTGGTCGTAATGCCAACCACGCTGGTTTTGCCGCACCCGGCCAGGCTCAGGACCAGGAGGGCGGCCAGGCAGATGCTCAGTAATTTTCTCATAGGATGCTCCTTTGCTGAAAGCACAGCCCGCCGGGGATGATCTCGGCGGGCTGTATGGATTTACTTCTTGCCCTTCAGGGACTTCATGCGCTGCTCGTGGTTCAAAATGGCCTTGCGCATCCGCAGACTCTTGGGGGTGAGATCGGAAGAGCGTCGTGTAGGGAAAGAGTGTAGATCTCGGTGGTCGC
>OBLF01002931.1_pt1 | contig 10829 bp, 12 predicted proteins | sample 1519231 | NCBI WGS metagenome assembly OBLF01 (sample SAMEA2602895, study PRJEB22501) | metagenome | reverse complement strand
CACCTTATCCGATTTCTGGATTAAAACTCTTTTTGTCTCGAGCACTAGCAGCACTAAAAACACAGGAACAAACAATTTATCTTTCATTTGGTGAAAAAAGTCCCACAACCGACTTACTCATCCAACAGTTGTTTTACCAACAACAACTGGTAGTAAAGACCATTTTACGAGAATTCAACTTGTATGATGGCGCAAGCGTGTTAGGAAATAAGAGTAATTTATATATCTTACAACGAACTCGAGCCAGTAAGCCCTTAATTAAAAGTCAGCAAGATTTTCATGATCCCTTGTATACAAGGGCAGTTAAAGCTAACTCAAATCTCAATCAAACTTCAACAACTTATGTGGGCGTGGGACGGCAACTGAAACAATTGCAGAATTCATCACTTTCAACAACTCCCTTAGGCTATCATTATTTATTAGAATTAGAGAATTGTGATAAAACACGTTTGATGGTGGTAAAGCAAGTAGAATTTAGAATGAAGGCGCTGGTGAAAATAGGAGGGTTAACCCCAATTAAGCATTATTTTCACCAATTTAAACCTTGGGGTGTTAGTGGAATTGTAGTTTTAGCAGAGTCTCATTTTACAATCCATACATGGCCAGAATATGATTATGCTGCTGTTGACCTATTTGTTTGTCAGCCACTCGCAGATGCAGAAGGACTATGCCAAGAAATCCAAAACGCCTTTAGAGCTCAAAATCTTAAAATTAAATATATTGAACGTGGAAAAGAAATCAAGAGAGGAAGAAAAGATGACATTTAAAATTAGAACAATTGAAGAAAAAGATATTATGGAAACATATGAAGTTATTCGGAACGCTTTTTGGGATGTTTACACACCCGGTTGCGATGAACATTACATGGTTCAACAGATTCGTAAAGTACCAGAATATATTCCCGAACTAGAATTGGTAGCTTTAGACAAGGACAAAATTGTTGGACATGTAATTTTTGTTAAAACTGTGATTCTTACTGATCAAGGAAAAGAATTGGAAGTGATCAGCTTAGGTCCGATCGGAGTCTTACCAGATTACCAACGCTTGGGTATCGGAGGTCAATTAATTAAAACGGCCATCAAACGAGCTCAAGCTGCTAAATTCAGAGCAATATTATTGTACGGGGATCCTGAAATATATCGTCGTAAAGGCTTTGTGCCAGCTGAAACGTATGGAATTAGAACCGCTGACAATGTTTATATGCCAGCTTGCCAAATTTATCCTTTAGAAAACATCACTAAAGAGGAATTTGCTGGGAAATACTTCGAACATCCTTGCTATCAGATAGATGAGCAAGCTGCTCAAGAATTTGATCAACAATTCTCACCGCGAATTAGTAGAACCGGTCTAGCTAGTCAACGACGATTTAATAAATTAATACAAGAGATTCGGCCATTCAAGGGCTAAAAGAAATGTGAAGAATACCTTTTGATTTAGAATAGAAAGGGACTTTTATCAACGGATCTTAATAAACTAAAAGGGGAATCAATTCGATTTATTTCGAATTGATTCCTTTTTTTTAGTATTTTTTAGCCGTTTGATTTGGAACCTGTAAACACCCGTGTAACATAATAACGGACCCATTTTCACGCTTGTCATATCAATTGTGTTGAAAATTTATAAATGCAAAATAGCAACTACAAAGTTAACCTTTCCGGAGCATTTTTTTGAATCATTTTACGCGCTACTTTGAGTCATGTTCCTCAGCTAAACCTTCAGAGAGAGTACCACGTTGAATTAAGTTAAACTTATTTTTTAAATTAATAATATTTTGTTGGTACTCCTTAGCATAAATAACAGAAAAAATTGTATCCAATAAGTATTCAAAAGTGATCTGAGAAGAAAATGTACTAATTTTTAAAAAGTCATATTCATTTTGAGTAGTGACGATCGCAGTTTGCGCCAAACGAATGAGGGGCGATTTTTGATTGCCAGTCAGAACTACAGAAGGAATTTTATTCTCGGAAAAATGAGTCAGCATGCGTTCATATTGTGGAATACGACCACCATAACTGATGAAAATAGCACAATCTTTTTTGGTTAAGTTGGCAGCCGTCCAGTCTTCATCACTGTATTCTTCACCCAAAATGGCGAAACGATTTAATTTAACCAATTTATTTTGGAAGCTACGGGCTCGAATCTGAGAATCGCCCTGCGCAAATAGGAAAATGCGTTCCGATTTGGCAATTGTATTGGCTGCTTCTTCAATCAGTCGTTCGTCTAACTGTGCAAATGTTCTTTGAATACTTTCAACAGAGAGTTCAGCGACTTTCTTTGAAATGGTAGAGACAGAATCGTTAGAATCAAACGGAAAGTTAGCATCAACAGAATTCATGTTGGCGGTTTGACTGTACACAGCCTCTGAAATTGCTACTTTAAAATCTTTAAAACCTTCAAAACCTAATTTTTTAGTCAATCGGACCACAGCCGAATGCGAGGTATAAGTGACTTTAGAAAGTTTATCAATATTCATCGGCGGAATGTTGGTGATGTTTTTAAGAATATAATCGGCTATTCGTTGCTCGGTGTTGGTAAAGTTTTCGTGGTTGCTTAGCTTGTCGATTAATAGCATATGATAGCTCACTTCCTTTTGGCTTATTCATAATCAGTATAGCTTAAAAAATATTTTCAGCATGATTTTGGTAATTTTTTTTAGGAATAAGCAGTACAAGTTCTATTTTTCTGAAAGTATTATCCAGAATTACCCTAAAGTATATCGTTTAAAAGTTCCCCGTTTTATATTGTAGATAGCAAAGCAATATTCGAATACAAATGGAGGAACTAAGATGCTGACAATTGCTTATATTGGAAATGGAAAAAGTGCCAATCGTTATCATTTGCCATTTTCACTCAAACTCAAAGACAAAATTAAAGTGAAAACCATTTATTCTCGCACGAAAACAACTGCGTGGAAACGAATCGAAGGCGTACATTATACCACCGATATTAATGACATTTATAATGATCCAGAAATTCAGCTGGTTGTAGTATCAACGCCCAGTAGCTCGCATTTTCAAACCGGTAAAGCAGTGCTGGAACATGGTAAAAATGCGTTAATTGAAAAGCCTTTTACAGAAACATACCAAGAAGCAAAAGAACTATTTGATTTAGCAAAATCAAAAGGGTTGTTGGTTCAATGCTATCAGAATAGAAGATATGATTCAGATTTCTTAACTACTCAAAAAGTGATTGAGAGTGGCGTTTTGGGAGATATTTTAGAGGTGGAAATGCACTACGATTACTATCGCCCCGAGGTTCCGGAAGGGGTAAACGAATTTTCACTAGATACCAGCTATTTATACGGTCATGCTTGCCACACGCTCGATCAAGTAATTTCATACTTCGGAGAACCGGATAACGTTCACTATGAGGTTAGACAACTACTAGGTGAAAATCGAATGAATGATTATTTTGACTTAGATCTCTTCTATGGTGGAATGAAGGTTTCAGTTAAATCGAGTTATTTCAGAATAAAGGAACGACCAAGTTTCGTAGTTTATGGCAAAAAAGGGATGTTTGTTAAACAGACCAAAGATCGCCAAGAGGAACATTTAAAAATGTTTTATATGCCAGACCATCCCGATTTTGGAATCGACCTGCCACAACATTATGGAGTATTGACCTACTTAGACAATTCCGGAAAATACCATGAAGAAAAGGTTGTCTCAGAAGTCGGGGACTACAGTAGGGTATACGAGGGATTGTACGAAGCAATTATCAACGGTAAAGAAAAAACTGTTAAAGATGAAGAAACTTTATTGCAAATAAAAATGCTAGAAACAGGCATCAAGAAAATGCAAAAAAGCGAGTTTTAAAAGGATAAATAGGAGAGCATGCGATGAAATTAGGAATTGTTGGAGCAGGAATGATTGTAAAGGACTTTCTTACAATGACGCCGTTGTTACCAGAGATTGAATTAAAAGCTATCACAGGAACCCCTCATGGTATAGATAATATGGAAAAATTACAAATGCAATATGGGATTGATCGTGTATATACGGACATCGATGAATGTCTTGCAAATGAAGAAATTGATACCATCTATGTTGCTGTTCCCAATCATTTACATTTTGCTTTTGCTAAAAAAGCCCTCGAAGCCGGTAAGAATGTTATCTGTGAAAAACCGTTCACTTTGAATTTAGCGGAGTTAGAAGAATTAGCAGAACTAGCCCAAACGAAGCAATTAATTTTGCTGGAAGCTATCACCAATCAATACATGATGAATTATCAAAAAATTAAAGAAGCCGTTCCAACCCTAGGCGAAATTAAGGTGGTTGAGTGTAACTATTCGCAATATTCATCTCGCTATGATGCTTTTAAAGCAGGTGAAGTCCTACCAGCTTTTAACCCCAAGTTCGGTGGTGGGGCTTTGATGGACATCAATATTTATAACATTCATTTTGTTGTGGGGCTGTTGGGCGCCCCAACAAGCGTCAAATATCTAGCTAATATTGAAAAAGATATCGATACTTCAGGAATATTAATCTTAAATTATCCCGATACCAAAGTGGTTTGTATCGGAGCTAAAGACTCTACGGCTACGATTCGTTCGACGATTCAAGGTACGAAGGGTTCAGTAATTGTGAATGGAGCAACCAATGTTCTTGATAATTTCGATATTGAAAGTAAAGCAGGAATTGAAAACTTTGATTTTAAACAAAATTCGCATCGCATGTATGAAGAATTCAAAGCATTTCAACGAATTATTGCAGAAAAGGATTTGAAAGAGGTCGCTCTACGTCTTCAACATAGTGAAGAGGTGCTTCGAGTTGTTGAGCAAGCTTTGGCAGATGCTCACATTCAGCTAGGTTAATAATGAGGTAAACAAATGAAAGAGATTGAAAAGTTAAAACAGGGATTGGAATATCGTTTTTTAGATGAAGAAGTTGCCAATCTTAAACAAGCAGCATTAACCAAGTGCGCGCGATTCAATAATATTGATCCAACGGATGACCAAAAACAACAAGCCGCAATTAAGGATTTATTCGGTTCAACTGGAACAAACGTATATGTGCAGCCTAATTTCAATTGTGATAACGGTAAAAATATTCATGTTGGAGAGGATTTTCTAACCAACTATAACGTCACGATTCTTGATATTGCGCCCGTGAAAATTGGTGATTATGTCATGATTGGACCCAACACGCTGATTGCTACGGTCAATCATCCGATGTCTCCCAAGCAACGTCGACAAAAGATGGCGCAAGGAACGCCGGTTACCATCGGAAATGACGTTTGGATTGGTGGAAATTGTACAATTTTACCGGGAGTAACGATTGGCAATAATGTCGTGGTTGCTGCGGGTGCGGTCGTTACTAAAGATGTGCCTGATAACTGTTTGGTAGCAGGAGTGCCAGCGAAAGTTATCAGAAAGTTGGATAACGATTTGGATTAATAGGGGGAAATCATAGGAAGTGGAAAAACAGCAATTATAACGGGTATAAGGGTCGGATACGGTCAAGCTTTGCTAAGGGACTGCGCGCAAAATCTTCATTGTCGGATTGTGGGATTAAGATTAGCGGCTAATTCGAATATTTATGGAAGATAGTTGGTTTCTAAAAATAAATTTAGAGCATAGTAAAACAGCGTTGAAATGAACGCTGTTTTTTCTATTTATATAGTAGAAGTTTTGTATTAAACGCAACATTATAGTTTTTAGTAGTATTTTAATCCTCTTTTTTAAAGTTAATTATCTCCAAAAACATGTGTACTGCCGTTTTTTGTTCAGCATGATTCAATGTTTTTAAAGCGTAATTAAGTTGTTGCAGCTCCAATTGCTGTACAGGTTGGTCATTTAAAAAGTCTACTAAGTCAATATTTAAAGCTTGAGTGATGTTCAAAATTGCAGATAGGGTGATATTTGTAGATTGTCCACGTTCTAATTTAGAAATAAGGCTTAGAGATAAATCGGCTTTTTCAGCAAGTTCCTCTTGGCTTAAGTGACTGTACTCACGTAATTCTCGTGTGCGTGTTCCTAGGAACAAGAGTATGCTTTCTATGTTTTGTGACATGTAGTAAAAACCTCCCAATACTTTAAAAATAAAGCTTAGAATTCTAATGTTACAGATAATAAAATACATATTTATAGGTATTAAAAAACTTGTTTTAATGCGTTTGAATGGTAATATAAAATTTGAAAAGAAATTTGAAAGGGAAGAGTAGGTCGATGAATGAATAACATAGCTGGCTTTTGTGTAGGAGCAGTATTGGCGACTTTCTTAGTTTTTAGTGGGACTACCACGTACGAAAATCATGTAGCGCATAAGTCGTTAGATCAAAAAATATCTCAAGGAGTACCGTTGGATATACATAATGGGGATAAAGAAATTGTCATAGCGCCTAAGAATAAAGCTATAAAAAATAAGATTATAAAATCTTTTCAAGATGAAGATTTTATTTATTTGGTTTATCTACAAGAGGTGACTTGTACAACTTCGAAGAATGTTTATACGCATTTAGGCAAAGGGTGGAAGGTGAAATTTAAAGATCCGCTTAACCAAAAACGAAATTTATTTATTAGTAAGGACGGTAAAGCAGAATCAATTTCTAAACAAGTTTTACGAGAATATAGGAGTTGGAGTAATAATGAACAATATTAAGCAGTATTTTAATTTTAGTAATAAATTAAAGCATTCAATTGTTATGGAAAAAAAGGTTGATGAAAGAGTTATTGATGTCAAAGAAATTAGAGTCAAAAAAGTTAACTGGCTTCCATTCTTTTTTACATTTCTATATCCAATTTTTACACAAAAGTATAGGACCAAGGGATTTGCGAAGGATATATGGACACTTTTTGGGTTGTACGTATTGTTGTGTATTTTTGAAGGGGTTGTCGGAGAATACTTATTGGGAATTCCAGCAATTTTAGGAAACGATATTCTAATTCTTATACAGAGTATTTTATTCGGAACGATGTTTACAAGCTGGTATAGAGATAGATTGATAAAAAATGGGTATGTCATAAGACAAACAAATGTAACAACAAATACTCTAAACGGAATTGTTAATAATGAAAATATCAAACCAACATCAGAACGAAACGGTACTTACTGCTCAAGCTGTGGTACTTGGAATTCTTTTAGTAAAGATAGCAAATTTTGTACGAATTGTGGTGCGTCTATAAATTTTACTCAAGCACCAATGAAAGAAGGTAAAAAAGGACATTGGATTTTATATGGTTTTTTAGGATTTTTAATTGTAACACTTGCTGCATCTAGGTTTTGGATGCCGTTAGTTACTAATTGGAATCAACCATACAAAACCACTTCGCACACAGAAAAAGGATTAGAGAGTAATGAAGAAGATTCTTCTGAAAAATCTGAAGATGGTGTTTCAACGAGCAGCAGTGAAAGTGAATCAAGTAGCTATAATGAGAGCAGTAGTGAAAATATAGCTAATGATGCAAATGAAATAACAAATGAATTCATGAAAAGTACTTCATTCAGAGAAGGTATAGCAAGTGTTGCCAAAAATGGTAATAGTGCAGTGAAGCTTCAGTTACTAAAAGATAGGAAATCGGACTCGTATTTATTTAGTGCAGATAATAAAAATAAATATTTCATAGAGATATCTGCTGGAGATAATACCAGTGGTAAATACGAAATGAATGCTGATACTGGACAAGTTTATCCTTTGGAAGGAGGACCTTACAACATTCCTGCCTACACTCTGGGAGAGAACTTCGTTATTCCATACTATAAAGCAACAAAATATGGCACGGATTAAGGAGAAATGATATGGATGTAAAGAAATATTGTAGTAATTGTGGACGAGAAATTCCGGTGGATGCATCAGTATGCCCATATTGTGGAATTAAACAAGATACACGTGGGCAATTGGAACCTAGTAACGATAGTAGCCGAACAAAAGTTGATAATTATATATTATGGAGTTGGATATGTGCAGTAATTGCATTATTTATTCCGCTAATAGGTATTGTTGCGGTGGTATTAGGTGTGTTAGTACAGAAAAGTAAGCGAGATACGGGGACTATTTTAATTGCAGTAGGAGTTACGGCTGGCTTATTTGGATTTTGCATAGGCTTGGCGGCGTATTAGAGGAATATATAAAGTTAAGGGAGCACAAGAATGACTTATCAAAGTAGTTATAGAGTTTGTCCGAAATGTGGATATCGAAGTAATGAGGATTCAAAATTTTGTCTCCATTGCGGAGAAAATATTGAGTCTGTCGAAGTTACAAAAAGTATGGATTACGGTGTGTACAGAAAAAATACATCTAAATATTTAACTAGTGGTAATGAGAGAGAAAACGACCAGATTACAGGGAGAGTTTTTGCCTGTACAGATTTAAGTGAAACATCAAGTTATAAGGATGCATGGATAAGTGCTTACAAGAATTTAATTAGTGTACTTGATATGGAAGAATTGGATGGAGCTGTACATTTAGATACTAATACGGATATAACGGGAAACCAATTTATCGTTTCCATGAATGGCGATGGAATTGTTACGGAAGTACAAGAATAGTAATGAATTTTTTATAGAGTATAAAATACCCCATGACTTTTAGATACATACATCTGAAAGCCATGGGGTATTCACTTTGGTACTCTTTAAATACTTCTATAACCTATCAATGGATCCGAACGGGATTGTATTTGGTGAACATTGAATTGGCTTAATACCAGTATGTACAAGCCTCGGAGGTGCTAATATTTATGTGCTGGCTCCCCCAGTGGCTCTCCCTGTATTAGAAATCAAGATAATTGACCAATTTTTTGACTGCTTCCTTATTTTGTTCATGAGTTACATGAGTTTAAATATCCATAGTAGTTTTTATATCAGTATGACCTAAACGCTGTTGGACTTCCTTAATGTTCGCTCCAGCCGAAAATAGCGCTGAACAGTGTGTATGTCTAAATCCAATGTTAAGCGAGATAATGCAAGATTCGCTTCCTTCCTAGTTTTAAAACCTCTTCTACGAGTTTTCTTCTTTTTTCCCGTCTGTGGATCAATTCCAGCATAAATAGGAAAGATGAGAATTGAGAATTCCAAAATTTAGTGACCAGGAGGCAGAAAATTTTTTCAAGCACGATTATATTGATTGGGACATGATTAAGTGACAAGGTTTTTACTTATCCGATCACACAAGCGCTCTGAGCGCGGAACATGAGACCAAAGATAAAATATTGCAAAGAGAAGTATCGCCCCAAATGCTGTTGAAAGAAATCACAGATGTAATTAATAAAGCAATTGTGAAGAATAAAATTGTTAAAGTTCAAACTAACAAATCTGATAGTAATGGTATGTTTGAGTTTCCTATAGTGGGTCACATCTGTGGGTTCATTAATGATCAGCTATGCATTAATAGTAAAAGTACGGTCAGAATTGATGTGATTAGGAGTATTACTTTCATGTAAGTGTGCGATATCTTTATAGCGATGGTTTAGATAGTCGGTGTTAGCCCGGTAGAAAGGTGATACAGGCTGAAAAAATGCATTAAAAGAAGTAGTGCGTAAACTAGTATACGCTCCTTAAAATGCCGATGCGAAGGTTTCTTTGCGTTCATTCAGGGGGGCTGAATGATTTACAGAGAACAAAATAGGTGGAAATAAAAACATGGAGTTCACTTTGAAACAAGCAAACATCATGTTTAGTTGGTCGGATGGCTAGTTGCCAATTTTTCGACAGTTTTGATTTTATTTTGAAGGTAATCCATTGATTGCGTGAGTTCATCTAACGCTGATTTAGTTTTGACTAATTGTTCGCGTAAGATGGCTAATCGTTCCGGAATCGTCTCGTCACCTTGTTCATAAATATCGATGAAGTGATGAATTTGCTTGAGTGGCATTCCGCATTTTTTGGTACACAAGATAAAATCAAGTCGTTCAAGATCGTGACTTGAAAAGTCGCGAACTCCATTGATTCGCTTGATTGGTCCTAATAGACCTTCTTGTTCGTAATAGCGAATAGTGGGACTAGAAATAGAAAATTTTTTTGAGACTTCTTCAATACGCATGGCTAGTTTCACCTCTTGACTTAAAGTGTACTTTAAGTAGTAATATTTGGATTATGGAATAGAAAATATAACTGTTCATTAGTTTACACTAAGAATTGAATTGATAAAAGGAAAGTTAAAAAGGAGATTATATAATGACGAAAGCAATGATTATTGGGGCTTACGGTAAGATGGCACAACTACTCACAGAACGCCTTTTAAATGAAACGGATTATGAATTGGTATTATTTTTACGAAACGCAGCTAGATTAGATCGATATTCTGGAAATCAGCGAATTGAACTAGTGGATGGGGATGTATTGGATGTCGAAAAATTAACTTCAGCAATGAAATCGGTTGATATTGTATATTCTAATTTAGGTGGAACTAATCTAGCCGATCAGATTCAAAGTGTCATCGAAGCTATGCACGAAAGTAAGCAAGAACGCTTAGTTTATATTAGTTCGCTTGGGGCTCATCATGAAGTTCCAGGAAAATACGGAGAATGGAATGAACAAGCTATCGGAGCTTATCTTCCTGGATTCCGTAAAGCGGCTGAACTAGTTAGTGCATCAGGTTTGAAATATACTGAAATTCGCCCAGCTTGGCTAACGGATAATGATGAAATTGATTATGAAATGACGCAAGTTGACGAACCATTTAAGGGGACAGAAGTCTCACGTGCGAGTGTCGCCGACTTTGCTTTTCAAGTGGTAACTCATCCGGAGACGTATGTTAATGCAAGCATTGGGCTAAATAAACCGAACACGGACGGTGATCGTCCTAGTTGGATGTAGTTAATTTTTAAAATTGGAGTGGATAAGATAATGCAATATGCTAAATTAGCCAAACTGATATCGAAGTTTCTAAGT
>OBLF01002929.1_pt1 | contig 10833 bp, 10 predicted proteins | sample 1519231 | NCBI WGS metagenome assembly OBLF01 (sample SAMEA2602895, study PRJEB22501) | metagenome | reverse complement strand
CACCGCTCACTGTATCAGGACTAGGTGTTTTAGCAGTGAAGTTTTTTTTTTGTGTGAGGAGAGATAGGGGGCCGGTACCCCACCAGCCGCATGTACTTGCGAATGCTTATGGATTGTGTTTTCTCGATACAGCGGCGCCAGGTCGCCCTTGTCCCGCCAGTCCCACCGGGGGCTTCCGCTGTGGTCCACATAGTTGTAGCGCAGTTCCGCACTGAATTTGTATTTCCGGTCCTCATCCTTCTTTTCATCGGAAGCTTCCGATGAAGGCTTCAGATCCGTCAGCAGGTTCCAGTCTTCCAGCATCCCCCGGTTCCGGAGTTCCCGGTAAAATTCCTGCCGGAGGGCCAGGGTCTCTTTCCCGCCGGGCACGGTGTCTCCGGGCTGCCCGCCGATTCTGCCTTGGGCGTCCATGCCCAGATGTTCCATGGCCTGGAGGGTCAGGTCCGTGATTTCTTCCCGGGTAAACCGGGCCGTTTCCGTTTCCGGGTATCCCGCCGGCAGACGGACCAGTCCCAGATCCGCCAGCTTCTGCAGATTCTCACAGGCGCCGACAGAAGGTTCCGGCAGCGGCCGGACCGGCTGTTTCACCGCCCCTTCCCCCACCAGCGGACATCCCAGTAGCAGCCCCAGCAGGATCCCCCGCCACCGAAACTCTCCCATTGCATCTCCCCCATTTTCCAAAATATCCCTACTGCTCACTAGAATTTTCAGAGTTGATTTTAATTTTACCACTATATTATGGCACGTACAAGACACATGTCGTATTTTGGTATCTGGTCATATATATAGTATATAGCACCAGGAAAATACCCGAGTGGACAAATCTCCCTTCTTTTCTTATAATGAATAAACAGGTAACTTTATGCAACGCTTCTCCTGGCTGAGGGGAGTATACTTTTTTCGAGGTGTATCCGTCATGGCTAAAATCCGCAGTCTCCGTCTTCAACTCACCATCGTCATTGTGGCCATCACCGTTGTGCTGACCCTGATCATGGGGGTGATGAACATCCGGAGTATCAATATTTATTCCACCCAGGTGGCCAATACCGGGCTCAACTGGGAGACCCAGCGGAAAGCATCCCATCTGGACAAAATGATGCTCCAGTCCCAGGACGCGGTGGATTTCACCGGCAGTGTGGCCCAGCAGTATTTCACCAGACTGGACCAGGTGGAGGATCCGGCCTTCCGGACTGAAGTGGCCGCCCGGCTCCATCAGCGGTTCGAAGCAGCAGTCCGGACCATTCCGGAAGTGGACGGGTATTATTTCCATTTCAATGAAGGCCTGGTCCATGGAGAGGACGGATTCTGGTACCAGAAAAATCCCACAACCGGACAGTTTGAACAACAGCCCTTTTCCCATCCCACGGAAGGTCCCGATCCCCGGTCCCAGGAAAAGAACCGCTGGTACTACGAGCCCCTGGACAGGCTTTCCCCGGTATGGATTTCTCCCTACCGGAACCAGGAAAACAGTCCCCTGATCATTTCCTATACCAAGCCCATCTTTGTGAACCGCCGATGCATCGGCCTGGTGGGCATCGACATCCGGATGGATACCCTCATCGGCAGATTGAAGAACGTCCATATCTACGACAGCGGCTATGCCCTGCTGTTTTCCGCAGGAGGAGAGCTGTACTACCATCCGGACCATCATACAAACCTGAGTGATTTCGGACTGTCCCAGTACCAGAGCCTGTTCCGGCAGCACGACAGCGGTTCCGACACCCTGCCGGTCTTCTATAAAAAGGAACAAAGGCAGCTGGCCTTCACCACCCTGGTGAACGGGATGAAGCTGGGAGTGGAAGCCCCCAGCAGTGAAATCTATGCAGTCCAGCGAACAGCCACCTTCCGGGCCTTTTTCCTGCTGATCCTGTTTGCCATTTGTGGCTCCTCCCTGGCGGCCTACCTGGCCAACAAATTTCTCCAGCCCCTGGCAGCCATCAACAAGGCGGCTTCCCGGATGGGCCAGGGAAATTACGATATCCCGGTATCCTACGAAAGCCAGGATGAGATCGGTCAGCTGGCCCGGAACATAAACAAAACCATGGGCCTGATGAAGACCATGGTCCAGGGCCTGAAGACCCAGGCCTTCCAGGACAAACTGACCCATGTGAAGAATGTCAGCGCCCTGGAAACCAGAATCCTGGACCTGAACGGCCGGATCACCGAGAAGGATCCCCAGCTGGCCTTCGGGGTGGTGATGGTGGACTGCAACGGACTCAAAGGGATCAACGACACCTACGGCCACGAAAAGGGGAACCTGTTGCTCCAGCTCACCGCCAAAACCATCTGCGATGTGTATGCCCACAGTCCGGTGTACCGGATCGGCGGGGATGAATTCCTGGTGCTGCTCCAGGACCGGGATTATGAAAACCGGGAAGCTCTGTGGCAGCAGCTGCTCCCCTATCTCCGGAAACGGGACTGGACCGGAGAAAAGCCCTGGGAACAGCTTTCCTTCTCCGCCGGCCATGCGGAATACCGGCCGGACAGTGATATCAGCTTTACGGAAGTGTTCCGCCGGGCGGATGGAGCCATGTACCAGGTGAAACGTTCCATTGAAGGGGACGCGGCCCGGTAAGGAAAAGTATGGCTGGACAAATCACAACATAACGTTTATAATAATGATAATCAAAAAAAAAAAAAAATACAAAACCTTTTGGCAAACCTGGAGAAATCCAGCGACGCAAAGCTAACAGGGCCTGTAAAATGGCAGCCAGCTGCATAGTGTTTTTCCTCCGCCCTGAAAAATGCGGAATGGTGAAAACCGTCAGCCGTCTGTCTATGGGACAGGCGGCTTTTCGTTGTTTTGCCATCCAATAAGTAAGGAGAAGTTGCATTGTGCGAAGAATCATCTGGAGTCTGCAAACCCAGTTTCTGGTGCTGATCCTAGGGATCACCCTGGCCCTGATCCTGGTGCTGGGCTTTTTGAACCTGCAGACCGTCAACGGTACCTCCACCCGGATTGCCGCCATGAGCCTGAACTGGCAGGCCCAGCGGACTTCCGCCCCCATCCAGGGGGTGCTCACCAGCACTATGGACATGACGGACATCCTGGCCAATGGATTGATCAAAGATGTACCGGACCCCGGCCGGCTGAGTGATCCGGCTTTCCGGAAAGGTATCCTGGTCCATCTCCAGAAGCATTTCAATCTGTCTGCCAAGAATTCCACCACGGTCTTTGGCTATTATGTCCAGTTCAATCCGGAGCTGACCGGAGGGCCTGCCGGGTTCTGGTACACCTGGGATCCCCGGCGGAGCCAGTACATTTCCCATTCCCGGGAAGCCATGGGGGCCTATTTCTATGGAAAGGGTGGTTTCCTTCCCTATTTCCGGGATCTGATTGCCGATGGAAAACCGGTCTGGCGGAACCCCTATGACGACCACAACTTCGGGGTCCGGCGGATTTCCTATATCGTTCCGGTGTACAGCAACGGCACCTTCGTGGCCTTCCTGGGCATGAGCATCCGGATGGACACCCTGGTGACCATGATGTCCCATGCCTCGATCTATGACACCGGCTATGCCACCCTGTTTTCCGATGGCGGAGAGATCTTCTATCATCCGGATTATCCGGAGGGAGCCTCCACCACCCTGAAGGATTTTGGCCTGGAACCCTATGCAGATCTGCTGAAAGGCCGGGATTCCAATACGGACCTTTTCACTTATTACTACAAAGGCGAGAAGAAGGAAATGGCCTTCATCACCCTGAAAAACGGTATGAACCTGGGGATTGTGGCGCCTGACAGTGAAATCTATAAGGAACGGAAAACCACCTACGGCCGGCTGCTGTTCCTGACTATCCTGTTCGGACTGTTCACTTCCGGGCTGGCCATCATCACCGCCAACCGGATCATCGCCCCCCTGAAAGACATCGATGCGGCGGCCAAACGGATGGGCCAGGGAGATTATGACACCTTCATCCACAACAACCGGGGGGACGAAGTGGGTGAACTGGCCCAGAACATGAACCAGACCATGGTACTCATGAAGGACATGTTCGCCCGTCTGGAAAAACAGGCCATGGAAGACACCCTGACCCGGGTGAAGAACAACCGGGCCTATGAGCAGATGGTCCATGAGCTGAATCACCGGATGTATCAGGAGCCCAAACCCGCTTTCGGGGTGCTGATGGTGGACGTAAACGGCCTGAAGGGGGTCAACGACCGGTTCGGCCACGAGCAGGGGAACCTGCTGCTGAAGCATACGGTAAAGACCATCTGTGACCTGTTCAAGCACAGCCCGGTATACCGGGTGGGCGGGGATGAATTCGTGGTGATCCTCCAGAACCAGGATTACACCAACCGGAAGGCCCTGTTGGAACAACTCCGGCCCTACAGCCGGAAACGGGATTACTCCCTGAAAGAACCCTGGCTCCAGCTGGCCTTTGCTTCCGGTTTCAGCAACTACGATCCGGAAACCGACGAAAATTACCTCCAGGTGTTCCTCCGGGCGGACGCTGCCATGTACCTGGACAAGAAATCCAGGGAAGGAAAAGAAATGAGATAAAATGGATAAAAAAGGTGCTGTGAAAAAATGATTCTTCATTTTTTCACAGCACCTTTTTTTACCGGAGGGCTTTCAGCGCTTCCCTTGCGGCACGCTGTTCCGCCTCTTTTTTGGTTCTTCCCCGGCCTTTGCCCAATTCGTTCCCGTTCACCAGGACACGCATCACAAAGGTCCGGTTGTGGCTGGGGCCTTCTGCGGAAACCTGATCGTACAGGATCTCTGCCGGGCCGTCTTTCTGCACCACTTCCTGGAGACGGGTCTTGTAATCCCGGTCGATACCGTCGGCGGTCAGTTCCGGGATCCGGCTGATCAGCAGCCGGTTCAGCAGCCCCGTCACCCGGGCAAAGCCCTGGTCCAGGTAATAGGCTCCCAGGACGCTTTCAAAGGCATCGGCCAGGATGGAGGGATTCTCCTCCCCATCCAGGTTGATTTCCCCTTTGCCCAGGAGCAGATGGTCTCCCAGATGGTTTTCCGTGGCCAGCTGGGCCAGGGTCTCCTCGCACACCAGGAAGGCCCGGAGCTTGGAAAGCTCCCCTTCGTCCATCTGGGGACAGGTTTTGTAGATATGGGTGCTGACCACCAGGCTCAGCACCGAATCCCCCAGGAACTCCAGCCGCTGATTGTGCTGGGGCCGGGGATTTTTCTTGGATTCATAGGCATAGGACGTATGGGTCAGTGCCATGTCCAGCAGGTGCAGGTCTTTCATTTCCATGCCCAGCTGACGGCAGAGCCCTTCCAGCTCTTTCTGACGCTGTTCCTCCATCACCGACGCCTCTTAGTCTTCGTACTTCTTGAAGCACAGGATGGCGTTGTGACCGCCGAACCCGAAGTTGTTGGACAGAGCCACCTTCACATCGGCTTTCCGGGCCACATTGGGCACATAGTCCAGATCCAGGCCTTCTTCCGTATCCACATCCTCATAGTTGATGGTGGGAGGAATCATGCCGTTTTCGATGGTCAGCACCGTAGCCACGGCTTCCACGCCGCCGGCACCGCCCAGCAGATGGCCGGTCATGGATTTGATGGAGCTGATGGGCACATCCTTGGCCCGGTCCCCGAACACCCGCTTGCAGCAGTTGGTTTCATTCAGGTCGTTCCGGTGGGTGCTGGTACCGTGGGCATTCACATAGTCGATGTCCCCGGGGGTCAGTCCGGCATCCTTGATGGCCATTTCCATGCATTTCACCTGCATATCCCCTTCCGGATCCGGAGCAGTGATATGATAGGCGTCACTGTTGTGGCCATAGCCGGCCACTTCGGCGTAGATATGGGCCCCACGGGCCTTGGCGTGTTCCAGTTCTTCCAGGACCACAATCCCGGCGCCTTCGCCCATAACAAAGCCGCTGCGCTTCTTGTCGAAGGGGCAGGAAGCCTTTTCCGGAGCGTCGTTGTTCCGGGACAGGGCCTTCATGTTGTCGAAGCCGGCTACCGCAATGGGAGAGATAGCGGCTTCGGTACCTCCGGCCAGCATCACGTCCGCATCCCCGTACTGGATGGTCCGGAGAGCGTCCCCGATGCAGTCAGAACCGGTGGAGCAGGCGGTGACAATGGCCGTGTTGGGGCCTTTCACCTTCAGATCGATGGCGATCTGGGCTGCCGGCATGTTGGGGATTTCCATGGGAATGAAGAAGGGGCTGATCCGGCCCGGTCCCTTGGAGACCAGCTTGCTGGCCGCGTCCAGGAAGGTATGGATGCCGCCGATGCCGGTGCCTACGCACACGCCGATCCGGTCCGTATCTTCTTTTTCCAGATCCAGGGCAGAATCCTGCACCGCCATTTTGGCGCAGGCCACGGCGAACTGGGTCACCCGGTCCATCCGCTTGCCTTCTTTTTTGTCGCCGTAGTCCGCAAAGTCAAAGCCTTTGACTTCCCCGGCGATTTTGCAGTTAAAATCAGTGGTATCGAACTGGGTAATCAGACCGATACCGGATTTGCCTTCCATCAGGCTGTTCCAGAATGCTTCTTTACCGATGCCAATGGGCGTAATCGCACTGAGGCCGGTCACAACCACTCTTCGTTTCAACAGGATCACCTCTACTCAATATTGTCCCAGTCTTCCCGGATCCGTCTGAAGATTTCATGGACGGGAAGGATTTCTTTGATTTTCCACATATTGGCTCCGGTAAACACCAGACCTGTTTCCAGATCCCCCTGCTGAGCCCGGGTCAGGGCCCGGATGATACAGAAGCTGCGGGAGCAGTGCTTCAGGCAGCTGTCGCAGGTGGAGGGTTTCAGAGGATGGCCTTCCAGCACCGCCTTGGAGAACGGTGTCAGCACGGCCCGGCCCTTGAAGCCTACCGGACTATCTATTTGAACCACATCATCTTGGGTCATTTTCAAATAAAATTGTTTCAGGAAAGGAGACCCGTTGGACTCCTCACTGGCAGCAAACCGGCTGCCCATCTGGACGCCGCTGGCACCCATTTTCAGCAATTCCGCCGCATCTTTGCCGGTGACAGCGCCACCAGCCGCAATGACTGGAATCTTCACCACCGAAAGGATCTCCGGCAGGATATCTTTGATGGAACGCTGGGTCCCCAAATGGCCCCCTGCTTCAGTCCCTTCCACCACAACGGCGGAGGCACCGAGCCGTTCCGCAATCTTTGCCAGTTTGGCATAGGACACAATCGGCACGATGGGAACATTGTATTCCCGGCCGACAGAAAACATATCTCTGGAAAAGCCAGCCCCGGCCACAATCAGATCGACTTTTTCCTGGGCCGCAGTTGTAATGAGGCCTTTGAATTCCCGGGCGGCTACCATGGCATTGATGCCAATCATTCCCTTGCCGTTGGACAATTTCCGGGCAAGACGGATTTCCTTGCGCAGCTCATCGAAGGGCAGACCAGAAGCAGCGATCAGACCCACACCGCCTTCATTGGCCACAGATGCTGCCAAACGCGCCGTGGACAAGCGTATGGCCATACCGCCTTGGACGATAGGCATAGTTGCTACTTTTTCACCAATCTTCAGCACTGGCACTTTCAACAAAAATCCCCCATTTCAGATCATAAGATCATGGATAAAGTTCGGAAAGCCCCTGTTGCAGGGCCTTCCGAAAATAATGGGATGCTATTATTTGCCTTCTTTATCCAACAGTTCGACTGCGTCTCTCACAGTGCGGATCTTTTCAGCCACATCGTCAGGGATTTCAGTGTTGAATTCCTCTTCGAAAGCCATGATCAGTTCCACAATGTCCAGAGAGTCAGCTCCCAAGTCATCGATGAAAGTAGAGTCCATTTTTACGTCTTCAGGAGCAACGCTCAGCTGATCAACGGTGATGGCCTTTACTTTTTCAAAAGTGCTCTGTTCGCTCATGCCAGTTCACCTCCTTCCAATCCTCTAATAGATAATGATACTACATTACCATGCCACCGTCCACATTTAAAACCTGGCCGGTTATATAAGCAGCCCCCTCGCTTGCGAGGAACAGGACTGCATTGGCAACATCTTCAGGCTGGCCGGCCCGTCCCAGAGGGATGGTCCGAGCCATTTCGGCCTTCTGGTCGTCGGAGAGCACACTGGTCATATCCGTGGCGATGAAGCCGGGAGCAATGGCATTGACCGTAATGCCCCGGGAAGCCACTTCCTTGGCCAGGCTCTTGGTGAAGCCGATGACCCCGGCTTTGGCAGCCGCGTAGTTGGCCTGGCCGGCATTGCCCATTTCCCCCACTACGGAGGCCATGTTCACGATCCGGCCGCTTTTCTGTTTCATCATGGTGCGCATCACTGCCTTGGAGCAGTTGTACACGCCTTTCAGGTTGGTGTTCATCACATCGTCCCAGTCGGCTTCCTTCATGCGCATCAGGAGGCCATCACGGGTGATCCCCGCGTTGTTCACCAGGATGTCCAGACGGCCCAGTTCCTTCACCACCTGGTTCACCATGGCCTGGACACCGTCGGTATCGGCCACGCTGCACTGGATCAGGAGGGCCTTCCGGCCCATCTGTTCGATGGCGGCTTTGACTTCTTCTGCCGCAGCGGTATTGCCGGCATAGTTGATGGCTACGTCAGCCCCGTTTTCCGCCAGCTTCAGGGCAATGGCACGGCCGATGCCCCGGGAGCCGCCGGTAACCAGCGCCACTTTCCCGACTAAAGTCATTTTATCTGACCTCCTTTAAATAAGCAAGGGTTTTTTCCAAACTGGCCAGGTCTTCCACGTTCTGGCCGGTGTAGGACCGGTCGATCTTCTTCACAAAGCCGGTGAGCACCTTGCCGGGGCCCACTTCGATGAAGGTATCCACGCCGTTTTCCATCATGTACCGGACGCTGTCTTCCCAGAGCACCGGGCTGGCAGCCTGTTTCACCAGTACCTGACGGATTTCGTCCCCCTTCTGTTCGGGACGGGCGGTGACGTTGGCGATCCCCGGGATCTTGGCATCCGCCACTTCGATCCCGTCCAGCACTTCCTTCAGCCGGTCCGCGGCGGGCTGCATCAGGGTGCTGTGGAAGGGTGCGCTTACCGGCAGCAGGATGGCCCTCTTGGCGCCGGCGGCTTTTAGGGCATCGCAGGCTTCCTTCACCGCTTCCGTGGCCCCGGCGATGACCACCTGGCCCGGGCAGTTGAAGTTCACCGGCTGGACGGCTTCCCCCCGTCTTTCCTGGATTTCCGCACAGATTTCCCGGATCCTGGCGGTATCCAGAGCGATGATGGCGGCCATGGCTCCCTGGCCCACAGGAACGGCTTCCTGCATGAACTGGCCCCGTTTCCGCACAGTGCGGACGGCGTCAGCGAACTTCAGGGACCCGGCGCACACCAGGGCGGAATATTCCCCCAGGCTGTGACCGGCGGCCACAGCCGGGAACACCCCGTTTTCGTTCAGCACCTTCATGGCCGCAATGCTGCAGGTCAGGATGGCGGGCTGGGTGTTGTAGGTGAGCCGCAGCTGGTCTTCCGGCCCTTTGAAGCACAGGTCCGTCATGGAAAAGCCCAGTGCCTCATCGGCTTCCTTGAATACTTCACGGACGCAGGCATAGTTGTCATACAGTTCCTTCATCATGCCCACGGTCTGGGACCCCTGTCCCGGGAACACAAAAGCGATTTTACTCATGCTCTGGCCTCCTCATCTTTTTGCCATTTCACTACCAGGGAACCGTAGGTGAGACCGGCTCCGAAGCCCACCATCACCACGTTCTCACCTTTATGCAGCCGGCCTGCATCCCGCGCCTGGCAAAGGGCGATGGGAATGGATGCGCCGGACGTATTGGCGTATTTCTCCAGGTTTACGAAAATCTTGTCGGTGGACAGTTTCAGCCGCTTGGCAGCGGAATCGATGATCCGCTGGTTGGCCTGGTGGGGGATCAGGAGATCGATGTCCTCCTTGCTCATGCCGGCTTTTTCCAGGGCGGCCAGGGCGCTGTGGCCCATGACCTTCACGGCGAACTTGAACACTTCCTTGCCCACCATGTGAATGCAGTGTTCGTGGTTGGCCACGGTCTCTTCACTGGCCGGCTTCCGGGATCCCCCGGCGGGCATGGTCAGGAACTTGCCCCCGGCCCCGTTGGCTCCCAGGTCCACGGACAGGATGCCGTAGCCTTCTTCCACCGGCCCCAGCACGGCGGCACCGGCCCCATCCCCGAAGAGGATGCAGGTGTTCCGGTCCTGCCAGTTGAGGATCCGGGAAAGGGTTTCCGCCCCCACCACCAGCACATGCTTGTACAGGCCGCTGGCGATGGTCTGGCTGGCGATGCCGCAGGCATACACAAAGCCGGAGCAGCCCGCCGCCAGGTCGAAGGCCGCCGCATGGGAAGCCCCCAGTTTGTCCTGGAGGATGCAGGCCACGGAGGGGAATTTCATATCCGGGGATTCCGTGCCCACCACGATCAGGTCGATGTCTTCCGCCGTGAGCCCGGCGTCTTCCAGGGCCCGTTGGGCGGCGATGTAGGCCAGATCGGACGTGGCCTGGTCCGGAGCGGCGATGTGCCGTTCCCGGATCCCGGTCCGTTCCACGATCCACTGATCGCTGGTATCCACCATTTTTTCCAGATCAAAATTGGTCAGTACTTTCTCCGGCACGTAATAGCCCATGCCCAGAAAGACTACTGCAGGTTTCGTCATTTATAATTCACCACTTTCTTCGTCGTGCATGATTTCCTGGCGGATCCGTCCCACCACGTCTTTCCGGGTCAGCTCGATGGCCACCCGTACGGCATTCTTGATGGCCTTGGCCTTGGAACTGCCGTGGCAGATGATGAAGGGAGCCCGCACCCCCATCAGGAGGGCGCCGCCGTATTCAGAGGCATCCATCTGCTTCTTCATCCGCAGGAGCGCCGGCTTCATGAGCAGGGCTCCCAGTTTGGCAAAGAGGCCGCTTTCCATCATGGTCTTTT
>OBLF01002927.1_pt1 | contig 10837 bp, 6 predicted proteins | sample 1519231 | NCBI WGS metagenome assembly OBLF01 (sample SAMEA2602895, study PRJEB22501) | metagenome | reverse complement strand
ATAGATGATTTAATTCGTCAGTTTCATAACCATTGGTATAGTAGATTTCATTGGTTTGCGGGTCAATCATTGAAACGTCCAGTCGAATGTTGGTGGTTTCATTTTGACGCTTAAATTCAGTCCTTATTTCCCAAAGCGTATCTCCTGCGACCCCTAGAGGGCCTCCCCAATTAGCTACTTTCTGATATTCTTTGATATCTTTATCAATAAACTTAATGTAGTTATGTCCATTTTGTTCAATTTTGCCCTTAAAATAGGGTTCAAAGCGTATATTATCAAATATAAATTTAAAGCCCAGTTGCCCACTATAGAAAGTTTGATTAAGGTACTTGGAGAGTTCTTCTAAACCATTAAAATTAATAAACTGAGCATTTTTTAATTTTAATATTTCTGCTTCTGCTCCACTACCCTTTAATGCTTCGTCAACTATAATGCTATTAGCTGGAAGTTGCTTTAAAATATTACTTTCCGTCAAATAAACTTCTTGAGTGATCAAAAATAACGCATTACTATACAAAAGATTTAGCTCACCCTTGATAAAAAGTGGCGCATGGTCTGCTTCATTTGGCTCCTCAATTTTTTCAAATGGAATATTAATATAATTAAAACTCTTCCTTAATTTTTCTGGTAGCCCTGGCATTGGCGAACCTAAATGAATAAGTTTATTTTTCATACTTAGTTCTTCTTTCCCACCAATCTGCTTGTCGCTCAAGTGTTAGTTGTTCCATATATTTTGTAGTAGCAACCAAAGAAATGTTCCAGTTTCCTAATTCTTGTAGATAATAATCCAAACCTTGGATTAGGCTTTGTTGATCACTAATAATCCAACCGTTTTCCTTATTGATAATAAATGGGCTATCAACATTAACAATTTGAGGAATTCCGGCGCTAATTGCATTGAATTCCATTCTAGTGTTATATGGCTTTCCTAGGTCAACCATAATACGAGACTTAGTTAAAGCTTGATGAATCTCATAATTTCTTGGATTTATATAGATGGTGGCGCCAACAATATCTTCTATTACATTCTCCCAGTTGGTGGCCTTAACCAGCGGATCTTTTTCGATTTCTTCAGGATTAGTTTTAGAATTTTCGTTAGTCTTATTACTGATGGTTAGTAATCGAAATTTCAATTGCATGATTAACTTTTTCATTGCACTATTAGCATTTTTACCAAAGACAACATCTGACACCAATTCACGATCCTTTTCAAAATCTAAAAAGTAGTACTTATTTTTGAGTAGCTGACATAACTGACTAAAAACGATATTAGCTTGATTTCGATTAAGCACCGCCACTTGGATAGCAACATTTTCATGTTCTAGATGATAATCGAACATTACTTTAGAGAATTGCTCACATGTAGCATTATCGGTTGCTTCATCCACATGCCAGTAAATAACTAATTTACTTTCTTCATTACTATTTCCCAAACGATTTTCAGCTCCATAAGGATAGCCTAGCTCTAAAAGGTTTTGCATTTGTTCATTTATGTTAACTTTAAATTGCTCAAAAATTGCATAATTAGGAACAACAAATCGCAATGATCCTTCAATTTGTGGAACTAGTTCTTTAATAGTTGCTTGATCAATGGGACCCTGATGGTCTAGTAAATACGTTACTGGCAATTGCTTCTGTGTTTCTAACATCAATGATCTGATTTTTGGATTAGTGCTGGCAATTAGTGCATCTTCATTTTTATTAAATTGCTCTTCAAAAAATGAAGTTATAAATTCTATCAGCAATTCATCAAGCGTTTTGTACTGCCTTTTCTTAAAGTTCGAGTAATTTCCTAGAATCTGAACAGCTATTTCCGCATTCGGTTCATAGCGAACAATCACTTGATTATATTCGTTAAACCATTCTCGTCGAACCATCACTCCGTTCTCATAATAGTTAGTACATACCTTAAATCCACGATCGTCATAGATATCAGTATGTTGATTATTAGATTCCATGAACCTAACTTCACTGATATAGCCTTCATCCGTCCTGATTATCCGGGCATATAGCTTAGCACCATCGTATGCATCCATTGAATACGTAGAGTTAATTAAGCGGATATTAGGAGGCAGATCCAAAGCTTCTGGTCCTAGCGGAATCCCGTCGACTCTTTTTATCCCTAAAATTTCATCCCATATATTCCAATATTTATAATTAGTTAAACCATTAATATGCAAAAGATATCTTAGGTTAGGTAAAAAATTCAGAACGGTTATTTTTACATCTTTTTTACCACTAATTAGCAGGTTAGTAAGATTTTTTAATGGATCACGGTTTAATTCTTTAACTTCATTATCCCAAGCTGGCACAATATAAAACATTAATTAGATTCCTCCATGGCTTCTTACAAAAGATCGTATTGTATTCTTAGATACATCGTATTGCATTGATCCATTGTTGTATCGATGATAGTGACCAGAATCAGTATATTTGCAAAAACAAACGCAAAATTAGTGATCTCCGAAACATACAATCCAACTATTAACGGCGTTCCTACAACGATTAAAAAGAAAATATTAGCAACCGTACTCAATCGAAATAATCTTCGATTCAGATAACTCTTGGTCTCTACTCCTGGTACAATATTAAAAACATAATCTCCAGACTTCTTTAAATTTTTAGCTAATCTTTCCGTCTGTAGATTCATAAAACTAAACGCATATCCTAGAAATACGATAATTGCGCAATAGATCAGAACCCCAATGGGGCTATCGAATGCCACATAATTTTGAACCAACCGATTGAATTCTCCATCGGGAACAAATGAGCTCACGTAGCTTGGGATCATAAACACCGTTGTTGTGAACATAAAGGGCATACTACCCGCTGCAAGAACTCGGATTGGTAAATATGATTCAGAAAAATCATTTTGAACAAAGGGACGTTGAAGTGGAATCCGTAATTCGGCTTTGTTGATGAAAATGGTAAGTATTGTCACTACTGCCACCGAGATCCCTAAAACTACCCAGAGTTTCGTTGTTAAAAATACACGTCCTGAACCTAAGCCTTGCCCATATAGCAGAACTCGTGGCATACTATCCACAATCCCCGGTAAAATTAGCACTCCAGACCCACCAATTCCAAACTTAGTAGTCATATCTGACATCCAAGAAACAATCATCGCTCCAGCCACTAAAACAAAAAACGACACCAATAGGTTGTAATCAACCCCGCACACTTTAATCCCTGAGAACTTAATATGGCTATGAATGGCATACACAAACTGTAATGTTTGTAGCAATGCGACTATAAAGGAAATCCAACGCTGAATCATCCCTCGTTGATGTTCACTGATTTTATTTAATTCGTCGATATCCAGTAGTTGAATTGCTTGAAACAAAATCATCGCCGTCATATATGGGCCTAATCCTACTGAAAATAGAGAAGGGTAATTAGCCTGTCCACCAGTTAGTGCCGACACATTTCTTAGAAGCGGCGATGCCGCAAGTACCTGACGACTCATGGTTGAATCTAGCGATGGAATAACAATTTGACGACCGAGTTCCATTAGAACAACCATCATCAAAGTAAATAAAATCTTCGAAAATAATTCGCTATGTATAAATTTATTTTTCATGGAAATTCCACCTTAATCGAGTCATTTTTACCCACAACTAATTCAGACAGCAATGTATACTTAACTGTATTTTTCCAAAACATTTTCTTCATCTGCTCAAACGAATTCATTGCTTCTTTTTCATATTCGAAAACCGGGTTGTGTTGCCCCGATGAACGACTGGTTACAACCGTTTTTAATTGTTGTAAATTGTCTACTTGTTCAATCCAAGCTACATCCAAAGCTTTCAAAACCGCGAGTCTTTCCAAATAGTTTTGTTTAAACTTGTTATTGACGATGTCTCTTTGTTGTATCCATCGATTACGAGCAACTTTTTCAATATATTGTTTCATATTCATTGGACTTTCCAGAACATGATCATCAAAGCCTTCGTCTACATAGTTGTAATCAACATTATTTATAATAAAATCTAATAACTCGGCGGCATCTTTCTTGCCCTCTTTAACAAATGACCAAAAATAATCATCTCTAATTTGTCTAACCATCAATTCTAAGTCACTAGATTTCATAATATAATCACGGAACCCATAGATTAACTCCCTTTGGATTCTCAAAATATCATCCATTTTTACTGCATTTTTCCGACTCTCCTCGGCTGCTGAATCGGCTGCTTGCTGCGCCTTTTCTACAATTCTTCTAGCACGGTGTTTTTTTAAGGGAGCTCCGTACTTCCGCTTACCTTCTTCTACCTCTTGCTCTAACCTCGCTCGGTATTTTTCTACCCAATCTGGTGCGTTTTCGATAACCACCTTGTCATCTAGCGAAACCAAAAAGATACTCTCACCGGGATCCCCTTGTCTACCTGCACGGCCCCGTAACTGATCATCAACCCGTCGGCTATCCATCCGCTCAGTACCAATTACCAGTAGGCCTCCTTTTTCTTTTACCCCTTCGCCTAATTTAATATCTGTGCCTCGACCTGCCATTGATGTAGCAACTGTAATGGCTCCTGGCTTACCAGCGTCGGCCACTATCATCGCCTCTTTAGATTCACTTTGAGCATTTAATACGTTATGAACAATTCCGTGTTCTAGCAATACTCTAGAATATAATCTGGAAAGTGATAAAGAACCCGTTTTCAATAACACTGGTCGTTTTATCTTGTACGCATCTTCAACCATTCGAACGGTTGCCTCAATTTTTTCGTCCATGGTGGCGAAAACTACATCTGGATGATCAATTCTAATGTTAGGTTTGTGGGTTGGTATTTTTAAAACCGGTAAATTATAAACTTCTAAGAATTCGCGTGCTGAAGATTTTGCCGTACCCGTCATACCAGAAAGCTTTTGAAACATCTTGAAAAAGTTTTGGAGCGTGATCGAAGCCATTGCTCGGGTCTGGTCGCTAAGCTCAACGCTCTCTTTTGCCTCAATCGATTGATGAATTCCAGCTTCCAATTTCATTCCAGTCAAAGCTCGTCCATTTTCGCTATCTAGTAAAAGCACTTCACCATTAGTTACAACATAATCTTGATTTCGTTTCATTATATGGTTTGCTTTTAGGGCTAAAACTAAATGACGATAAAAATCCGCCCATTTAGCGGAAATTAATCCATGAATCCCTAAATACTTTTCAAGATGTTCAATCCCTTTTTTTGTAAACCAGACATCTTTCAAATCTTCACTAAATTCAAAATCGATATCGCGCTTTAAACTTTTGACAATACGATCCGTTGATACAAATAAATTGGATTGAACCCGTGGTGCTCCAGAAATAACCAATGGCGTCTGTGCCAAGTCTAATAAAACTGAATCTACCTCATCGACCAAAGCGAACCTTAAACTATTTAATTTCTTTTTATTAATGTTATCGACTAGATTATCCGTCAGGTAATCAAATCCAAGTTCGCTATTTGTAGTGTAAACGATGTCATTTTTGTATATTATTTGTTTATCTAGTTCTTCATCATTTACACTAACTCCTGATGCACAGGTGAGCCCCATCCATTCGTAAACTTTACCAATTTCTTCTGCATCACGATTAGCCAAATAATTGTTGACTGTAACTAAAAAATTACCTGGCCCAGTTAGACCGTTTAGGTACAACGGCATCGTAGCCGTTAGCGACTTACCTTCTCCAGTATTCATCTGAGCTACACTTCCATAATGGAGAACCACAGCACCTAGTACTTGAGTTTCAAAAGGTTTTAATCCTAACACTCGGTAATCTGCTTCTCGAATCGCAGCATAAGCTTCAACCAAAATTGAATCTAAACTCGCTCCATCGGCCAGCCTATTTCTCAAGGTTTCCGTTTTTAGTCGTAGTTGATCATCTGATAATGCATGATAAGTTTGCTCTAGTGCTAAAATTTTTTTGGTAATTTTCGAGTACTTTCTTAACCGAAAGTTATCCAAATTAAATTTCATTTTTTTACCCCAATCCATACATTATATTTACGCTTCATCATATCTAAAAAACTTCATACGTAATATATTACATCATATTAAATTTCAACAAAAGTACATTTTTTTATTTACTTATTATAAAAAAATTGTTTTAATCTATTTGTATACTACAATTAAAAAAGGAGGCTAATATCATCAATAAAGCAAATTTTTCAGAAAATAAGAGTCTAATTGGTCAAGACGTTAAAAAAAGAATTGAATATGAGAAAAGTCTTCAACAGTCTCCAACCACTAAAAAGAAGAAACATCCTACTACGGAAAAAATTGCGGCAGCCATCATGTTTACAATTATTTTAAGCAACCTAATATATATGGCTATCACCTTCATCAACCGATAAAGTATCGCTAGTTAAGCATTAATACACTATGTATAGTTTACTATTAATTTTAGATTTTTTCACTGCTAAATTGCCCTCTTACGGAGAGATAATCCTTTCAATTATGCATCCGTTGCCTTAAACCCATTGTAAATATTTTTCAACCACGCAACGTGGTCCAAAAAACAACTTATATGCTAACCATTCGAAAATCGTCAAACAAAAAGACTTCCAGAATCTACTTCTGAAAGTCTTTTTACCTCACGTATTTATTCTTCAATTTTGGGTAACCCTTTGATAACTCGCGCTGGAACTCCACCGACAACACAATTATCAGGTACGTCCTTGTTCACGACTGCGCCCGCAGCAATGATCACATTATTACCAATTGTGACCCCTGCCAAAATTGTCGCGTTTCCACCAATCCAAACGTCATTTCCCACGTGAATAGGACGAGTAGTTGTGATAACATATCGTGTTCCATCTTCGCGAACTCCAAAGCGTTTACGTGCATCTAGCGCATGTTCTCCACAGTAAAATTTTACATCAGGTCCAATTAGTACTCGATCACCAATCGCAATTAAATTGGAATCTTGAAAATTGCAATTTGTATTAATCAATACATCGTTGCCAATCTTAACATGCTTACCATAGTTAACTTGAAAAGGACTCATTAAAGCTAAATTGTCTCCAACTTGATCAAATAAATCGTTAATCAAAGCCTGCCGTTGTTTTACATCTGTTTCCTGGTTAATTTTACTTGCCGTACTTCGTGCCTTTTGAATCAACTTTTGAATTTCAGGATCCCGATAATCATATTCTTGTCCTGCTAATAATTTTTCATGTTCAGTTAACATAGTACATCCTCTTATTAATTAATTTATTTTTTCTCATCTACTAATACAGTTCCTGCTACTGGATTTTCCGCAACCGCACCTACAATTGGATGGGGAATATACATTTCTTCTAAGTATTTAACATCATCCTTCGTTAATTTAACCGATAAGGCAGCTACTGCATCATCTAAATGTTTGGCCTTCGTTGAACCAATAATAGGAGCTGTTACCCCTTTGGCCCATTGCCAAGCTAACGCAATTTGCGACATGGTAACGTCATAGCGATCGGCTAATTCACCAACACGTTCAACAATCTTAATATCCTCAGCCTCTGTTCGGTCGTATTTACCCATAGCCACCCGATCAGTCTTACTACGCAAGGTATCAGTTTGCCAGGTCCGACGACTTAAATGTCCAGCCGCTAGTGGACTGTAAGGCATTAGAGAAACATCCATTTGCTGACAAATAGGAATTAATTCGCGTTCATCTTCACGATATAGTAAATTATAGTGATTTTCCATAGTTTGGAACTGAGCCCAACCATGATCCTTTGCCACTTGTTGCATATTGTAGAATTGATATCCATACATTGCTGAAGCTCCAATTGCACGAACTTTTCCGGCGACCACTAAATCATTTAAAGCTGACATAGTTTCTTCAATCGGTGTTTGATAATCGAAGCGGTGGATAATATATAAATCAAGGTAATCTGTACCTAAACGACGGAGCGTGCCATCGATTTCACGGTTAATTGCGTCTTTTGAAAGCCGTCCTTCATTAAAATAAACCTTTGAAGCAATTACAACTTGGTCACGTGAAATATTATTTTCTTTTAATGCACGCCCTAAAAATTCTTCACTGGTTCCTTTGGAATAAACATTGGCCGTATCAAAGAAGTTAATTCCAAGATCTAGAGCGTGTCGAATCACCCTTTCACTTTCCGGATAGTCTAGTGTCCAATCGTGCATCGTCCCTGGTTGTCCAAAACTCATCGCCCCAATACAAATTTTTGAAACTTCAATATCAGTTTTTCCTAATTTAGCATACTGCATTGATTCATTTGCCATAGATTTCACCTACTCCAATCTAGAAATATTACATCCAACTAGGTTTGTTTAACCCAACGTTTTCATCCATTACATGTTTAGTGTACAATGATGAGCAACCATTAATATCATTTTTATAATCACAGTTTACTCCTTAAAGTAAGCTTTAAGTCAAGTGAGGAATTTTATAATGAAAATCGAACAAGTTGCTAAAATTTTTTCTATCTCAAGCCCCACTCTCCGTTACTATGAACAAGAAGGCTTATTAGGCCCCGTCAAACGTGTCCATGGCATCCGTGATTATTCCGAACGTGATCTTGAACGTTTAGATTTTATTCTATGCACTAAAAAATGCGGAATGTCTTTGAAACAAATTAAACATTTTATCAATATATATGAACAAGGAGATGAAACTATTCCTGAACGTTTAGCTATTTTACAAGAGCAACTCATAAAATCTAAAACCACCTTATCCGAGCTAAAACAGTCGATCAATTATTTAGAGAATAAAATTAAAACAGTAACCCATTTAGCTACCAAACATAGCGTTAAATAAATTCTTAACTAAAATAAAACTCCCAACTTAGCATTTATCTAAGATTGGGAGTTTTATTTTTACTTCCTATTATATACTGCCAGATTTTATGGCTTTAGTCTTCGTTATCTTTCTTACGTTTCTTACCTAAACCTACTAACATTAACAATGTCGTTCCTATCCAGGCCCATACGTTGTTATCCGTTTCTCCGGTTTGAGGGAGTCGAGATTGACGGTGGCTATTTTGATTTGAATTATTCAAATCAACCATAGTTTGACGCTGAGGTTGCGCAGCAGTCTCTACTACTCTGGCATTCATACTACTATTCATACCATTTTCATCAACGTTATATCCGTTAGTATTTCCATTGCCTTGACCATTACCTTGTTGGTCTACCTCACTATTACCATTGTCTGTTGTGCCCTTTCCACTATCATTATTTCGTGAAGATGATCCATCATGTGCAGGACCAGCACTCGTAGAAGCACTTTGTGAGGCGCTGGTTGATTCACTAATCGATTCGCTTTGTGATTCACTCTGTGATGCAGAGGTACTTTCGCTAGTCGATGTATCGCTATTAGCATTACTATTACTATTCGATGCACTCACTGAAGCACTTTGCGATACACTAGTTGATTCACTTTGTGATGTAGATGCGCTTTCACTAGTTGAAGTATCACCGTTTCTGCTACCACTGTTACTTTCGCTATCGGATCCACTATCATGGTGATGTGTATCGTGAGAATCAGATGTTGACTCACTACCATTGCTAATTGAATCCGAAGTAGATGTAGAAATACTGATTGAATCACTCTTCGACGTAGAATCCCAAGTAGATTCACTATCTGATTGACTTTCACTCTTAGCTGAATTTGAGTCTGACGCTGACGTTGAAGTCGAACGACTAATTGACGTACTCATTGAATCGCTGCTTGAGTTTGAATCAGATACTGATGTCGATGTTGAGCGACTTGTTGAATCACTTGCGTTTGAGTCACTCTTCGAACTACTATCAGATACTGACGCACTATCCGAGTTCGATGTTGAAGTCGAACGACTATCTGATGTACTTGTTGAATCACTTACTGATGTTGAATCACTATTTGACGTCGAGATTGATTGACTAATTGATTCACTATCAGAAGCTGAGTCTGACTTAGATGTCGAGCTCGAACGACTATCCGATATACTTGTTGAATCACTGCTTGAGTTCGAATCGGATACTGATGTCGATGTTGAACGGCTCATTGAATCACTCGTCGAATTACTTACTGATGTTGAATCACTATTTGACGTCGAGATTGATTGACTAATTGATTCACTATCAGAAGCTGAGTCTGACTTAGATGTCGAGCTCGAACGACTATCCGATATACTTGTTGAATCACTGCTTGAGTTCGAATCGGATACTGATGTCGATGTTGAACGGCTCATTGAATCACTCGTCGAATTACTTACTGATGTTGAATCACTATTTGACGTCGAGATTGATTGACTAATTGATTCACTATCAGAAGCTGAGTCTGACTTAGATGTCGAGCTCGAACGACTATCCGATATACTTGTTGAATCACTGCTTGAGTTCGAATCGGATACTGATGTCGATGTTGAACGGCTCATTGAATCACTCGTCGAATTACTTACTGATGTTGAATCACTATTTGACGTCGAGATTGATTGACTAATTGATTCACTATCAGAAGCTGAGTCTGACTTAGATGTCGAGCTCGAACGACTATCCGATATACTTGTTGAATCACTGCTTGAGTTCGAATCGGATACTGATGTCGATGTTGAACGGCTCATTGAATCACTCGTCGAATTACTTACTGATGTTGAATCACTATTTGACGTCGAGATTGATTGACTAATTGATTCACTATCAGAAGCTGAGTCTGACTTAGACGTTGAGATCGAGCGACTTGCTGATGTACTATTTGAGTCACTTACTGATGTTGAATCACTATTTGAAGTCGAGATTGACTGACTAACTGATTCACTATCGGAAGCTGAATCTGACTTAGACGTTGATATTGAACGACTTGTCGATGTACTATCTGAGTCACTTACTGATGTTGAATCACTATTTGACGTCGAGATTGATTGACTAATTGATT
>OBLF01002926.1_pt1 | contig 10839 bp, 10 predicted proteins | sample 1519231 | NCBI WGS metagenome assembly OBLF01 (sample SAMEA2602895, study PRJEB22501) | metagenome | reverse complement strand
TTTTCATATGAAGGATCTGAGATAATGTTGTCTTTTCTTTTTTGTAATAATTCATTTTCTTTATTACTCATCTCGTTATACTTTTTTACTTCATTTGATTGTCCTGAAAGAACATATTTTGCCGCTGCTATAGCTTCGTCTGAAGATTCCGAACTGTTTAAAATATCATTTATTTCATTTTTGTCATACATAGCAAATTGGTTGACAAATGTTTGATATAATTCTTTATCCATAATACCGCACCTCCATTATTATAAATTATAACACATTATATATCATTCAAACAATATATATATGTAAAAAAAATAGTACGACATTTAAAACAATATTTACAGATATAAATAAAGTTGCGGTTGCTAGAGATTCATTAACAAGTATTCGTTTTGATTCGAAAAACATTGCAGTCGTTGAAGCCTATAAAAATGCAATCAAAGGCTTAGATGAGGAACAAGCAAGATATGTATTATCGAAAAAATATGTAAGTGAAGCAGATCAAACAGATCTGTTGATTAAAGCCGAAATTATAGCGGCTAATGATGGCGTTAAAGCTAGTGAATTGTCTAGGCAGCTTGTGTTACAGGGCGTAAGAAAAGAACAAGCTGAAGCTTTAATTGAGCAAATTTCAGGAAACGAAGCTATTACATCTAACACTGTATTAACTAAAGAACAAACAACGGCTATTTTAGAACAGGCAGAAGCACGAAAGATGTTATCTGCTCAACAAAGAAAAAATATAGCAGATGATATAGAAGAAGCTGCAAGTAGTGCGCAAGAAGCAAGTACTGAAATAGCCCAAGCATCAGCTGATATGGCTGAATCGGGTACTAAAATAGGTTCTGCTAGTAGTATTTTAGCAAGAGGAGTTACACAGCTTGGAGCTGGTTTAAAATCATTTTTGTCTATTTTTGTATCTAATCCAGTTGCAGTAATAGCAACTATAACTGGAAGTGTAATTGGTTTAACTTATGTTATTGGTAAATTTCAGGACACCGCAAAAAATGCAGCAAAATCAGCTTCAAATTTTGCAACATCCATGAGTTCTGCTAACTCTACATATAATCAAGAGATAGATTCGTTAAATGAATTAATTGAAAAATATAAGGATTTAAGAGAGCAATTAATTAGTGTTAAAGGTGATGAAGAAAAAACTTATGACATAAAATCGCAAATGCTAGAATTGCAAAAACAATTAAATGAAATTTATGGCGATGAGTGTGATAATATAAATCTTGTTACCAATGCTTAAAGAGACCAAACAGAGGAATTAAAGAAAAACGCAAAACAAAAAGCTGATAATTATCTAAATACTCATGTAGACGAAATTGAAGAAGCCACAAGAAAAATGACCACCAATTATGAGTATGAATTAGGTAATTTTAATTATGGATTACAAGATGCTTCTGTTGGCAACGAACTACATGATGAAATAAAAAAACTAGCAGAAAATAATGGAATTGAATGGGATGATAATAAGGGGTTTATTTTCAAGGGCACGGCTGAAGAGGCTTCAAAGGCAATTAATCAGTTTATGACTGATGTTAGAGGATTGCGTGATTCTGAAGATAGTTTATCTAATGGTATTATAAATAATCTTAAAGTCTTTGATAAAAGTATGTCAGATCAACTTGGGATTGTAAATCAGATTATCGAAGGATATCAAGAGACTTATGAAACAGCCCAAATGGCACAAATTGCATCTGATAAAGATTTATCAGAAGGATATAACAATGCTGTTTCTGCCGTAGAAAAATATAATGATGCAATTTCTAAAAGTGAAAATCCTTATAATGATGAAAGTGTAAAAGAGGCATGGAATAATCTCCAAACAATTAAAAATGGCATACAAAATAATGAAAAAGAGTGGGGACAATACTCTAATATATTAGATAGAATCTTTTCTACTGCTTCCGACGATGCATATTCATTTTACCAAACAATTCAAAATGATAATAGTATCAAATCCTTAACAAATGATTTACAAGGTTTGTATGATACAGATCTGCAATCAATGGCCGATGATGGAATAGAAGATTCATTTGATAAGTTATGTGAATCTGCAAAGGAATATGGATTAGAAATTCAAGATGTTATTGATTTGCTTATTCAGTTAGGAGTCATACAAGGAAAAGTATATGATGAAGATATCCTTGATGAAACACCGATTTCTTTTGTCAAATCGATGACGGAAATAGAGAAATCAAAAACTGGTTTTGACTTAATTGATAAGATTTATGCCGATGTTAAGAACAAGGAAGAGTTCGATTGGACTTCAATCCTTAATAACACAAGCTTTACAGAAACATTCGGAAGTATGGAGAATGTGACTGAGGAGTATAAATCTGTATATGATGAGTTTATTGAAACGGTTTCTAATAGTCCATCTGATATAGATAAATGCCAGAAGGCATTCAATAGGCTTACTACTGCTTATCTCCAAAATGAAGGCACTCTTTCTGCTATTACTGATCAGTCCAAGGAAGCTGCGATTTTATACCTGCAAGAGCAAGGTGTCATAAATGCTACTGAGGTCGTATACGCTTCTCTATTAAAGACCAAACTAGAGTCAGAGGAAGCTAGTATTGCAGTAGCAAATGGAACTGCTTCTGAAATCAATTCTTTATTGACAGAAGGAGCCGTTACCGAAGAAACGGCACAAAAACTTGCTGCTTATGCTTTGCATAAAAGTTTGGTTAATGCAGAAACCATAGATACAGCCGCTGATTGCGAAAATGTTATGCGTCTTGCTAAAGTAGCTGGCGCAAGTGTAGAGGCATTATCTCAATTAGATGCTCTAAAACAGCGTCTCGCAGATAATCCAATAATGTCTGAAGAGATGAGAAAGACAATCACTAATAAAATTAAAAGTATTGTTAGTGATGTTGAATCTTCTGCCGTTGTTTCAATAAAAGTTCCTGAAGTTAATTATAAAGGTGGCTCTACTACTCAAAAAGCAGCCGATTCTGCAAAGAAAACAGCTGATGATCTTTATAATGATCTAAAAGAGCAAATTGATGCTTACATGGACTACATGGAGAAATCCTTGGATGCCGGTAAGATTGATTACAATACGTACTGCTCTTCTGTCAAAAATTATCTCGATGATCTTTATAATTCTGGAAAACTAAAAGCAAAGGATTACTTTGATTATACGGAGAAAATGCTTAACAAGCAAAAAGATATCTATGATAAGGTAATCTCTGCTGTAGTTGATCGTTTAGAAGAAGAAGTGGATAAATGGCAAGGAAAGATTGATGAGTTGGAATCTGCTAATGATAAGCTTAACGACAATCTTTCTAATATGGATTCCGCTCTTGATGCGATTGATAGAGTTTATGATAATGAGATTGATCGTATTCAGGCTATTATAGATGGATTGAAAGATGCAAATGATGAGCGTGATCGTACTCTTGCTCTCGAAAAAGCTAAATATGAATTAGAAAAAGCATATTCTCAAAAAGTAAAGAAACTGTATGTAGAAGGGAAGGGATTTATATATACTCCCGACTATGATGCTATTAAAGATGCTCAGAGTTCATATGATGATGCTGAATTAGATGTAAAAACAGACGAATTGCAGAAACAGATCGATACTCTGACCGACTTTAAATCCAAGTGGGATGATGTTAAAAATGCTTATCAGTATAATATTGATAAGATGAATGCTACAGCCCTACTTGGTTCCGAATATCAGAAATTAATTCTCAATAACAATATCTTAGATGTTGAAAATTTCAAGAGTCAATATGTGAGTATTCAACAGCAGATCAACAGTAATAAAGAACTGATTAAGTCTTATAATGAAAAAGTTGATTATTACAATAAACTGAAGGAACAATGGCAATCCATTACTGATGAATATGATAAACAGAGGAATGCACAGTATGCCAGTCAGGTACTCGGTGCAAACTGGGAGAATGATGTTCTGAATGGTAGATTGTCTACGTGGAATAATTTTAGAAATCAATATGTTTCTCTTCAGCAAGCTATTGCTGATGCTCAAGTCCAATCTGCTAATGAGCAGATTAAAGCATTACAGGCATTAGCCGATGCGGCATGGGCATCAGCAAATGAGCAAATCAATGCTGCTAAAGAAGCACAGAAAGCAGCTTCTGGAAGTACTGGTTCTGCCGGTTCCGTAGGATCTGCTTATAATGTGTCGGGAATGATTAGTGCCGGTGCACCTACCAGTGTCATCAACAAGATCACTGGTAACAAGAGTAATACAAGTGCGGCCGCCACTGCTGATCAGCGGAAGAATAATTCTAATATTATCATGTCCAATGAACAGAAAAGGATTATTGCTGCATCAAAGAAACATGTTAGAAAGTATGCAAAAGGTGGTGTTGTCAAGATCAATCCTGACGATTTGTTAGCCGATCTTGCTAAACAGCATGGCGAAGATGGATTTGCAATAGTGCAGGATGGAGAACGTATTCTGACACAACAGCAGACCGCTTCCTTTGATCGTTTTGTTGATCTGATTACTGGTATGAACGTTACACCACAGATGCTTATGCCTGATTTCACAAGATTCGCAAATGGTAATTCAACTGACAACTCTTCTGTCATTGTTAATATTGGCGACATAAATCTTCAGGGTGTTCAAAATGCAGAACAACTTGGAGACGCTATCATTAAACGTCTTCCTGGATATATTACTCAGAAGTTTAACAATAAACAAAGATAATTTTATGGAGGGTAGTTTCATACTACTCTCCTTTTCTATGGTGATTTTATGGAAAATACTGAACGTGCATTAGATACATTAACACAATGTATTTATAAAGCAATTGATAAAAAAATAGAAAAATTATTTTGTGATTATGAGGCGATTGTTCTTTTTAGTGAAGGAGATTATTGTACTGTTTTGATTAATAATGCCAAATATAAAGTTAAGAATGGCACTGCTATTACTTTCCAAAAGAATGACAAATGCTTGGTTCATTATATTAATGGCAACCAACAGAAAAAGCTTATTATCGCAAAATTATAGAAAGGAGAGATTTATGGCTATACTTCAAAAACAAATTGACTCTTACGGTGTGGCTGAGATTTCCGATGATACAGTTTTTATTGCCGTTGATAACGGCAAAACAATAAATACAAAGGGTGAAAATATATCAAACTATGTCATACAAAGTTTACGTTATACTACTAGGGCTGATATAGATAAACTCTTTAAACAATAAGGAGGAAAATCATGCCTAATATTAGTGAATCCATTGTAACATTAAGTGGAATGGCGTATTATGAAGGGAAAAATAAGGATAGACTGGATTCTGGACTGGCAAAGAAAGCTGAAAAAACGCATACACATAATAGTGAAGATATTATATCGTTAGATGCTTCAAAATTAACTGGTATGATTGATTTGGCTAGGCTTCCACAGGGAGCATTGGAGAGATTATATCCCGTTGATAATGATGAAGCAAGATTTGCACTTACAATCAATGAAGTTCAAAACGGAGATACTGTAAAAGTAAATGATACGAAAATGCTTTATATTGTCGTTGATGACACAAAATTATCGTCTGAAGAAGGTTATACGGAATACACGGCTGGACTAGCATCGTCTGTACCATGGGCAGGTGTAACGGATAAACCAGATACATATACGCCATCTAAACACTCTCATACTGTATCAGAAATTACAGATTTTCCTGAGAGTATGCCAGCATCTGATGTGAGTGATTGGGCTAAAGCTGCAACAAAACCTGATTACACTAAAGATGAAGTCGGATTGCCAAATGTAGATAATACTGCTGATGCAGATAAAAGTGTTAAACATGCAACAAGTGCTGACAGTGCGGCAAATGCATCTAAGGTTAATAATCATACCGTAGAATCTGATGTTCCTGTAAATGCAGTATTTACAGATACAGATACATGGATACCTTTTGTTGGAGCTACTGCGGATAATCCAGGTACAGCAGGTTATATTCCTGCACCATCCGCTGGTGATCAAGAAAAGTTTTTCTGTGGAGATGGTACATATAAAGAAATTAAGGCAACTAACGCTCATGGATTTGTAAATCAGGATGAAGAACCTGTCAATCAATCCACGGGCGATGAATGGTTAAAAGATTATGAATAGGAGGTGATTCATCATGGCTATTTTGTCAACTCCAATATTATCTTCTGTTCAAGCATTTGATCCAACAAACATAGAAGTATTTCAATTTTATTATTCAGGTAATCAGATTGAAAAAAAAAGAGTTGTTATAACAGATAATACAACGTTTGAAACTGTATTAGATGACACGCAATTAGGTATGAAATTGTCATATGAGCTTGCTGCTAATACATTAAAACCTGGACAATATTCTATTCAAATTCAAGTATTTGACTTTGATGGTAATTCCAGTGAGTTGTCTCAGCCAGTACTCTTCTATTGTTTCTCTACTCCACAGCTCACATTTGTTGATTTCAAAAAGAGAGTCAATAAATCAAGTATAGATGTCAAAATTTCTTATTCCCAAGCCGAAAATGATGGTTTAAAAGAATACGTTTTATATTTATATGATTCAGAGAAAAAATTAGTTGGGCAGTCTAGTGTATTCTATAATCTTGATAATCCAACTTACACATTTTATGGAATTAAGAATATTACTTCGTATTATGTGAGATGTGTTGGTAAAACTGTACATGATATGGATGCTGATACTGGTTATTGGGAATTTACGGCAGCTTATATCGTGCAACCTAATAACATGGTTATCCAAGTAGTGAACAATCGTTGCGAAGGATATATTACGGTTGATTGTAATATCGTAGATATTGGATTCAACGTGGATGGAAATGATCCAATATTCAAAGATGGAGAGGTTATTCTTGATAATTCCAAGGTAACATATACGTCAGGATATGATTTTTCTGATTCATTTAGTATGTTTGTTAAAGCAAGAAATGTTCCTCTGAATAAATCATTTTTTGGATATACGACATCTGATGGTGAAGTATCTTTGTCAATACAAAAAATAGCTACTGCATATTATTGTGTATTAAAAGCAACATCTGTGTTAAGTAATTATGTTAGATATGTAGAGTTGCCAGATGCTATTCTGCTAGATAAAAAAGATAATCAAGTTACTGATACAGATTCAAATGTGACTATGGTATCGTTAAATAACGATGGTACTTTTCCAGTTATATTCGAAGTAAAACGTAATGATAATTTATATAACCTGAAAGTTTATTATGAAGAAGATGGTTATGTTAAAGCATAAAGGAGGTGGACTGACATGCTTTTTCTTGGAACTACTTTTTTGGGAGCTAGGTATGTTATGGATCCATCTCCCACTAAGGCAAAAGATGTAAAAAATATTTATATAAATAATGGTACATTTGATCAGTTATTTGTTTCAAAAAATCCTGATTTAAAAGCAGAGAATAGATTTGATGACTGGGATTATGATACTATTCTTAATGCCGATTTTGATGATGGCACACTTGAAGCCGGTAACTCTGGATTCTCATTAAGGAATACAGATTATGTAGTTATTAAATGTAGGCAAGTTGGTGATCTCGAATGGAGAACTATATATACTAAGAAGATCAACGTGGAAGAAGATTTTAAAATTAATATAAAGGATTATTTTGAACCATCTAATACACAACTTGAATATATGGTTGTATCTGTATGTAATGGCATTGAAAATACTTATGTTACAAGAGAGCTTAAATCTGAATTTGACGGATTATTTATCTGCGATAAAAATGAAATCTTTGGCACGTTATATAACCTTGATACAATGGACACTACAAGAAATACACAATCATCAACTGTTGATCTCTTGAATAGTCAATATCCTACTGTAATCAGTAATGGACAATCTAATTATGATTCTGGTACTGCTTCAGGTACATTTATCAAATTCGACCAAGATAATCACACAATTGACATACCTAGTGGATTAAAATATCATTCTGAACTTAAAAACTGGCTTGCCAACAAAAAGCCAAAGATACTTAAATTCCACGATGGTCGCATATGGTTAATAAGTGTTACAGGAGGAATTACGGATTCAGGAGATTCAATTAATTCTTTAAGAAAGATTAGCTTTGATTGGGTAGAGATTGGAAAGTCTGATTCAGAAACGTTATATAATTGTGATTTGTCTGATATTGGAAGGGAATGGTGGCATTAATGAATTATGTTATTACCGAGCTTGATAAGCAAACCATTCTACAACCTACACTAAAATATATATATAGGGTTACAATAACTGATGATAATGGAAATGTATTGCAAGTAATGGATGACGTTACTCCGTCCAACTATGACATATCTTCTGATAATCAAATTAGACGGAACATACAGAGTACTATTCAAAACATTAAAAATGTTGAAGAATGGATGAATTTATACATGCGTCTAAATTTCGTATTTGATATTGGTGTGTTTAATTATTTTAAAGGTAATTATATTTGGTATCCTTGCGGCACGTATGTACTCACAGATAGTAGCACAACATATGATGCAACAAATAATTTATTGTCTACGACATTAATGGATTGGTTTGCTAAGATGGACGGAACACGCAACGGACAAGTTGGTGGTGCTCCTACCATTGTAATTCAGCAAAATGATGCCGATGGCAAAGCTACTACTATTCAAAAAGCTTTAAGAAATTTTATCACAGCTGAAAAGATTACTGATAAAATTTTAATTGAGGATATTGGTGAATTTTATGGTCAGCAATCTACTAATCCTGATAAATATGAAGAGTATCGTAAAGAAAATCCTGATTGGAATAAAATGCCATATGATCTTGAATTTTCCGCAGGAGATACACAAGCTACTATTGTGGCAGGAGTTACTGATCTATATCCAAATGTTCAAGCATATTTTGATGTTTATAATAATTTCTGCTGTAATATGGTTCCGTCTTGCGTGAATGATCCAGTTGTTTTGGATAATGATTTTTTACAAAAAGTTTTAATATCTGATAATTCAGAAAGTACTACATATTCGCTCTCTTCTATCAAAAATGTTACAGAAGTTTTTGGCAAATCATATGAGATAGATCGGGATGCAGATGACAAATGTGAAGAGTCTAATGGTGTATTTACTCTTACATTGGATAAGTATGATGAGTATACAGAGTATCAGATCATAGCATTCAAACCAAAGGTAACAAATACTGATAATACAAAAATAAAAATCAACTCATTACCGGCTTTCCCAGTCTACAATGAATATTCTACTACTTCTATCGCTTCAGGCACTTTTATCCCTAATGAAGTCAATACTATTATGCTAAGAAAGAAAGACGAAATATGGATTTCATATTATCTTGGTCAGTACCAGCCTCATGCTTTATGCGTGTTAACTGCGGATGAAAATGACAAGAAGTACACTAAAAAGTATTTTGCAGACAAATATAATTGCAAAAATATTACATTTAGGATTGAACCTGAAAGTCCATATACTATTCAAAAAATTGGAGAAGTATTTGATGTAAAGACTGGTGATGAATTTGATAATATCATATCTGAATCTGTGGCAGCGCAAAATGCAGTATACTTTAATCAGCAAGCTTCATCTATGAATGAAACAATTGAAATTAGTACGAAGATGTTACCATGGTTAGATATTAACATAAAAGTTGAATATAAAAAAATAAATAGTAATGATATTAGGCAATATATTATAAAAAATATTTCGAATGATTTGAGTAGCGGAATCTCTACTATCACATTGCAAAGATTTTATCCATTATATTTTGTTTGATATATTTTAATATATGAGTGTATATATAATGGCAAGTTAAAAGCAAAAATACAAATAGCAGAAATTACTGGTAAAACGGGAACAGGAGGATCTGTTGGCATATTAACTATACCAAGATCTTCTTATCCAAATACGGTTGTGATAATCCCTTTAGGATATGCAACTAATTCATCGATACAAGTTGGTGGCATTAAAATCACTGATACTGATTTTTTATTTGCCGTCCAAGATTCAATAACTAATGCCTGGATAGATAGTAAAACAGTAACTTTTATGGGGGCACTAATAGAATAATTATTTTCCAAAACAAACAACATTTACTTCAATAGTTTTTTTCAGCGAGCATAGCACAGTATAGATATATACTATTCCCATTAGGACTTGCTTGAATCATATTAGTAGATGCTGCGTTTACAACGACTATAGGAATAAAATAATTCCAATCAGATCTACCGCTAGATATATTTACATCTCCATTTGGCCCGAACGTAGCCGTTGTTTGAAAACATGTAATTTTTTTGAATTGTAACTTGCCATTTATAGCAAGTTTATTTGAAATATTTTTGATGTATTTTAATATAATTGAATGGCAAGTTAATTGTACAAGACATATCGTCTCAATTATTTGCAGATACGACAGTTGATTCGATATCGTTTAAATCTATGTACAAAAATGGTAGATTGATTGAGGTTAATTTTATCGTATCGATAAATACTGCTCTATCAAATGGAAGTGCTATATTCGGAGGTCTTCCAAAGCCATTAAGTTCTGGTGGAGAGCGATTTAACTGTGTTGCATCAAACTCTGGGATTCATACTCCTATAGAGTTTTATTACTCAAATGGATATTTGGCGGCATTCTATCCGCAAACTGGAATCACCGGAAATGGTTCAGTGATTACAGGCCATTTCACTTATATTTCAGAATAATTTTTACTTATCGATTTGCCATAATTTAGTCCATTCTGTACCGATTACAGAATACAAAGATATTTGATTTGCATCTGCCTCTAATTCATAAAAATGGTTATTATTTTTGTAACATCTAATACACAATGTATCATTTTCGATGTTGATTTTAAAATTTGTATCTGACATAAATTCTA
>OBLF01002917.1_pt1 | contig 10868 bp, 8 predicted proteins | sample 1519231 | NCBI WGS metagenome assembly OBLF01 (sample SAMEA2602895, study PRJEB22501) | metagenome | reverse complement strand
ACTACGCGCTGACGGGCAGCGGCGAGAGCTGCAACCCGCCCGCGCTGGCACTGAACGTGCTGAAACTTACCTTGGGGGAGAACGTACAATGAAAAGACTGCTCATTACAATTTGCGGCCGTGCCGGCAGCAAGGGCTTTAAAAACAAGAACCTGAAAAATTTCTGCGGCAAACCGTTGGTTTACTATTCGCTGAGCGCCGCGGAGCTGTTCATTAAAAAGCACCCGGAGCTGGAAATCGACGTTGCGCTGAACACCGACAGCGAGGACCTGGCCAGACTGGTGGCCGCCGAGTACCCGGAGGTCATCTACCTGCCCCGCGGGGCCGAGCTGGGCGGGGACCGCGTGCCGAAGGTCGAGGTTTACAAGGACAGCTTTGCCCGCATGGAGACCCGCACCGGCAAACAGTACGATGCTATGATCGATCTGGACATCACCAGCCCCCTGCGCACCGAGCAGGACATTGAGAACGCCTTTGCCAAAGCGCAGGAGCGCGAGGACCTGCAAATCATTTTCAGCGTCTGCGAGGCCCGCCGCAATCCGTGGTTCAATATGTTCAAGATCGTGGGCGACCACGCCGAGATGGTCATCGAGAGCCAGTTCACGGGCCGTCAGCAGGCGCCCGAGGTATACGACGTCAATGCGTCGATTTACGTCATCCGCCGCGCGTTCCTTGTGGACAACCCCGACCCGATTTTGTGGCACTCCAAGTTCGGCGTCAGCGTTATGATGGACACCGGCATCATCGACATCGACTCCGAGCATGACTACCTGCTCATGGAGGCCATCGCGCAGCATCTGTACGCCCATTACCCGGAATTCAACGCTGTGCGGGAGAATATCCGTGGCTGATGCACTGTTTGACCGTGCGCTGGAGCTGGTCATGGACGCGGGCCAGACGCTGTTGGAAAACGGCGGCGAGGTGTTCCGCGCGCAGCAGACCATGGAGATCATGGCCGCCAGCCTCGGCGTGCGGGACTTCCACGTTTATGTTCTGACCAACGGCATCTTTGCATCGGCGCACCTGCCGGGGCGGGATGCCGTCTCGCTGGTGCGGCACGTGCCCACCGTGTCGGTCCATCTGGGCCGCGTCGAGGCCGTGAACGAGCTTTCCCGTGAGCTGGCCGCCGGCAGGCTGGGCGTCGTCGAGGCCGAAGCACGGCTGAACACGGCCCGCACGCTGCCGCGCAGCACACCGCAGCTGGAAATTCTGGCCTGCGTTGTCGGGTCAGCGGGGTTCGCGTACCTGTTCGGCGGCACGCTGGCAGACATGCCGGTGGCCGCGGTGGCGGGCCTGCTGGAGGCGCTCGTCTGCCAGCAGTTTGCGCGGCACGGCATCAACCGGATATTCACCGACATTGTGGCGGCGTTTTGCGGCACGATCTGGGCCATTGCGGTGCAGCCCGTCGTGCCCGCCGTCAACGCCAACGCGGCGATCATCGGCGCGCTGATGGTGCTGACCCCCGGCGTTGCCCTGACGATGGGCGTGCGGGATATTCTGAACGGCGACTACCTGTCCGGCTCCATCCGCCTGCTGGATGCCCTGCTGATTGCGGGCAGCATTGCGGGCGGCGTGGTGCTGGGCTGGATCATGGCCCGTGGATTGGGGGTGGCGTGATGCCGGTCTGGACACATTATTTTGCCCATTTTGTGGTGGCCGTCATTGCAACGATCAGCTTTGGCATCACATTCCAGATGCCGCGGCGGCATTACCTGGCCTGCGGCCTGACCGGCGCGGTGGGCTGGATGGTCTACATCTTCTGCGTGGAGCTGTTCGCTTTAAGCCCGGCGATTGCGACGCTGGTCGCCACGCTGCCGCTGACCGGCTGCGCACGGTTCTTTGCCATCCGCCACAAGGCCCCGGTGACGATTTTTCTGCTGCCGGGCATCTTTCCGCTTGTGCCGGGCGCGGGCATCTACTACACGGCCTACTACTTTTTGCAGGGCGAGCAGGAGCTTTTCGCCAGCAAAGGCGGCGAGACCTTCAAGGTCGCGCTGGCCCTGGCGCTGGGCATTGCGCTGGTGTGCAGTCTGCCGCTGCCGGGCGGGCATGAGGGTAAGCGCAAATCGTAGGGGCGAGCAGTGCTCGCCCGCAGGCAGCCTGCCGCTGCCGTTGCCTAGCCGGGTCGATGACGAGCATCGCCCCCTCCATCGTAGGGGCGGATTCCATATCCGCCCGCGGGCATTACTCATTGCCGCACACAGCCACAGGCGCATATAGAATGCGCCCCTACGGGTTGAAGCTGACAACATACAAAAGCCGCAGATGCGTTTTTGCACCTGCGGCTTATTTTTTTACCACAAATTATACGTCAGGATCGGCACGTTATAGCTTACACCCTGCAAAAGCATGACTAAGAAGCAGACACCGCTGACGATGTGCCACGCCAGCGCGGCGGCGCAGACGGCCAGCCGCCAGCGGGGCACGGCCCCGGTGCGCGTCTGCTGCAAAAAGACGCTGACGGACTCGAGCCAGAACACCCAGAAGCAGATGAACGGCCCCCACCAGAGGTTGGCGTGATAGAGCCGCTCACCGCTTTCGACCAGCAGCAGCGCCTCAGCCAGCGAGACGGCGAAGGTGAAAAGACTGAACCGGTAGCGGAAGCGCTGCCACGCCGCGCGGCCCAGCAGCAGCCCCACTGCCGCCACAAAGACGAAGGACCGCGCCAGCCCCAGCACGCCGGCCTCGTTGAACGGCCCCCACAGCATACGGTGGTGGTCAAACGGGACGGTGAAAATCAGGCGTATGCCGGAGCCTTCCTCGGCAAACAGGACGTTGGCCTGGATAAAGCAGAGCGCTACACCGGGGAAAACGCTGCACCCCATGATGATCTCATTTTTCAGATTTTTGGCGCGGGTGCGCACAAAATCGGCAATCAGCAGCACGAGCAGCGCCGGGGCGAATGCAAAGATCAGGCTGGCCTTGAAACTGGTCGCCACGGTCAGCAGCACCGTGTAGACCGCGTAGGCACGCAGATCCAGGTCATCGCGCATCGTCGGCCAGACACGGTAAAAGGCCAGCATCGCCAGCAGTGCAAAGGGCGCGAGCATAATATACGTTGTGTTGTGATAAATCGTGCCGCCGACAGTGCCCTGGTACCAGTAGCCGCCGCGGGGCATCCAGACCGCCGTGGCAAGGTTGACCACCAGACTGACCAGCAGCCGCGCCGGGCGCGGGGCATCGGGCAGGGCAGTGCGCAGGCCGCAGGCGAACACGGCGACGGCGGCCAGATGGAACACCGCCAGCAGCACGGCAATGCCGACGCGCCCGGCCAGTGCATACGCCGGGCCGATGAGCAGCGACACGGTGGAGTAGATCATGCCGCGCTGCGCGAAGGCCAGGTGCATACCAAGGTCGGAGGTATAGGGGTCGCTGCCGCCGCCGGGGGAGCAAAGCTGCTGGTAGTGCAGCCAGACCATGGCCGCAGCAAATGCCGCCAGCGCCGCAAGGCAGACCGCCCACAGCAGGCGGCGGGATTTATTTTGTGCCAAGGGCGGCACCTCCTTGAATTGATAGAGTACGCAGGGGCCGCATAGCCGCGGCCCGCGGCGGGAAGATGGACGGGCTTTTGCGGGAGGGCAGCGGGCCGGGCATGCCCGGCCCCTACAGGGTGGCAGACCAACAGGCTTTGCACTTCCGCAAGCGGGCACGGCGGCCTGTGGGCAGGCCGCCCTACAGGCCCCGATTAGCGTTATGCGTAGGGCGGGGTGCCCCCTAATGAGCGGCCAGCCGGATGCTGTCCGCGAGAATTTCGCCGTCCAGCGTGATCATGGAGCCGTTCTTGTCGGGGTAGACCTCTCTGCGCACTTCCTCGCCGTCGGCGGTTGTGTAATAGAGCACATCATAGAGGAAGGTGCCCGCGGGCAGCCAGACCTCGACATCTGTCAGCACATCCGGGTCTGCCCCGTGGCCAAGGCCGCACCAGGCAATGTCGTAGTGCCTGTCCTGCCCCAGCGTGAACCCGACGCGGTACACTGCCTCGTCGTCGGCGTGGTCCTCGGTGCGCCAGACCTGCAGGGCGTGGGCATCGGCGGCCAGATCGCCGTAGCGCAGGAAGAAGGCGTTCTCCGCGACCTCATGGCCGCCCCAGATCATGTAATCGGTCACCACCGGCGTGTCGCCGCAGTCGGCGGCCAGGCCCGCGGCGACGCCGTCGCCAAAGACCGTGTAGGCGCGCCCGCCCTGGTCGTAGGCCGAGCGGGTCGCGGCGCGCTGCCAGACCACCGACCCGGCCATGCAGACGGCCAGCAGACCGTAGAGCACCGCGCGGCCCCCGGGCCACCAGCTCTTGCCGCGCGCCCAACGCAGCAGCATCACCAGCACGGCCAGCGCCATTAAACCGACGCCGAAGCTCTCCACGGTCTGGGGAATGTAGCCGTGCCGCCAGTCCACCTGACCGGGCTGCTGGTACTTGGGCGAAAGCCCGATCAGCAATGCCGGGGCGGACAGCATGGCAAGGCCGCTTAAAAACAGCAGCAGATTTTGCTTTTTGTTCGGCAGCTTATCCAGCGCCGCCAGCGCGGCCACTGCCGCACAGGCCACCATGACGCCGCACAGCACGTCCACGGGATATATTTTCCCGGGGCGCATCTTGCCGAACAGCATCGCGTTCAGCGGGAAGCCCGCCGACATCTGCATGGCCCAGGTGCGCAGGATGGCAGGCAGGTCAAAGTTCGGGGAGATGCCCTCGATCTGGGAGACGCTGCCCTCGAGAATGCCCGCGGCCCGCAGCGTGTTCATGAGCCGTGCGCCCATATTGAAGGCCAGCGTCACGCACTCGCCCAGCAGCGCCGGGATGCTTAACCGCAGCGCGTTACGGGCCTTGTCGGTGTAGAGCCACGCCAGACCGAAAATCGGAACTATATAGGTAAAGCCGATCTCAAACGTGGCGCAGCACTGGAACATACAGTAGCCCGCCAGCACGGCCCACCGCTTGTGGCCGGTGTCCTGCCAGCGCAGCACGGCCAGCCCGGCGACGAGCGCGGGCAGCAGCGTGCTTTGCACCAGTGCGCCGTAGGAATAGAGGCTGTTGCCCGTGGAGTCCTGCCAGACGCTGAACATCATCGGCAGCAGGCAGAGGCAGGCAATGCCCAGCTTTTTGTTGCGGGACGCCTTGCCGACGAGCCACGCCGTCAGCACAATATCCGCGTAGGTCCACGCCAGAATGTAGAGCCGGTAGCCGACCAGATCCCCCAGGAACCAGCTTGTCAGGCCGCGCACCGGCGGCGACGAGAAGGGCCGGAACCGCCCGTTCTGCAGGCTGAACTGCTCCCACAAATCGCCAAGGTAGTCCAGCACGCTCTGGCCAAACGAGGTGTGCGTAATATAATAGTAGTTCTGCAGGTTGATAAGCTCATCGTCGCCGCCCAGCGGCGCGCAGGTCACAATGCTTAAATACCACCAGCCGAACACGACGGACACCGCGCAGACCAGCGGCCAGAACCATCGTTTTTGCGTTGTTTTTTGCAGTTTCATGCGTTACTCCTGCCCCAGCGGGATGTAGCAGAGCAGCCCGCTTCCGCTGTGGATGACATCCTCCGGGCCGCAGCCGGCGGCCTCGGTCAGGGCGGCCAGCGCCGATTGCTGCTCGTCCTCGGGGTAGCCGTCCAGATCCAGATAGATGCCGGTCATACCCTGTGTGCGCAGCTCGGCCACCATGGCGTCCGGCTCCAGCTCGCTCGTCTCGCGGTACCAGAGGTCATTCTTCGTGCCGTAGCCCGCGCCGTAGGTGAATTTCAGCGTCTTGCTGTGCAGCGGGCCGCGCAGCAGCGTGTAATCCCACATGTTGTTCAGCGAGCCGTTCTCAAAGTTCTTCATGTACGGCAGCGTGAAAAGCATCGCGCCGTCCCCTGCCGCGGCCTCGACCTCGTTCATAAAAGCCTCGTCCTGATACCACTTGTCCTGAATCTCCTCGTACTCAGGCCGGAAGAAGCCCTGCTGCTCCCAGTAGCCGTAGCCCAGCAGCAGGATGGCCACAGCCGCCAGCGCCTTGCGGCTGCGCCCGGTGCGCCGGGTCAGCTGTTTTTCAAGAGCCAGGCCGACAGCCAGCAGCGCGAAGAACGCAATGTACGGGCTGATGCGGTTGTACCCGCGGATGAACCGCACAAAGATGCCGATGATGCCGCCGAAGCCGGCAATCGTCGCCAGCAGCAGCGCCATGACGTTGAGGCGGCTCAGCAGCCAGAGACGGTCCCCCAGCTCGGGGCGTTCGGTGCGGCCCGCCTTCCAGTCCCGGCTGCACAGCAGCATGAGCAGCAGCGCGAGGAAGCCGAAAATGCCCACAATGCCGAGGTAGCCGTAGGCATTCTCGTTGTACATCGGGCCTTCGTCAGTGGCCAGAACGTGGAAGTAGCGGCCCATCCAGTTGGCGAGCTTCTGCAGGCCGAAGCCGTTGGGCGACAGCAGCAGGCTGCTGATGCGCAGGCTGTAGATGTCCGCGCCGACGGGGCTGCGGTAGACGCCGTTGGTCAGCGTGCTGCCCTGTCCGTTCAGGATGCCCAGCACCATCGGGAAGAAGTCGGGGATCATCCAGACGACGATCTCGGCAATCGTGACAACGCAGGACGTGCCCGCGCGCCACCTGCGGTCCCGCAAAATCAGGCAGAGCGCCGTGACGCAGAGGAAGAAGCAGGTGAAATACGGGTAGTAGGCCGCGCCGTTGTTGGCGATCCCCCACGCCATGGCCAGCGCCAGCCAGTTGCGCTTGTTTTTGAAGAAGCCCCTGCCCGGGCGGTTGAACTGTTCATCCTCGGCGCACCAGAGACAGAGCAGCACCGAGAACGGCACAAACTCGCAGGCGGCCAGCATCATGTGCCCGGCCATGCGCTGCTGGACGTAGGGCGTCAGGCCAAACGTCAGACCGAACGCAAAGCTCAGCCAGCGGCGCAGCCCGACCATGCGGAACACCGCGTACCCCGCCAGCGCGTTGGCAAACGGGATGACGAGGACATACAGGTTGAACACCGTGCCGGTGTCCTTGGTGAACAGGCCGACGAACCAGACAAAGATGTCGTAGATCAGATCATAGTTCGGGTCGTATCTGCCCGCGACCTCATAGAACGGCCAGCCGAGGGAGCCGGACAGCTCGCCGTAGCTGCGCTGCACCTGACCGACCCAGTAGATGCCGTCGCCGCCGTAGAACATCGGCACATGCCAGTCCAGCCGCCACAGCTGGAAGAACCAGTATTCCGTGGCCGCCACCGCCGCCAGCAGCAGGATAACGGTCAGGATTTCCCGTGTAAGGTTTTGTTTTCTGGTCAGCATGGGGTCTCCTTTGTGTTGCTTGTTTCTGGGCAGGTCCCTTGCCTCCCCTTGCAGGGGAGGTGGCCCCGCAGGGCCGGAAGGGTAGAGCTTGCGGCAGCCCGAAATATTTCGGATCGCCGCAAGGTTCTCTCCCCCACCCGCTGCGGCGGGAGCCCCCTCCCAGAGGGGGCCAAGGGGGCGTCATTCCCCTCTCTGCATCGCCTCCACATAGGCGTTGCAGACCTCCTCCGCGGGGCCGTCGCCGCGCAGGTGGCCGTGGTCGATCCAGATGGCGCGCTTGCACAGCTGCTTGACCTGATTAATGTCGTGGCTGACGAACAGCAGCGTTGTGCCGCCGGAGAGCATCTGCTCCATCCGCTGGTGGCACTTTTGCTGGAACATAAAGTCACCGACGGACAAAATCTCGTCGCAGGCCAGAATGTCGGCCCGGACCTCTGTCGCAATCGAGAAGCCCAGCCGCGCGATCATGCCGCTGGAATAGTTTTTCACCGGCACATCGACAAAATCCCACAGTTCGGCAAAGTCGATGATGTTCTGGAAGTGCTCCTGCATGTAGGCGCGGTCATGGCCGAGCACCGCACCGTTCAGAAAGACGTTCTCCCGCGCGGTCAGGTCCAGGTCAAAGCCCGCGCCCAGCTCGATCAGGGGCGCGATCTCGCCGTTGACGGTCACGCTGCCCGTCGTGGGGTACATGACGCCCGCGATCAATTTCAGCATCGTGCTCTTGCCGCTGCCGTTGCGGCCAATCAGCGCCACCGACTCGCCGGGCTCAATTTTGAACGAAATGTCCCGCAGTGCGTAAAATTCGTTGAAAAACAGCTGATGCTTCAGCAGCTTGACGGTGTATTCCTTGAGGGTCTCGGTTTTCTCCTGCGCGAGGTTGAAACGCATCGAGACATCCTCCACCTGAATGATGGACATGAGGGGAAACTCCTTACAGATACAGAATAAAGTTGCGCTGCAATTTACGGAACGCGGCCAGCCCGACGCTCATCATGACCACGGCACTGCCGATGCAGGCGATCCAGGTGTTGGGGCCGGGCACCGTGCCGTACATGACAAGGCAGCGCATGCAGTTGATGTAGTGGTACAGCGGGTTCAGCTTGATGACGGGCACCATGAAGGGCGGCAGCGCCGAGAGGGGATAAAACAGCGGTGTAGCGTACATCCATGCCATCGTCAGGATACCGTACAGGTATTGCAGGTCGCGGAAGTAGACCGCCAGCGCCGAAAGCAGCACGGCCATGCCGCAGCAGAACGCCAGCAGCAGCAAAAGCGGTGCCCAGACGAGCAGAATCGTCCAGTAGAACGGCGAGCGGGTGATAAGCATGACCAGCAGGATGGCCGCCAGGCTGAACAGCAGGTTCACAAAGCTGGACACCACGCGGCTGATGGGAAAAATGAACTTGGGCACGTACACTTTTTTGATAAGCGACGCATTGCCCAGCACACTGCCCATGCCCATGTTCGTGCTCTCGTTGAAGAAGTTGAACAGGGTGTTGCCGCAGATGAGATACAGCGGGAAGTTCGGGATGTCGAACCGGAACATGTAGGAGAAAACGAGCGTTTGCAGCAGCATCATGAGCAGCGGGTTTAAAATGCTCCACATATAGCCCAGCACACTGCGGCGGTATTTGACCTTGAGGTCGCGGGTGACCAGCTCGCGGATGAGCGGGCGGTACTTGGAAAAATTGTGCCAGCTGTTGTGTAGCTGACCTGTGGATTTTTGCATGGGGTGTTGGCTCCTTTGCGGTGGATAAAGTTCCAGGGCGGGGTGCCTTCCCCTTTGGGGGAAGGTGTCTGCGGCCCTGACCGCAGACGGATGAGGGGCGAGCTTGCGGGACTTGCCCGCAAACGGGAGGCCGCAAACGGTCTGCCCTCATCAGTCACCTTCGGTGACAGCTTCCCCCGACGGGGAAGCCTTTTTACAATTTAAACGGTGCATCGTCGGTCAGGCCGTCGGCGCGCAGCATGTTCTGCATAACGTCGATGTCGGTGCTGACGTCGAGGGCGTCGCTGGCAAACAGGCGGTCCAGCTGGTTTTCAAACGCTTTGACCAGCGTGTCCATCGTCTGCTCAATGCGGTGCTTGGACTCCGAGATATTCTCGCCCTCGATGCCCTGCTTGTCAAGCTCGGCGTAGGTATTGAGCAGCTTTAACGACGTAGGCAGGTAATAATCCATAAATTTGCGCATCTGGGGCAGCTTGTCGGGGTCAGTGCGGGCCTGCTCAAAGATCTTGGCGGACACGGCCTCCAGACGGCTGATCTTGTCGGTCATCTCCTCGTCGGGGATGGCGTCATTGACGCGGCGCAGCTCGTCAAGGATTTTCTGGTACTGGTCGGCCTCGGGCATCGGCTCAGCCTTCTGCGGCTTCGGCGCGGGGGCCGGGGCGGGCGTCGGCTCGGGCGGGCGCTCCTTGACGACAAGGCATTTGCGGTGCATATCCAGATAGGCGCCCGGGCCGAACAGTCCCTCGTCGATGCAGTTTTCCAGATGCTTGCAGCATTTTTCGTAGCTGCACGGGATGGCGTCGGCGATGTCCTGAATGTACATATACTTCGCATCACCGACGATATTGTCGATCTTGCGGCGCATCCGGCGGGAGGTGCGGATGTGCCAGCCGCCGAACAGGCAGCCGATGCCGCCGGTGAGCGACATCAGCATCGGCATCGAATCCTCGACCAGCCAGGTCCAATAGCTGCCGCCCTCCGTCAGGGCCTCGGGCAGCCAATAGATGGCGTCGGGCAGCGCCGCCAGCGCGCAGATAAGCAGCAGCACGCCCGCCACCGTCAGGCCGGTGGCCAGCGCCATGCCCTTGAGCTTTTTGCCCGCCGCCCGTACCTGCGTCTGCTGCGGAGCCGCATGGGGGGCTGCCGCCTTCGGCTGCGGTTGGGCGGGGGTATCGTAGATGGGGCGGAACTCGGCATTGTACACCGGCTTTGCACCGGATGCCGTGCGGTCCCGGGTCGCCTCGCGGGCCTTTTGCTCAAAGCCGCCGAGCCTGCCGTTTTTCATGGCGGCGTTCAGGCCGATAAACACCAGACCCAGCGGCCACCACACCACAAACGCAATGACAATGGCCCACCACGGGAACTGGAACGGCCCGTCCCCGGCGTGGTATTCGTTTTTGTTGGTATATTTCGGATTTTCGTAATCGTTGGGCATGGGTGAGGCTCCTTTGGTGGGGTGGCGAAGATGGCCCGGAGGGTTGGCTGTAACAGAAACGGCGCGGGAGGGATTTTTCCCCTATACATGGCGGAAGGTTTGCGGTGAATGTTGTAGGGGGCGGCGTCCTCGACGCCCCGCGGAGGGGTCAAGACCCCTCCCTACGATGCAAAAGACACATGGGCGGTAATGGCAAGGTGGCGGGCCGGGCATGCCCGGCCCCTACGGACTGCTGTTTCCGGCAGCGGGGGTTCGGGGGAACACCCGAATTTCAAATCGGAGCAGAGGGCGTGGGCGTTAAGCGCGAACAGTAATACTGCGTTCGCGTAGCCCGCGCCCTCTGCGACCTCCTCTTTGGGGTTCCTAGGGGCGTGCAGCCCCTAGGTCGCGGGTCCGCTGCGTCGAAACAGCGGCAATTTTCTTTGGTTCTTTCTTTTGT
>OBLF01002916.1_pt1 | contig 10869 bp, 8 predicted proteins | sample 1519231 | NCBI WGS metagenome assembly OBLF01 (sample SAMEA2602895, study PRJEB22501) | metagenome | reverse complement strand
AGAACGCCGACTTTGCCGAGGGCAACACCGTCAGCCACCTGACCTACATCGGCGATGCCACGGTGGGCAAGTACTGCAACTTCGGCTGCGGCACCGTCACCTGCAACTACGACGGTGAGGGCAAGTTCCACACGACCATCGGCGACTATGCGTTCATCGGCTGCAACACGAACCTGGTCGCACCCGTCACCATCGGCGACCATGCGTTCACGGCTGCCGGCTCCACCATCGGCCATGACGTGCCCGCCGGTGCGCTGGGCATCGAGCGCGCCAAGCAGGCCGAGATCGACGGCTGGGGCGAGCGCAAGCTGGAGAAGTATATCGCCAAGAAGCAGAAGCTGGAAGCGGAGAAGAAAGGGAAGTAAAGCGTTGTAGGGGGCGGCGTCCTCGCCGCCCCGCGGCCTTCCCATAAGCAGCCGCCTATCTTACGCTGCCGGGCCGGGCATGCCCGGCCCCTACGGTACTTCACGATTTTTCAAAGGATATATCTATGTTCGAAATGACCTCCGGGGCGGACTGGCTGATTGCCGGACTGGGCAACCCCGAACCGAAATATGACGGCACCCGCCACAACGCCGGTTTTGAGGCGCTGGACTATCTGGCCGCGCAGTGGCAGTGCGACATTGCCAAAGCCAAATGGCAGGGCCTGTACGGCACGGCACAGGTGAACGGCCACAAGGTCGTGCTGCTCAAGCCGCTGACCTACATGAACCTGAGCGGCCAGAGCATTGCCCCCGCCGCCAACTTTTACAAGATCCCGGCAGACCACATCATTGTGCTGTGCGATGACATCACCCAGGAGCCGGGACATCTGCGCATCCGGCCCCACGGCTCTGCCGGCGGGCACAACGGGCTGAAAAGCATCATTGCCAGCCTGGGCACCGACCATTTCAGCCGTATCCGCATCGGCATCGGCGCCAAACCGAACCCGCAGTACGACCTGGCCGCCTGGGTGCTGGGCAAGCTGCCTGCCGCAGACCGCAAGGCCATGACGGACCGCTACCCGGACATTGAGGAAGCCTGCAAGCTGCTGATGGACGACAATCTGCAGTACGCCCAGAACAAGTTCAACCACTAAGGGGACGTGAATCATGAGTGAAATCCGTAAAAAAGCAATGACCCGTCTGGTGCTCTGCGCTGTAGCGCTCGTCGCCTGCATCATTTTCAGTGTCCTGCTGCTGAGCGGCACCCTTGACGGCAAAACCGGCGGCAGCAATCCCGCCTCCGGCGATACCATCAGCAGCAGTGCCCCCGCGGAGGGCGTTGACGATCCCACCGCCGACAGCTTTACCGCAGAGAGCGCCTCTGCCGAGGAGGTGCCCGCCGAGCCCGAGGCTACCCCCGAGCCGACGCCGGAGCCCACGCCCGTGCCCGAGTACGAGGGCCTGAGCGTGCAGCCCACCACCTATTATAATGAGGGTGAGCAGCCGACCTACACCGTGACCGACGGCAACAACCTGAACATGCGCGGCGGCCCCGGCACCGACTATGACAAGATCGGTCAGGTGCCCGCCTCCACCGGCGTGACCGCGCTGGGCACCAATGAGGACGGCAGCTGGGTCGTTGTGAACTACAACGGCACCTACGGCTGGCTCAAGACGGAGTTCTTGAACGGGTAAAAGCTCTCTTGCCTCCCCTAGCAGGGGAGGTGGCCCCGCAGGGCCGGAAGGGTTGAACCTTGCGGCCATCCGAAATATTTAGGGCAATGGCAAGGTTCTCTCCCCCAGCCGCTGCGGCGGCAGCCACCTCGCAGAGGGGGCCAAGGAGAAATGTATGTTCAACGCACTTTTCACCAAAACAGACGAATACGCAAGACTGGCGCAGGCGCTCGGGGGTCCGGGGGCTTGCGCCTTATTTGGCATACCGGGGTCGGGCCGGGCGATGGTCTATGCCGCGCTGGCGAAGGCCCTCGGCAAGCCGCTCTGCATCGTAACGCCCGGCGAGGCCGAGGCGACCCGGTTTGCGGGCGACCTGAACGCGCTGGGCGTGGCGGCGGCAGTGTTCCCTGCCCGCGACTATGTGCTGCGCCCCATCGAGGGCACGGGCCGCGAGTACGAATACCGCCGTCTGGCCGTGCTGGGCGACCTCGTCGGCGGGCGGCTGCAGGCCGTCTGCGTGCCCGACGAGGGCCTGACCCAATACACGACGCCGCGGGCGGATTTCTGCGCGAACACCCGCAGCCTGCGCCCCGGCGACACACTGCCCCGCGCCGAGCTGACCGCGCTTTTGTACGGCGCAGGCTATACGCGGCGCGACCAGGTGGACGGCCCGGGTCAGTTTTCGATCCGCGGCGACATTGCGGACATCTACGCGCCCGACATGAAGCAGCCCGCCCGCATGGAGTTCTGGGGCGACGAGATCGACACGATGCACACCTTCGATCTGGCGACCCAGCGCCGCGACGAGCCGATTGAAAAAATCTACGTCTCCCCCGCGCGGGAGATACTGTTCGGTCAGCCCGCCGACGCAGCGGAGAAGATCCGCTCCTATATCAAAAAGGCCCGCGGCAGGCGGCGCACAGCGCTGGAGACCTGCACCGCTGCGGACCTGGCACAGCTGGACGGCGGCGCGATGCCTGTCAACATGGACAAATATCTCGCGCTGCGCTATCCCGAGCCTGCGACGATCTTAGACTACTTTGACGATCCGCTGCTGATTTTGGAGGAGCCGGCCTCCCTGCGAGAGGCCGAGCGCGCCACCGCGTTCCGCCGGGGCGAGGAGCTTTCCGCCCTGCTGGAGGACGGCGTGCTGGCGGCAGGGCTGGATAAGCTCTACGCCGAGAGCGGCTGGCTCTGGGCGCAGTGCGCCGCGCACCGCACGCTCTGCGCCGAGAACTTTGCCCGCAGCATGCCCGATGTGCCGCTGAAAGCCATCGTCAACGCACCCGCCCACACGCTGCCCGCCTGGGGCGGCGAGGTCGCGGCGCTGCTGGAGGACATCCAGCCGCTTTGCAGCGGCGGCACGGCGGTCACGGTCATGGCCGGCACGCCCCGTGCGGCGGCGGGTCTGGCCGCCGACCTGCGCACCAAAGGGCTGAACGTCACGACGGACGCGGCGGCGGAGCCGAGCGCCGGGTTGGTGCAGATCCTGCCGGGGCAGCTTTCCGCCGGGTGCAGTCTGCCGTTTGCGAAATACGCCGTGTTTACGGCCCGCGCCTTCGGCGTGAGCGGCGCACAGAAGAAGAAAAAGCGCAATAAGGACGCGCTGAACAGCCTGAGCGAAATCTCGGTGGGTGATCTGGTCGTCCACCAGAACCACGGCATCGGGCGGTACGCGGGCATCCAGCGGATGGCCGTGCAGGGCGTCACAAAGGACTATCTGCGCATCGAGTACGACAAAAAAGACGTGCTGTACGTGCCCGTCACCCAGCTGGACCTTTTGTCCCGCTACACTGCGCCGGGCGACAGCGACAACGTGAAGCTGAGCCGCCTGGGCGGCAGCGATTGGGCCAAGACCCGCAAGAAGGTCAAGGTTGCGACGGAGCAGATGGCGAAGGAACTGATCGAGCTGTACGCCCGCCGCAAGCAGGCGCACGGCTACGCCTTCCCCGCCGACGACACCTGGCAGGGTGATTTTGAACAGCGCTTTGCCTACGAGGAAACGCCCGACCAGCTGACCTGCGCGGCGGACATCAAGCACGATATGGAGGAGCCGTGGCCGATGGACCGCCTGCTCTGCGGCGATGTCGGCGTCGGCAAAACCGAGGTTGCGCTGCGGGCAGCGTTCAAGTGCGTGATGGGCGGCAAGCAGTGTGCCATCCTTGCCCCCACCACAATTTTGGCGTGGCAGCACTTTAACACGGCGCTGACCCGGATGGAGTCCTTCCCCATCCGCATCGGGCTGTTGTCCCGCTACCGCACGCCGAAGGAGCAAAAAGAGACGCTGCGCGGTTTAAAAGACGGCACGGTGGATATCGTTGTGGGCACGCACCGGCTGCTGTCCAACGATGTAAAGTTCCACGATCTGGGCCTTGTCATCATCGACGAGGAGCAGCGCTTCGGCGTCAAGCATAAAGAGAAGCTCAAAGAAAACTTTATCGGTGTCGATATGCTGACCCTGTCGGCCACGCCGATCCCCCGCACGCTGAACATGGCGCTGTCGGGCATCCGCGATATGAGCACAATTGAGCAGCCGCCGTTTGAGCGCCAGCCGATTGAAACCTATGTGCTCGAGTACGACGAGGGCATCGTGTCCGAGGCCATCCGCAAGGAGCTGGCCCGCGGCGGGCAGGGATACTACCTGCACAACCGCGTGGACAACATTGAGGAATGCGCCGCGCGGGTGGGCAAGCTCGTGCCCGGGGCGCGTATCGGCATTGCCCACGGCAAGATGACCGAGGAACAAATTTCGTCGGTGTGGCAGCAATTGTTGGACAACGAGATCGACATCCTTGTCTGCACCACCTTAATTGAGACCGGCGTGGACGTGCGCAACTGCAACACGCTGATCATTGAAAATGCGGACCGCATGGGATTGAGCCAGCTGTACCAGATCCGCGGGCGCGTGGGACGCAGCTCCCGCAAGGCGTATGCGTATTTCACCTTCACACGCGATAAGGTGCTGACCGAGATCGCGGCCAAGCGGCTTTCGGCCATCCGGGAGTTCACGTCGTTCGGGTCGGGCTTCCGCATTGCGATGCGCGACTTGCAGATCCGCGGTGCGGGCAGTCTTTTGGGCCACAGCCAGCACGGCCACATGGAGGCCGTCGGCTACGATTTGTACGTGAAGATGCTGGGTCAGGCCATTGCCGCGGCCCGCGGCGAGGCCCCCGCCCCCGACAAGAGCGACTGCCTGGTGGACATCACCGTGGACGCATTCCTGCCGGAGGAATATATCCCGAACGCTGCCGGGCGCATCGAGGCATACAAGCGCATTGCAGCCATCGAGACGACGAGCGACGCCGAGGACGTGCTCGACGAGCTGATCGACCGCTACGGCAGCCCGCCCAAGAGCGTGCAGGGGCTGGTGGACGTCTCCCTCGTGCGCGTGACCGCAGCCCGCGTCGGCATTGCGGAGATCGTCCAGCGCGGCGACCAGCTGATTTTGTATAGTGACATCGTCGGACCAAAGCAGCTGGGCGAGGTCATGGAAAAGTTCCCGCATCGGGTGCTGTACAATGCACTGGGCCGACCTTATTTCAGCCTGCGCGTGCAGAAGGGCGAAAGCCCGCTGGTACTGCTGCGGGATGTGGTGACCCTGCTGCCGGGCGCACAGAATCAGCCACAGACAAAGCCATAAAAAATAAGCACCTGTTTGCTGCGGTAAAAAGCAGTAAACAGGTGCTTTGCTTTTGGGGTAAGACGCTGAAATTTCTTTGGTCCTTTTTTTATAAAGAAAGGACAGAGGGGGCCAAGTGCCGGGCAGCCGTAAACGGGCAGAGTCCCTCAGGCGGCTTCGCCCGCGTCTAAAGCCTCCCCTCACAGGGGAGGTGGCCGAGCGCCAGCGATGGCCGGAGGGGCTTTGCCGGGCGTGCATTACACCGCCCGTTTTTTCCCCCCTTACATCACTCAAACACGTTCTCCTCATCCTCCACCACTTCACCAACGTGGTTTCCCTCGCTGTCCAGCCCGCGCTTGTCCAGCATATAGTGCACAAATTCCCGCGCCAGGCCGTAGAAGGTCGCAAAGAGCGGCACGCCGACGACCATGCCCACAAGACCGAACAGGTCGCCGCCGACCACGATGGAAAACAGGATCCACAAGGCAGAGATGCCGATGGACGAGCCCAGGATCTTCGGGCCGATGAAGTTGCCGTCCACCTGCTGGATGACCAGAATCAGCACGCCGAAGATGACCGCCTGGATCGGGTCAACCAACAACAGAATGAAGATGCTGGGGATCGCGCCGATGAAGGGGCCAAATACCGGGATAATATTCGTGATGCCGATAAACACACTGATGAGCAGTGCAAAATCGAGCCGCAGGATCGCCATTGCCACAAACGTGATAACGCCGATGATGGCCGAGTCAATGATCTTGCCCACAAAGAAGCCCGTGAAATTCACGTTGGCATAATGGCAGATGCGCAGCGTGTTTTCCGCAGCCTTTTCCGGCAGGAAGGCATGCGCCAGCGTGCGCAGCTGATGGAGCAGATGCTCCTTGTCCGCCAGCATATAGATACTGGCCGCAATCGAGGTGAAGGTCGCCACAAAGTTCGATGCCACGCTGCCGATGCTGGCCACGATCTGCGGCATGGCGGCGCTGGCCATGCTGTAGATTTCCTTGACCATCGCCTCGGAATCGTCCAGCATTTTTGTGGCCGACGACAGGTCAACGCCGAAGCGCTCCTGAACCATGCCCAGCATATCCTGTATACTCTGTATGTAGCTTGGGAAGTTCGTAAACAGCATGGCGATGCTGTCCACGATCTGCGGGATGACCAGCCATGCCAGCAGCACAAGCAGCAGAATTGCCACCAGATACGCCAGAAGGATCGCGAATCCGCGCGTCTTTTTCTTCTCTTTAAACAGCTTTGTGTAGAAGAACTTGACCATCGGGTCAAGCACATAGGCAATGACTATGCCGCCCGCAAACGGCGACACGATGCCGATAAACACACCGATTTTCCCCAGAAAGTACCCCAGATTGTTCAAAGCCAGATACAGCGCAATACAGGCCCCGACCACGCAGAACCAGTCCAGCATCGTTTCCGGCTTTTTGGTCCAGATATGTTCCTCTTTCAAATGCTCCGCTCCTTTTACATCATTGTACTAGAGTATTGTACGCTATGCACGCCTGTATTGCAAGGAATAACTTGTTAATTTTCTTGCGGCCCGCCTGGTAAATTCCGGCGCGGCTCACCGTTTTCATCCAGGCCGCGGGCCGTCAGCCCTGCCCCGACAGCCTGTTTGAGCAGCGCCGCCAGCACGGCCAGCGTCGGCACGCCCAGCACCATGCCCGGGATGCCGAACCACGCCCCGCCCACCACGATGGCCAACAGCACGCCCAGCCCCGGCAGGCCGGTGGCCCCGCCCAGAATGCGCGGCGCAATAAAGTTGCCGTCCACCTGCTGGACCACAAAAATAATGATGGCAAATTCTGCCGCTTTCCAGGGCAATTCCAGCAGCAGGATGATGAGCCCCGGCACCGCGCCGAGGAACGGCCCCAGCACTGGGACAATGTTTGTCACACCGACCAGCACGGCCAGCAGCGGCGCATATTCCAGCCCGAAGATCGACATCAGCGCAAATGTTTCCCCGCCCACGAGCAGGGCGTCCACCAGCTGCCCGCCGATGTAGCCGCTGAAAATTTTGTTGGCAAGACGGCAGATTTCCAGCACACTGCCCGCGGCACGCGGCGGCAGCGCCGCGTGCAGACACGCCCGGGCCGCGCGGAGCAGCGCCTCCTTGCCGGAGAGCAGGTAGATGCTGGCGGCCAGTGCCACCACAGCGTTGCCCGCAGCCCCCGCCGCGCCGGAGACGAAATCCGCCGCCGCACGCGCCGCACCGCGGGACAAACCGCCGAACCAATTTTGCAGTGCCGTGCCCACCATCTGCACAAGCTGTTCCGCCGTGGCCGTATCGATGCCGAACGTATTTTGCACCCAGACCAGCAGGCCGCGGATGGTCTCCTCATACGCGCCGAGCCGCCCGGCAAAGGTCGTCACGCTCTGCACGAGCTGCGGGACAACGAGCGCCGCCAGCAGCGCCAGCGCACCGAAAAACAGCGCATAGCTGACGGCCATCGCCCCGCCGCGCCTGCCGCCAAAGAGCTTTTGTGCAAAAAAGCGCGTGGGTATGTCCAGTACATAGGCCAGCAGCAGCCCCCAGCCAAACGGTGCCAGCAGCCCGAGAAACGCCCCGGCCCCGCGCAGCACGCCCGGCAGCCAGTCTGCCGCGGCAAACACCGCCGCGACGCCCGCCGCCAGCAGCAGCCAGTCCTTCATCGTGTGGGGTGTGCGGTCAAAACAGTTTTTCATTGTCGCTCCTCCTGTTTTGTGGTACACTGTTTACAGCGCATACTTTGTTCACCTTACTTGCTTCTGTTATACCACTTTTTTTCAAAAGGTAAAGAGCCGTATGATTGGAAATTGCAATAATTTACGGAAAGCCGATGTTTTTCGTGAAAATTCTCGTCAGCGCCCGCCTGCCGGGCGCGTCGGTGCTGTAGGGGGCGGCGTCCCCGACGCCCCGCGGAGGGTCAAGACCCCTCCCTGCAAAGCCGCTCAAAGGAGGGCTGCAATCCTTTGCACTTTTCCTGCAGTTTTGTAAAATTTCTTCGGCAATCTTGACAGAATACCGTCATAATGTTAAAGTGGTCACAAAGCCGCTTTCTGTCCCTGAAAGGAGATTTCCATGTGGTTTGATACGATTTTATGGCTGGTTGCCGTCGTGGCGTTCATCATGGTCGAGGCCGCCACAACGGCGCTTGTCTCGGTCTGGTTTGCGGTGGGCGCTGCCGCGGCCATGCTGGTCAGCTTTTTTAATGTCGGCTTTGGCTGGCAGATGCTTGTTTTTGCCGTTGTATCGGCCATTACGCTCGGCCTGATGCTGCCCCGGCTCATTGCTCGGCGCGGCGCGCACCGTGCCCCTGTCACGAACGGCTCGCCGCTGACCATCGGCAAGCAGGGCGTTGTGCTTGTGGACATTGAGCCCGGCCTTCCGGGCCGGGTCCGCGTGGACGGCCTGGACTGGCAGGCCCGCGCCGAGGTCACACTCCCGCAGGGCACCCGCTGCAAGGTCGTGGCCGTGGACGGTGCGATCCTTATTGTCGCTCCCGTGACCGCTGACGCGGCTGCGGTTTAAATCACAAAGGAAAAAGGAGGACCCCCAAATGCTGTTAGTCTTTGCCATCCTGCTCATCATTATTCTGGTGGTTTTGGTGCGCTGCATCGTTATTGTGCCGCAGTCCAACGCCTATGTCACCGAGTGGCTCGGCGTCTACAAGGATACCTGGGGCGCGGGCCTGCACATCCGTACGCCGTTTGTCGAGCGCATCTCCCGCAAGGTCTCGCTGAAGGAGGAGGCCGCCGACTTCCCGCCGCAGCCCGTCATCACCCGCGACAACGTCACCATGATGATCGACACCGTCGTTTTCTTTCAGGTGTTTGACGCCAAGATGTACGCCTACGGCGTGAACCGCCCGATCCAGGCCATCGAGAACCTGTCCGCCACGACGCTGCGTGACATCATCGGCTCGATGACGCTCGACGAGACCCTGACGAGCCGCGACCTCATCAACACGAAGATCACCGCCAGCCTTGACGAGGCCACGGACCGCTGGGGCATCAAGGTCAACCGCGTCGAGCTGAAAAACATCGAGCCGCCGGTGGAGATCCGCCAGGCCATGGAGAAACAGATGAAGGCGGACCGCGAGAAGCGCGCCTCCATCCTGCTGGCCGAGGGCGAAAAGCAGGCTGCCATCACCCGCGCCGAGGGCGAAAAGGAGTCCGCCATCCTGCGCGCCGAGGCCGTGAAGCAGCAGCGCATCCGCGAGGCCGAGGGCGAAGCCGAAGCCCTGCTGACCGTCCAGAAGGCACAGGCCGATGCCATCCGCATGATCAACGAGGCGAACCCCAACCACAACTATCTGGCCCTGCGCAGCATGGAGGCCATGGAGAAGGTCGCTGACGGCAAGGCCACCAAGCTGATCGTGCCCAGCGACATGCAGAATCTCGCCGCAACCGTGTCCGCGATCAAGGAGATCTCCGGCGAAGTGACCGAATAAAATTTTACATTCTGTTTTCCCTGCCCGCGGTGTTCTGCCGCGGGCAGTTTTTGTGGGGACGAACGCTGGCGGCAAGACACGAAAGCCCCTCCGACTTCGCTTCGCTCGTCACCTCCCCACTGCGTGAGGAGGCTTTCTCGCGGGCAAAGCCCGCGCAAAAAGGCTCCTCGCTTTGCGGGGAGCTGGCCGAGCTTGCGAGGCCTGAGGGGCTTTCCCCCGCCCGCACTGCTCCTTTCCCGCAATTTTTTCTTGCGTTTTCCACAAAATCAGGTTATAATATAAGCAGAATAGTATGCCTTTTTGCGCATACTACATAAAATATTGCGAGGTGTATCAGTATGAAGGAACCTATGGTCATCACTATGGCGCGTGAGTACGCATCCGGCGGCAGCGAGATCGCACAGGCCGTTGCCGACAAGCTGGGTATTCCCTTATATAATAAGGAGCTGATCACCCTTGCCGCCAAAAAGAGCGGTCTGACCGAGGAGGCCATTGCCGCCAGCGAGAACCAGCGCAGCGGCAGCCTGATCTACAGCCTGTACATGATGGGCAACACGATGCCCCTGGCTGACCAGGTCTACATTTTGCAGAGCAACGTCATCAAGGAGCTGGCCGCCGAGGGTCCCTGCGTCATTCTGGGCCGCTGCGGTGACTACGTCCTGCGTGAGCGCCCCAACGTGCTGCGCACCTTCGTCTACGCGCCGCTGGAGACCCGCATCCAGTTTGCCAAGAGCCGCCCCGACGCCAAGGACATGCCGGACCGCCTGTGGGAGACCCAGCTGGCCAAGCATGACCGCGCCCGTGCAAGCTACTACAACTATTACACCGAGAACCGCTGGGGCGAGGCCAAGAACTACGATCTGTGCCTGAATGCGACCCTGGGCCGCGAGGCCTGCGCCGACCTGATCGTGGCCGCCGCCAGGGCTATGCAGGAAGCCGACAAGTAAAAAGGAGCCTTTCACTATGCTGCGCTATGTCAAAAACGGAATGCTGCTGTTGAGCGTCGCGTATATCGTCATCGGTATGCTGCTGCTCATCATGCCCGAGACCAGTCTGCTCTGGATCTGCAACATTTTTGGTGTTGTGGTGCTTGTCACCGGCATTGTCTGCCTGATCCAGTATGCCCGCATCCGCGGCACCGGCTTTACCGCGCCGTTCATGCTGGTGGGCGGCGTTATCACGGCGGGGCTGGGCATCTTTACGC
>OBLF01002915.1_pt1 | contig 10875 bp, 10 predicted proteins | sample 1519231 | NCBI WGS metagenome assembly OBLF01 (sample SAMEA2602895, study PRJEB22501) | metagenome | reverse complement strand
AGCGCAACCTTGCCAAGGTTGAGGTCGCGAGTTCGAGACTCGTCTCCCGCTCCAGGTTTCAGAGGAAAGGGGAAGCGTGATGCCTCCCCTTTTTTCATGCGCATCCGAAACGCAAATCAAAAAAAATGCGTTAGACAGATGCCAACCTTCGGCGAATTTGGTAAAATTCGCCACTTTCCACGATGGGATACGGTTTCGACTGAACTGCCGCCACGGGTGGTTGGTTGTGCCGGCCCCTTCAAACGGTTGATTGCCAACGGTTTGAAAGCGTCCCGACGCGGAGATTTTTCCGGAAGTCTGCAGGTTAGTTATCGAGTGCCGTCCTGCAGACCACTCGTAATGTCACTCGTTTTGTATACGTGGGGTTTGCCATGGCTGTTCAGCAGAACAAGAAATCCACCAACAAGCGCGGTAATCATCGTGCTCACGACTTTTTGACCAACCCGCCCACCGCGATCGAAGCTACGACCGGTGAAGTGCATCGCCGTCACCACATCAGCCCGACCGGTTTCTACCGCGGCAAGAAGGTGATTGCGACGAAGGCTGACGAATAATTAGCGTCTGCCGGTCTTTTCGACAAAGAAGTTTCCTTCCGAAGCCGTTGGCAGCGCCATGCCGTCCGGCAAGTCTTTGCGCGCAGGATGCAACGCGCGAACCCCACGGTGAGTGACAGATCAAGCTGACTCGCGTGAAGGTTTCAAGGATTAGGCTCCACTGCAGCTTGCATCGGAAGACGTTGAAAAGATCGTCGAAGTCATAGAAAGAGGGATCCGTCAAGACGGGTCCCTTTTTTTATGTCCCTTGCCCCCATACGGCTCCGTCGCACCGATGCGTCCATGGCGTATGATCGCCTCATGCGCGGGCCGACGAGAGGCCCGTGACTCCAGATACGCACGAAAGGACACGCAACATGGACCTCGCATCGATTGTTCGCAGCAAGGCGGACTTCCTGATCGGCATGCGCCGCCGCATTCACGCTCATCCCGAGCTGAGCGGCCGCGAGTTTGAAACCGCAGCCCTCGTTCGGGAGGAGCTCACGAAGGCGGGCATCGAATGGAGGCCCTGCGGGCTTCAAACGGGCACGCTTGCCGAGATCCGGGGCACGAAGCCCGGCAGGACCGTTCTTCTTCGTGCCGACATGGATGCGCTTCCCGTCACCGAGACCACGGGAGCCTCTTTCGCAAGCTGCAATCCCGGCGTCATGCACGCCTGCGGACACGACTGCCACACGGCGATGCTGCTCACCGCCGCACTCGTGCTGCAGGAGACGCGGGAGGAATGGGGCGGCGTTGTCAGGCTCGCCTTCCAGCCTGCAGAGGAGTCGGGTGAGGGCGCACTCTCCATGATCGCCCAAGGGGCGCTCGAGGGCGTCTACGCCTGCTTCGCGATGCACGTCTGGTCGGACGTCCCTGCCGGACGGATCGGCCTCATTTCAGGTCCATGCATGGCGGGCACCGACAGGTTTGAGATAGACGTCAAGGGCGTGGGCGGTCATGCCGCGCAGCCCGAGCACTGCGTGGACGCGCTGGTGGCGGGCGCCGCGATCGTCGACGGACTGCAGATCCTCGTGAGTCGCGAGGTTTCGCCCGTTGACACGGCCGTCGTGACGATCGGTACGTTCAATTCAGGCACCCGATGGAACGTGATTGCGGGCGAGGCCAGACTCACGGGTACCGTCAGGACGCTGAGGCCTGAGACCGCAGCGCGCATGCCCGAGGCCGTCGGCCGTATTGCGAGGACGATCGCCGCCTCCCGTCGCGCCGAGGCCGTCGTGCGCTATGAGCAGAAGGCGCTGCCCACGGTGAACGATCCCGCTGTGACGCAGGTTGCCCGCGAGGCCGCCCTCAAGGTGCTCGGACCCGACGCTCTCTACGAGATCGGCCCCTCGATGGTCGGCGAGGACTTCTGTCACTTTGCGGCGGGCGCGCCCGGCTGCATGGGCCTCCTCGGCGTGAGGAACGAGGCCTGCGGCGCCGTCTACGGACAGCACCACTCGTCATACACGGTCGACGAGGACGCACTTTCGGGCGGCGTCGCCATGTACGTGCAGACCGCCATCGACCTTGCGGCCCGCTGAGGGGCAAGGCGCTTCCTGTGCGCAGGGAGGTAGAATTGATGCTTCCATTGAGGTAATTCCGAGGAGACGTCCCATGACCATGATGAACCGCCGCAGCCTGCTCGCCGCAGGCTGTGCAGCCGCCGCACTTTCCTGCGCTCCTGCCGCTCTGCTTGCCGCGGCTCCCGCCTACCAGGTGATCCGTCCCGAGGAGGCCCGCAGGATGATGGAGCGCGGAGGCGTCGTGGTGCTCGACGTCCGTACGCCCGAGGAGTTTGCCACGGGGCACATCAAGGGCGCCGTCAACGTGCCCGTCGATGCGATCCGCCCGGGCATGCGCCTGCCGTTCTCGCCCAATCCCGACACGCCCGTCCTCATTTACTGCCGCACGGGCCGCAGGGCCGAATATGCGGGCGAGGCGCTTGTAGCCTCGGGCTACCGCCACGTCTACAACTTCCTCGGGGTCACGCAGTGGCCCTATGAGCTCGTCCGCTAAGTCCTGCGGGCGTTTTGCGTCTTATTACAAATGCCGGGGGAGCGCACCGCGTGCGCTCCCCTTTCTTCGTTATGATTTCGGGGTTTTCACGAATAGAGAAGGAAAGCCTCCATGTACTCACGCGTTTTAGGCACGGGCAGTGCGCTTCCGAAGCGCATCGTCACCAACGGGGAATTTGCGGCCATGCTCGCCCGCGACGGCATTGAGACGAGCGACGAGTGGATTCGCACGCGCACCGGCATCGAGAGCCGCCATTTCGCTGACGAGGCCGAGGGCGAGACGACGTCGTCTCTGGCCGTGGCCGCCGCCCGCAGGGCGCTTGAGGCCGCGAACGTCGAGACCTCCGAAATCGACCTGATCATCGTGGCCACCACGACGCCCGACATGGTGTTTCCGTCCGTCGCCTGCCGCGTGCAGGCTGCGCTCGGCGCCAGGGGATGCGCGGCCTTCGACGTGCAGGCGGTCTGTGCGGGCTTCATCTATGCGCTCAACGCCGCCGACGCCATGCTGCGCGCTGGTCCCTACCGCGCCGCGATCGTGATCGGCGCCGAGGTGATGTCCCGAGTGCTCGACATGAAGGACCGCTCCACCTGCGTGCTCTTCGGCGACGGCGCGGGCGCTGTCGTGCTCAAGGCCTCGTCCGATCCCGGCATTCTCGCCGCCCGCATGTACGCTGACGGCGACTACGGCGAAAAGGTGCTGAGCCTCACGGCCTCCCTCAACCACGGCGTCATCTCGGGCGATCCATACATCCGCATGGACGGTCGTCAGGTCTTCCGTCTTGCCGTCGAGGGCCTTGTCGGCAGCGCGCGTGAAGTGGCTGACCTCGCCTGCGTGCATACCGAGGACGTCGCGCTCTTCGTGCCGCACCAGGCCAACCTCAGGATCATGACGATGGTGGCGGCCAAGCTCGGCATTCCCGAGGAGAGGATGGTGAGGACCGTTGCCGAGCACGGCAACACGTCGGCCGCGAGCGTGCCGCTTGCGCTCGACCGCGCCGTGCGCGCGGGCATGGTGAGGCCCGGCGAGCTCGTCCTGCTTCAGGGCGTCGGCGCCGGCATGGCCTGGGGGTCGGCGCTCATCCGCTGGTAAGCGGGGCTCAAAAGCCCGAAAACCCCGCCAACACGGGAGGGGAAATCCTGTTTTCGGTCGATCCCCCACCTGCTAAACTCCTACCGATTCAATTCACCCCATAGGACCAGTTCCATGCGCATTGCATTCGTGTTTCCCGGCCAGGGCAGCCAGAGCGTCGGTATGCTGTCGGGCTTTGCCGGCAACGAGACCGTCGCCGGCGTGATGGCCCGCGCCGACGAGGCGCTCGGCTTTTCGCTCACCGGCCTCATTGCCGAAGGCCCCGCCGAAACGCTTTCGCTCACGGTCAATACCCAGCCTGCGATGCTCGCCTCGTCGGTCGCCTTCTATGAAGCGTGGCTCGCCGCCGGCGGCCGCACGCCTGAAATGATGGCGGGCCATTCGCTCGGCGAATATTCGGCTCTTTGCGCCGCAGGCGCGATGTCCCTTGAGACGGCCGTGCGTCTCGTGCGCTTCCGCGCCGAGGCCATGCAGAGCGCCGTGCCCGTCGGCGTCGGCGGCATGGCCGCCGTCATCGGTCTTGCCGACGACGACGTCGAGGCCGCCGTCGCCGAGGCCCGCGAGACGGGCCGCGTCGAGGCCGTCAACTTCAACGCGCCCGGTCAGGTCGTGATCGCTGGTGAAAAGGCCGCCGTCGCACGCGCCATCGAGTGCGCCAAGGCCCTCGGTTGCCGCCGCGCCATCGAGCTGCCCGTGTCCGCACCCTTCCACTCGAGCCTTATGCAGCCCGCCGCCGACAAGCTTGCGGCCCGTCTGGTCGAGACCGAGATTCAGGTGCCCGCCATTCCCGTCATCGCCAACATCGACGTCGAGGTGCACGAGACGCCCGACGCCATCCGCGAGGCGCTCGCCCGCCAGGCTGCGGGCGCGGTCCAGTGGGTGCGCACGATCGAGCGCATGAAGGCCGCCGGCATCACCGACATCGTCGAGTGCGGTCCCGGCAAGGTCCTCACGGGCCTGCTTCGCCGCACTGCGCCTGAAATCAACGGTCACAACATCTTCGACGCCGCCTCGCTCGCCGCGGTGCTCGAAAAGCTGAACTGATATTTGGAGAAAGACATATGACGACGTTTTCCGCCAATGCGCTCGAGGGCCGCGTCGCGCTCGTGACCGGCACGAGCCGAGGCATCGGCGCTGCCATTCTTGAAGCCTTCGTGAAGGCCGGCGCCACCGTGGTCGGCACGGCCACGAGCGAAGCCGGCGCCGAACGCATCACGGCCCGCATCGCCGCACTCGGCGGCAAGGGCCGCGGCATCGTGCTCAACGTCTGCGACGGTGAGGCCTCCGCCAAGGCCGTGGTCGACACGGTCGCCGAATTCGGCCGCATCGACGTTCTCGTCAACAACGCTGGCATCACCCGCGACACGCTCGTGATGCGCATGAAGGACGACGCCTGGAACGACGTCGTCGAGACCGACCTCACCGCCGCCTTCCGTCTCGCCCGCGCCTGCGTGCGCCCGATGATGAAGCAGCGCTCCGGCCGCATCATCTCCATCACATCCGTCGTGGGCGCCATGGGCAACGCCGGCCAGGTCAACTATGCCGCCGCCAAGGCAGGCCTCATGGGCATGACCAAGGCCCTCGCCCGCGAGATCGGCTCTCGCGGCATCACGGTCAACTGCGTCGCTCCGGGCTTCATCGACACGGACATGACGGCCGGTCTTCCCGAAGAGCACAAGGCCGCGCTCCTCGCCCAGATCCCGCTCGGCCGCCTCGGCGACGCTCAGGAGATCGCCGACGCCTGCCTCTTCCTCGCAAGCGATGCGGGCGCCTACGTGACGGGTACGACCCTGCACGTCAACGGCGGCATGTTCATGGGCTGACGCCCTTTCTGCCGGGCATGAGGCGCTCCGGAGGGTGCCTCCCTTCACACAAAGCGCCTCTTGCTTGGTAAAATATCCAATCACCTAAACCCCGAAGGGAGTTGTCCCTTCACTTTTTCCCCGCGCCTGCGGGGTCCTACCCCATTAAAGCGGAGTTAAAGAAATGGAAGATATCGAACTGAAGGTTAAGAAGATTGTTGCTGAACAGCTCGGCATCAAGGAAGAGGACATCAAGAACGAGTCCTCCTTCATCGAAGACCTCGGCGCCGACAGCCTCACGACGGTTGAAATGTCCCTCGCCCTCGAAGACGCCTTCGGCATCGAAATTCCGGACACGGAACAGGAAAACCTCCGTACCGTCCAGCAGGCCATCGACTACGTCAAGTCTGCCGTCAACAAGTAATTTCGCCTCGAGAGAACTCGATGTGAACGGCGTCCTCAGGGGCGCCCGAATTGTGGGATCCGCCTCCGCGGGTCCCACAGTTGTTTTAAGGGGAAGGCAGATAACGCCGACCCGCTAGTCCCTAAGGCCGAAAGTCGTATCAGATTGTTCGGCTTCCCAGAACACCCACAGCAAGGAATACCACCATGATGAACCGTCGTGTTGTCGTTACCGGTCTCGGTATGGTTTCGCCGATCGGCAACGACGTCGCCTCGAGCTGGCAGGCCGCCCTCGAAGGCCAGTCCGGCATCGACCGCATCACCGCTTTCGACGCCTCCGCCTTCGGCTGCCAGATCGCCGGCGAAGTGAAGGACTTCGATGCGGGCAAGTACCTCGGCGTCAAGGAAGTGCGCCGCTTCGACCGCTTCGTTCACTTCGGCGTCTCCGCCGGCATCATGGCGCTTGAAGACTCCGGCCTCGAGATCACCGACGAGTTCGCGCCCGAATGCGGCTGCGCCATCGGCTCGGGCATCGGCGGCCTTCCGCTCATCTGCACGAACAACGAGGCCTGCAACGAGCGCGGTCCCCGCCGCATCTCGCCCTTCCTCATTCCGGGCTGCATCATCAACATGACCTCGGGCCAGCTCGCGATCATGAAGAATCTCAAGGGCCCGAACATCGCCCACGTGACCGCCTGCTCGACGGGCCTTCACGCCATCGGCGAGGCCATGCACATCATCGCCCGCGGCGACGCGACCGTGATGGTGGCGGGCGGCTGCGAGTCCACGATTCATCCCGTGGGTGTCGGCGGCTTCGACAACATGCATGCGCTCTCCCGTCGCAACGACGATCCGAAGACCGCCTCCCGTCCCTTCGACAAGGACCGCGACGGATTCGTGATGGGCGAAGGCGCGGGCGTCCTCGTTCTCGAGGAGCTTGAGCACGCCCGCGCCCGCGGCGCCCACATCTACGCCGAAATCGTCGGCTACGGCCTCTCGGGCGACGCCTTCCACATCACGACCCCGTCGACCGACGGTCCTGCCCGCTGCATGCGCATGGCGCTCCGCCACGCCGGCATCGCGCCCGAGGACATCCAGTATCTCAACGCGCACGGCACGTCCACGAACGTCGGCGACGTCAACGAAGTGAAGGCCATCAAGGAAGTCTTCGGCGAACACGCCGGGAAGCTCGTCGTCAACTCCACGAAGTCCATGACGGGCCACCTTCTCGGCGGCGCCGGCGGCGTCGAGTCCGTCTTCACGATCAAGGCGCTCGAGGAGCAGGTCTCGCCCCCGACGATCAACGTCTTCGAGCAGGATCCCGAATGCGACATCGACTGCTGCCCCAACGAGGCCCGCAGGATGGAGATCAACTACGCCATGAAGAACTCCTTCGGCTTCGGCGGCACGAACTCCACGGTGATCTACAAGCGTTGGACTGAATAAGGCGGCTTGTTCCTGCGCAGTCCGCAGGACCATCCGCATGCGCAAAAGGGCACTCTCCTCACGTTGAGGCGGGTGCCTTTTTTATGCCACTCCTCCCGCGGTCTCAAAAGAGGAGGAAAATGTCTGCATGACATTCTTTCCAATCAAAGGAGAACGACATGCAGGACTGCGCCAGGTACGTCGAGGAGATGACGAGGCTTCGCCGTGAAATCCACCGCCGCCCCGAAGAGGGCTGGACCGAATTCGAGACCCAGTGGAAGGTCTTCCGTGCGCTTGAGGCGCTCGGCTGGACGATCCGCATGGGGCTGGACGTGGTCAGGCCCGAGGCCGTCATGGGCCGCAATGCGGAGCTCGTCGAGAAGGCGATGGTCCGAGCGGCCGAACACGGCGTGCCTGAATCCTTCCTCAAGGCCACGGGCGGCTACACGGGGCTCACGGCCAACTTTGACACGGGCCGCGAAGGCCCCGTCACGGGCTTTCGCTTCGACATGGACTGCGTACTCGTCGAGGAGCTTCACGACGCCTCGCACCTGCCCGCGGCCGAAGGGTTCGACTCCGAGATCCCGGGACACATGCACGCCTGCGGCCATGACGCCCATACGGCGACGGGCGTGACGCTCGCCCATTGGATCACGGATCACAAGGACGAGCTCAAGGGGCGCTTCCGCCTCATCTTCCAGCCCGCCGAAGAAGGGACGCGCGGCGCGGCGCCCATGGCCGCCGCAGGCGTCGTGGACGATCTCAACTGGTTCTTCGGCGCCCATGTGGGCTGCAACTGCAGGATCGGCGAGGCGTCCGTCGTGAAGAAGGGCTTCCTGGCCACGACCAAGATCGACATCGAGTTCACGGGCATGCCCTCGCATGCGGGTTCGGATCCCGAAAAGGGCAGGAGCGCGCTCATGGCCGCGGCGGCCGCCGCCGTGATGATGCAGGGCATTCCGCGCCACGGCGAGGGCGACACGCGCATCGCCGTCGGCAGGCTCGTGGCGGGCGAGGGCAGGAACGTCACGCCCGTGCACGCCTTCATGCAGTGCGAGACCCGCGGCTCTACGCAGGAGATCAACGAATACATGTTCGAGAGCGTCAGGCGCATCGTCGAGGGCTGCGCCGCCTCTTACGGCGTCGAATGTCGCGTGACGAAGGCGGGCGAGGCCACGAACTTCGAGGCGACGCCTGCCGCCTGCGACCTGGCGGTCGAGGCCTGCGCGGAGGTGTTCGGGCGCGATCACGTGACCAGTCTTGAGACTGCGGGCGGTAGCGAGGACTGCTCGATTCTTGCGCGCCGCGCCATCGAGCACGGCGCCGAGGCGACCTTCCTCTTCTACGGCTGCAACCATCACGGCCATCATCGCGCCGACTTCGAGATCCAGGACACGCAGAGCCTGCCCGCCGCACTTGCCGTGCTCTCGGGCATCTGCCGCCGCACCAACGGCCTCTGATCCCGATATCCGATCACGGGAGCTCCGCCTGCGGGCGGCTCCCGTCCGGCGCCGCGAGGCTTCCCGCACGTCCTCCGTGCAGGAACCCGCGGCGCTTCCTTATTGGCAAAGCGGACGGCATTCGCCCGAATCCGCTGCGGTGCAAAAGATTCGGGGAAATTCAATGTGTAATGGCGCCTGAATGGTACAATAATAGGTCCTAGAAAGGCCCGATGACGGCCATGTTTTGCAAGAGCCGCCCGTTCCCGTCGAGCATTGCGCTCCGGCTGGCGGCCCGTACAAATTCCGACCCATTCAGTCTCTTCAATGCAGAAAATCCGCAACTTCTCGATCATCGCCCACATTGACCACGGCAAGTCGACGCTCGCCGACCGCCTGATCCAGCGCTGCGGCGGTCTTTCCGACCGCGAAATGAGCGCCCAGGTGCTCGACAGCATGGACCTCGAGCGTGAACGCGGCATCACGATCAAGGCGCAGACCGCCTCCCTCAAGTACAAGGCCAAGGACGGCGAGGTCTACGAACTCAACCTCATCGACACTCCGGGGCACGTCGACTTCTCCTATGAAGTGAGCCGTTCGCTCTCCGCGTGCGAAGGCGCGCTGCTCGTCGTCGACGCTACGCAGGGCGTCGAGGCCCAGACGGTTGCGAACTGCTACACCGCCATCGACCTCGGCGTGACCGTGCTCCCCGTCCTCAACAAGATGGACCTTCAGAGCGCGAACCCCGATGCGGCCGCCGAGGAAATCGAGGACGTGATCGGCATCGACGCGACGGACGCGATTCCCTGCTCGGCCAAGACCGGCATGGGCATCGACGACATCCTTGAGCGCGTCGTACGCGACGTTCCGCCTCCGAAGGGCGATCCGGACGCCAAGCTCCAGGCCCTCGTCATCGACTCCTGGTTCGACAACTACGTCGGCGTGGTGATGCTCGTGCGCGTCGTCAACGGCACGCTCCGTCCGAAGGACAAGATCCGCCTGATGGCCACCGGCGCCAATCATCTCGTCGAGCAGCTCGGCGTCTTCACGCCGAAGTCCCAGAGCCGCACCTCGCTCTCCGCGGGTGAAGTGGGCTTCGTGATTGCCGGCATCAAGGAGCTCAAGGACGCTCGCGTGGGCGACACCGTGACGAGCGCCCAGAATCCTGCCGACGAGGCCGTGCCCGGCTTCAAGGAAGTGAAGCCGCAGGTGTTCGCGGGCCTCTATCCCGTCGAGTCCAACCAGTACGATGCGCTTCGCGACGCCCTCACGAAGCTCCAGCTCAACGACGCCGCGCTCCAGTTCGAGCCCGAAGTCTCTCAGGCGCTCGGCTTCGGCTTCCGCGCCGGCTTCCTCGGCCTCCTGCACATGGACATCGTCCAGGAGCGCCTTGAACGCGAATACAACATGGACCTCATCACGACGGCCCCGTCCGTGGTGTACGAGGTTCTGCAGACGGACGGCACGGTGGTGCACGTCGAGAACCCGTCCAAGCTCCCGCCCGTCGACAAGATCGACGAGATCCGCGAGCCGATCGACACGGTCACGATCTTCGTACCCGACGAATACGTGGGCGCCGTCATGAAGCTCTGCCAGGACAAGCGCGGCATCCAGACGAACCTTGCCTACCACGGCCGCCAGGTGCACCTCACCTACGAGCTGCCGCTCGCCGAGATCGTGCTCGACTTCTTCGACCGCATGAAGTCGATGACCCGCGGCTACGCCTCGATGGACTACGAGTTCAAGGAATACCGCGCCTCCGACGTGGTGCGCGTGGACATGCTGATCAACGGCGACCGCGTGGACGCCCTGAGCTCCATCCTTCACCGCAGCAACGCGATCTTCCGGGGCCGCGAAATCGCACAGCGCCTGCGCTCGCTGATTCCGCGCCAGATGTACGAGGTCTCGATTCAGGCCGCCATCGGCGCGAACATCATCGCCCGAGAGAACGTCAAGGCCCTGCGCAAGAACGTGCTCGCCAAGTGCTACGGCGGCGACATTACGCGAAAGCGCAAGCTCCTTGAAAAGCAGAAGGCCGGCCAGAAGCGCATGAAGCAGGGGGGGTCGGGGGAGATTCCGCAGGAAGCCTTCCTTGCAATCCTTCAGCAGGACGAACAGTAATTCCGCCGCAAAACGGAGGTTCGACGACGGACCTCCGCGTCC
>OBLF01002913.1_pt1 | contig 10889 bp, 8 predicted proteins | sample 1519231 | NCBI WGS metagenome assembly OBLF01 (sample SAMEA2602895, study PRJEB22501) | metagenome | reverse complement strand
GCGTCGCGGATACCAAGAACCCGTCCGTCCCGATCTTCGGCGTGCCGACCACCGCCGGCACCGCCTCGGAGACGACCATCAACTACGTGGTCACCGACACGGCCAACAAGCGCAAGTTCGTGGCCGTCGACCCGCACGACATCCCGATCGTCGCTTTCGTGGACCCGGATCTGACCGACTCGATGCCGCGCGGCCTGAAGGTCGCCACCGGACTTGACGCCCTGACCCACGCCATCGAGGGTTACATTACCCCGGGTGCCTGGAGCCTGTCCGACTGCCTGTCCATGCAGACCATCCGCATGATTGCCAAGAACCTGGCCAAGTCCGCCGACGGCGACATTCCGGCCGGCGAGCAGATGGCCTACGCCTCCTACATCACCGGTATGGCCTACTCCAACGTGGGCCTCGGTCTGGTGCACGGCATGGCTCACCCGCTGGGCGGCCGTCTGGGCGTGGCCCACGGTGTGGCCAACGGTATTCTGCTGGCCCCGGTCATGGAATACAACAAGGACTTCACCGGTGAGAAGTACCGCGACATCGCCGATGCGTTCGGTGTTGAGGACGCCTACACCGGCGACCTGGAGAAGGTGCGCGAAGAGGCCGTGCAGGCCGTCCACAAGCTGACCGTGGATCTGAAGAACCCGACCACGATTTCCGAAGTGGGCGCCACCGAGGCCGACCTTGAGCCGCTGGCTCACGACGCGTTCCACGACGTGTGCACCCCCGGCAACCCGCGTCAGGCAACCGAAGAGGACATCCTCGCGATTTACAAGTCGCTGATGTGATCAGTCGATGACAGTAAACATTAGCTCCCTCTGATGAGGGAGCTGTCAGCGTAGCTGACTGAGGGAGAGAAGTTGCGGCGTAGCCGCTGAATAATAGGTATCGGCCTGCGTCCGATTCAATGTTTTAGCGACTGCGTCGCAGTCTCTTCCTCAGTCTCACTTCGTTCGACAGCTCCCTTATCAGAGGGAGCTTGCATAAGCAGAGAGGGCTCGTATATCGAGCTACTTTTCGTGCTTTTCGTCGTAGACTTCGTCGGTGGGGGTCTCGTCGTACAGCTGCTTGCCTTGCGCCTCCGCCAGTTCCATCTGCTCGTTGATCCACGCGGCTTCAGCCGGATTGATATCCGCGGAATTCAGCACTTTCTGCCACACCGGGTAGAACATGTGCATCGCCGGATACATGGCGGTGAACAACACCTCCGGCTTATGCGTGCGCGTATGTTGCGGATGCGCATCAAACGTATTCTTAAAACGTCGCATGTAGCTCAGGAACGAACTCAACGACGTATCCATCCGTCGCGCACTCATCGCGGCGATCATGCGCGGCGAGTACACGGTTTTCAGATCCTTGCCCATCAGATGCAGGGAAATATCGATATCCTCATGCATCACATCGGCCTTATCCCGGCAGACCTCATTCGCGATCTGATGCCAGGCCGAAGCGCGCAAGGCCATATTCGAGCCGAACAGCAGCGGCTGGCCGCCATCGGCACGGTAGATTCGCTTGCGTAAGGAATTGTCGCCTTTCAACCCGAAATGGCGTGAGGGCATGTCGTAATACATCACCGGACCAGTGGCACCCATCGCGGCCGGGTCTTCGGTGAAGATGCCGGAGACCACCTCCACCCAGTCAGGCCGGATCATACAGTCGGCGTCGAAACGGCCCAGCACATCGCCGGTCGCGGCGTTCAGGCCAAAGTTGCGGGTGGGAATCAGCCCCTGTTCATCGTTCTGGTGCAACAGTTTGACCGGGGCCTCGGGATGTTCGGCGATGAACTGTTCGACAACCGCACAGGTGTTGTCCGTAGAACGGTTGTCCACCACCAGCACCTCATGCGGCATGATGGTCTGACGGGTGGCATTCAGCAGGCAGTCGCGGATGCGTTCGGCTTCGTTCCACGCTGGGATGATGATCGAAACGTTGAGCATAACATCAACAATAGAAAAGCGGGTGTACGCCGCCGGCGTATCCGAGCTTCAAACCCCTCGCTACAATGGGGAGCCATGAGCGAACGCGCGCGAAACGTAAACAGCAACGACACGTCGAGAACCGGTGCCGCAGAGGCCGGGGCAGACCCGGACGACGAGAATCGTATCGACTTTGGTACTTTGTTCCCCGCCAAGGGAGATTCCCGTAGGCCACCGGAATGGTTCGGCCGCGCGCTGCTGTATGTGGCCCTCGCCGTCATCGTATTCATGTTCTGCTGGCGCTCGTGGGGCGACATCTCCTATCTGGTGCTCGACATCATCATCTCGCTGTTCCTGGCGCTGGCCGTCGAACCGTTGGTGGTGGCGCTGGTGGCTCATGGCTGGAAGCGTGGCGTGGCTTCCGCCGTCAGCTTGGTGGGCGTGGCCGTGGTCGTGGGTGTGCTGCTCACGCTATTTGGCAACATGTTCGTACAGCAGATGATTGCCATGGTCCGCGGTTTGCCGGCCATGTATGAGCAGATTCGTGAGTTCGTGGACCAGTATGCCACGTTCAAGATGCCGGAAATCAGCAATCTCGGCATGGAAATCTTCAACAATATCCAGACCTCGTGGGTCACCGATTTTGCCGGTACCGCCATGAGTACGGTGGGCGGCCTGTTCTCCTTCCTGCTGAACCTCATGACCGTGGTCATGACCACGTATTACATCTCCGCCGCCGGCCCCAAACTGCGCCGCTCCTTCTGCCAGTGGCTGGCCCCCAACACGCAGCGCCGATTCCTGCTGGTGTGGACTGTGGCCCAAGGCCAGATTTCGTCCTTCCTGTTCTCCCGTTCGATTCTGGCGTTGATCAATGCCACTTGCACTGCCATCTTCTTAGAGATTCTGCATGTGCCCTACTGGCTGCCGTTGGCCCTGTTCTGCGGCGTGGTATCCCAGTTCATCCCCACGGTCGGCACCTATATCGGCGGCGCGCTGCCGGTGCTGTTCGCTTGGGGCAACCGCGGATGGACGTACGCCGTGGCGGTGCTGGTGTTCATCATCGTCTACCAGCAGATCGAGAACCTGATTCTCTCGCCGAGGATTTCGCAGCGCACGATGGATATCAACGCGGCCGTCGCCTTCCTCGCGGTGCTGGCGTTCGGCTCGCTGTTCGGCGCGTTTGGCGCGTTCCTGGCGCTGCCGGTCACCGCATCGCTGCAGGCCATCTTCCGTGCGTACACCAAGCGCTATGAGCTGATTGACTCACCACTGATGAACGATCCGACTCCGGAGAAGAAGTCCAAGATCGTCGAGGCGTCCGAAGCGTTCGGCGAGCATGTGCTGCAGCCGATCGGCGAGCACATGCCGCGTGCGGCCAAGGGGTCCACCAGCCGTGTGCCGATGAATGAGGAACTGCGTTTGCTGCAGGAACAGATCTATGCGATTCCGCCACACGAGACGAAAGAATCCGATTTGGACGATTCCGCCACCGTGGCGATTCCGCAGCGTGGTGCCGCGGATACGCAGCAGTCTGAGCAGCCCAAGCAACGCAAGCAAACCAAGCAGTCTGATCAATCTGCCTCCAGCAATCCTAGGGCGGGGTGGCGCTGATGACCCTGCTTTCCGTACTCGATATTCTTCTGGTAATCGTCGGTGGTGCCGGCATGATATATCAGGGACTGTGCATCGTGATGTCCCTGTTCGCCAAGCCCGTGCGCTTCCCCGACGCCCCGATGACCAACCGGTATGCCGTACTGATCTCCGCGCGCAACGAAGAAAACGTGATCGGCAACCTTATTGGGTCGATTCGCGATCAGACCTACCCGTCCGACCTCATCGACATCTGGCTGGTGGCCGACAACTGCACCGACAACACCGCCGACGTGGTGCGGTCTTTGGGCTGCCATGTGGTGGAACGCCACAATCTTGAACTGGTTGGCAAGGGATATGCGCTGACGTATCTGTTGGGGCATATGCTCGACATCGGTGTGGCCGATGATTATGAGGCCTACTTCGTGTTCGATGCCGATAACAAGCTGGACAAGCATTACTTCGAGGAAATGAACAAGGCGTTCTGCTCCGGATTCAAGATTCTGACCAGCTACCGTAATTCGGTGAATCTGGCGGATAACTGGGTGTCTTCTGGTTCTGCGCTGTGGTTCATCCGTGAATCGCGATTCCTGTCTAACTCGCGTATGATTCTCGGTTCCTCTTGCCATGTGGGCGGTACGGGATTCATGTTCTCCCGCGAGGTGATGAAGCGGAACAAGGGATGGAAGTTCCACCTGCTCACTGAAGATCTTGAATTCACTATGGATTCGATTCTGCATGGCGACCGCATCGGCTATTGCGGTACTGCGATCCTCTACGACGAGCAGCCGGTTACCTTCTCGCAAAGTTGGCGTCAGCGTTTGCGTTGGAGCAAGGGATTCCTGCAGGTATTCCGTTATTATGGCTCGGCATTGCTGAAACGCGCGGTTCGCGAACGTGATTTCTCCTGCATCGACTTCACCTTGATGCTGTGTCCGTTTACCGTGTTGGGCGTGATTCGCGCGGTGATGGGCTTGCTGTTCGCCGCGTGTGGCTTCGTGAGTTGGTCGAGCCAGCTGCAATCGCTGGCCGGTTGGTCCAGCGGCATCATCACATCGGTGTTGGGCCTGATGGCATTGGCTGCATTGACCATCATTGTCGAGCACGACCAGATCGGTGCCACGAACAAGGAGCTGCTCGCCTATGTGCTCAGCTTCCCGATTTACATGCTCAGCTACGTGCCGATTTCCTTCCAGGCCATCTTCGCCAAAGCCCAGTGGAAGCCCATCGCGCATAAGGGCTGACCGAGTCCGCTAGTCCGGAGCTGCTCAGCGGGGCAATCCAACAGCAACCCGGGGTGCTGCGCTGAGGGTTGACTGGTGGGCTAGAGTAGATGCATGAGCTTAGACAATACTCAAAGGAATGTCGGATTTCAGCCGCCGATGATGCCAGCCGCCGCTCCCGCGTCTTCGCAGTCGCAACAGCCACAGCCGCAAGCATGGCCGCCGAACCCGAATGCGGCGGTGTCCATTCGCGGCCTGTTCAAGCACTTCGACCGGAAGATCGCCGTCAACGGGCTCGCGCTTGACATTCCAATCGGCTCGTTCTACGGACTGGTGGGCCCTAACGGCGCCGGCAAAACCACCACGCTCAATATGGTGACCGGTCTATTGGTGCCGGACGCCGGCACCGCCATGATTCTGGGCCATGACGTGTGGAGCGACGTGAACACGGCCAAGCGCATGATCGGCGTCATGCCCCAGCCCGACCAGATCTTCGACCGACTGACCGGTTTGCAATTGCTCGTCTACTCCGGCATGCTGCGCGGCATGAGCCGCGAGGAGACCACGCGTCGCGCCCAGGACCTGCTCAATGCTTTCGACTTGGCCGGGGCCGCCAACACGATGGTCACCGATTACTCGGCCGGCATGACCAAGAAGATCTGCCTGGCCTCCGCGATGATTCACAGCCCGCGCATTCTGGTCTTGGATGAGCCGTTTGAATCCGTGGACCCGGTGTCCAGCGCCAACCTCAAAGACATTCTCATCGAATACGCGAAGACTGGCGGCACGGTGATCATCTCCTCACACGTGATGGCATTGGTCGAAAAGATGTGTACGCATGTGGCCGTAATCAACGACGGTCTGGTATGCGCGGCCGGCACGGTGGACGAGGTCGCTGCTGGCGAAGAACTCGAAGACCGCTTCCTGCAACTGGTCGGCGGCCGCCACGAAGCCGCCCATCTCGCGTGGCTCGATGGCGGGCAGGCCCAAGCCCAAGCACCAACTTCGGCCCAGACGATTCAGCCGATTCTGCCTACGCCCGCCACACCCACCGATGAGGCCCGCCAATGATCAAGACCGCCATCACCCTGGTCCGCCTGCGCTGGACGCTCACGCTCGCCACCCTGCGAAAATCGGCGTGGCAGACCGTCGCCTATGTCTTTTCCGCCGTACTCGCGGCCGGCACCATCATCGGCACCGGCGTGCTCGCATGGTTCATCGGCATACTGCCGCCCTTCACCGTGAACGCGGATGGCTTTCCGCTGAACATCCTTGGTCCCGGAGGCATCGTCAACATAGTCGTCGTGCTGGTCGGCGCGACCATGACCATCTTCATCGGCTTCATCCAGCTCATGATGCTTGGCGAAGGCTCCACCATGAACCCACGCAAATTCGCGATCTACGGCATCGCCGACCGCAACCTGCAATTCGGCTTGCTGCTTTCCGGCCTGTCCGGCATCCCCTCCCTTACTGGCGTGGCCTCACTGATGCTCTGGACACTGGCCTATCGGCATATGGGACCAGCCGTAATCATCAGTTCCCTCCTCGCCGCAGTGCTGGCCGTCATCACCATGATGAGCATCTCCAAACTGGTCATCGCCCTATCCACCACGCTGGTGACCAGCAAACGCGGCAAAGGCGCGTTCTACATCTTCATCGTGCTGACTTTCGTCATCATCTGCCAGTTGCCGAACATTCTGGTCAACTCCGGCATAGCCTTCAGCCTCAACACCGAGACCTGGGGCGCGGCGACCGCCATCGCCGCATGGACGCCGTTCGGTGCGGCCTTCCAACTGCCGTTCGACGCGCTTACCGGAGCTTGGGCGGTGCTGATCGCCCGCATCGCCATCCTTGCCGTCACATGGATCGTCTGCTTCGCCGTATGCACTTGGTGTCTGAGGCATGAACGGCTCACCATCGGCGCAAACAGTCCGTCCGAGACCGCCAAAGGCATCGGCGCATTCGCATGGATGCCCGATTCGGCATCCGGCGCGGTGTCCGCACGCCTGATCACCTATCTCAAACGAGACCCCCGCCAAGCCATGACCTTCGCCATGCCGGTCCTGTTCCTGATCATCTTCGCCTTCCAGGCGCACGGCATCAGCGCGGTCGTCTGGCAGTCGCTGATCTGGTGTGGCTGGTTCATGTCAGTGGTGGAAAGCAACGGGCTCGCATATGACGGCCGCGGCTTCACCATGGAAGTCATCGCCGGCGTGCGTGGCCGGACCGACAGAATCGGCCGCGTGCGCGTCTACGTCGGCATCATGGTCGTCTACATGGTGCTGCTCTATCTCGCCGGCATCGTGCTGGTCGGCGCACTGACCGGCCGCTGGGCGCAGCCCGATGACCTCGTCACCGGCCTGATCTTCCTCGCCGTGGGCATGGGCGTCGCCTTGAGCGGCCTGGGCGTGGCCGAAGTCACGTCCTGTGTGCTGATGTACCCGGTCGCCTCAATGGACAAGCCGTTCTCCGCGCCTCAAGGCCGCGCCATGGCCCAAGGCTTCTTCCCGTTCGTCTACGTGCTTGGCAGCCTGCTGCTGATGCTGCCCACCGGCATCGTGGCGCTGGTCATGCTGCTGACGGGAGCCGAAGGCGGCATATGGCTGGCGATTATTCCGGTCGCACTGGCCAACGGCATCGGCATCCTGGCACTCGGGACATGGCTGGGCGGTAAGCTGATGGATGCGCGAATGCTTTCGATTGTGGCAGCACTCGACTCGTTCGCCTCATTGCAGAAATGATCGCCTTGGCATAAGGAGCACGATGGTATCTACAGCGGTATCACGCCGTCAGCGGCGTGAAGCGCAACGGCGGACCCAACGATCGCATCGCCGAACACTGACCGTCATCATTTCCGCACTGACCACCATCGCCCTGTTCGCGGGGTACTGCGCCGCCGACATCACCGACGTGGCCCCCGGATTATTGACGTTGAAGCCCGTCGCCGCACCTGTTTTTGCCGATCCAGCCACCGCCAAATCAGGCGGCACCGTCGCCGGCACCTTGAACACGAACAAGGCCTTTGATTCCACGGCCGCTTCTGCGCTGGTCAACGAATTGCTGTCCGCGCAAGGCGTGGGAAACGATACGTCGGTGATCATTGAAGACGCCCAAGGCACCGTCGCTGCCGAACATGAGTCGAACACTCCACGCGAGCCTGCATCCACACTGAAAACGCTGACCGCGCTCGCCGCCTCATCCACCCTGAATATGGCATCCACCTTGGATACCCAAGTGTTCCTCACCCAATCCGATGACGGCACCAATACGTTGACCCTCAAAGGCAATGGCGACATGCTGCTGTCTGCAGGCGATTCTGACGCCAACCATACCAACGGACGTGCCGGTCTGAACACCTTGGCCAAGGCCACCGTGGCCGCGCTCGCCCAGCGAGGCATCACTTCCGTCAATCTCGAGTACGACGACACCCTATTCGGCGACTCACGCATTCCGGCAGGTCTGTCGGAAGGCGGCGCAGTCTTAAGCGACTACACCGTCTACTTCACGCCGGTCTCATCAATGGCGATTGATGGAGGCCGCCAATACACCGCCGATACGCCTGCGCCGGCCGACCCCGATGATTCGGCCGGATACCCGGAACTGTCCCAGCACGCCGCCAGCGACGTGGCCACGAAATTCGCCGAACTGCTCCAATCGAACGGCGTGGCCGTTACCGGAGACGTGACGGCAAACACCGCTCCATCCGGCGAAACGCCTTTGTCTTCGGTGAGTTCGGCAACACTGTCCGAAATCATGGCATACACGTTGCGGCATTCGGACAATACGCTGGCCGAGGAGTTCGGCAGACTCACCGCCTTGGCGAAATCAGCGACAAACAGTCCTGAAGGCGGCACGGAAGCGGTCAAATCCACTCTGAACGATCTCGGTCTCGACACATCCGGTCTGACCATGGCCGATTGCTCCGGCCTGTCTCCCGGCTCCCGGCTCACCGTACGCACGCTGGCGGCCGTCCAACAACGTAATCTGACCACCGAGAGCGGTGCTGCTGGTGCGGAAGGTCTATCCATCGCGGGATTGGTGGGCACGGCGCAGGATCGGTATACGGATGATGCCGTGGCTGGTCTGCTGCGCGTCAAAACCGGCAGCCTCGGCACGGTTACGTCGATGGCCGGCAATGTGTCCCGCACCAATGGGGGAGCGTTGTCGTTTGCCGTGGTGGTCAACAATCCTGAGGATTATGCCGCCGCGCGTAGCGCCATCGACTCGTTTATCACCAAGCTCGCGGGGCTGTAAAAGAGGCATCAAGGGCCATCAAGGGCTACAAAGGCCGTAAACGTCCATAAACGCACGAGTGCCTATAACCAGAAAAAAGGTGGTGAGTACATGGCATATTCCGCACGATTGCGCAAGGCCGTAGGCGCGGTCCGCGCAACGCTGAGTGCCGTGGAACTATGCGATGTGCAGGCTCCCGAATTCGCGCAGCATGGGGACCATGCCGTTGCCGCCGATGCGCCGCTCGTGCTCGTGGCCTGTTCAGGCGGGCGCGATTCGATGGCACTGGCTGCGGTGAGCCATATCGTATGCACGTCCATGGGCGTGCGTTGCGGTGCCGTGATTGTGGATCACGGCTTGCAGGCAGGCTCCGAACGGGTCGCCAGCGAGGCCGCGGATCGTTGCCGCGCGTTGGGACTGGGCCCGGTCATCGTGCGCAACGCAACCGTACAGGCGCGCGGCGAGGGCCTCGAAGCGGCCGCACGGCAGGCCCGGTATGACGAGCTGTGCGCCGCGGCGCATGAATCGGGTGCCATTGCCGTGCTGTTGGCCCACACTATGGACGATCAGGCGGAAACCGTATTGATTGGCCTGCTGCGCAGTCGAGGCGTGGATGCGTTGGCTGGCATGCCGCAGGTCTTCACACGCAGTGGCGCGACTTTTGCGCGGCCACTGTTTACCCTTACTCGAGCCGAAACCACCGGCATCTGTGAAGACTTAGGTATGGAATATTGGGATGACCCCACCAATGGCGATGCGGTAGACGGCGAGTTGCCGAATGACTATCCGTTGCGCTCGCGGGTGCGCCACGACCTGCTGCCGGCCATCGAACGATTCGCTGGATTCAATGTCACCCGCCATTTCGCCGAAAGCGCACGGTTGGCCAGAATGGATAAGGAGTATCTGGATCAGCGATCCGACGAGGTGATGGGGGAGGCGGTTGCGGCAGTTGATTGGCCGGCATCGTCGGCAGCTGTATCGACCGATGCGCCACGAGCCTGTGTGGCAGGCGATACCAACGATTCGAGCCATGGCATCGGCCTGATGATCAGCGTCAAACGTATTGCACGTGAGCCAGAGGCGATTCGGTTGCGGGTCATCGCTCACGCGCTGAGCCAAGCCGGTGTGAACGCCAGTGCTGCCCAGATTGCCGCCATCGACCGGCTGGTCGTCGATTGGCATGGGCAAGGCGGCGTCTCACTTCCCAGAGGTTATTCAGCCAATCGCAAGAAACACGTCATTCGCGTGTGCCAAGATGGAGCGCATGCGAATCGCTGACGTTGAGGAAGATATTGACCACGAGCTGGTCAGCAAAGAACAGATTGATGCCAAGATCCACGAGATGGCTGCTCTCGCGAGCGAGGATTACCGCGATAAGAATCCGCTGCTCGTCGCGGTGCTGAAAGGGGCCGTGAATACGCTGGTCGCGTTCACCCAGGCCATGAGCATTCCTGTACAGATCGACTTCATGAGCCTGTCGAGCTATGGCTCGGGCACAGTGTCGAGCGGTGAGGTCACAGTCAGGCAGGATTTGTCCGCCGATGTTCGCGGACGGCACATTTTGATTGTGGAGGATATTGTTGATTCAGGACGCACGCTCGCGTGGCTGGTCGCAGAACTGAAACGTCGTGGTGCCGCTTCCGTGGAAGTCTTCGCTTTGCTGAGCAAGCCTTCCCGCCGAGAGGTGGACGTTGATGTGAAGTACGCCGGCTATGAGATTCCGGACGAGTTTGTCGTCGGCTTCGGCCTCGACTTTGACGAACGCTACCGCAACCTCGATTCGATCGCGGTCCTCAAGCCGTCCGTCTACCAAGGAGTGCAAGCATGAGCTTCCCGCAAGGGCCGGGTAACGGCAATAACCCGAACCCGAACAACAACCGTAACAACGGCAACCCGTTCACCAACCCGTTCAACCGTGGCAATAACGGGA